>Ga0208159_1000631_pt1 | contig 13860 bp, 7 predicted proteins | sample 9_EtaG_FD_184082 | JGI IMG/M metagenome (GOLD analysis project Ga0208159, IMG submission 184082) | Marine viral communities from the Subarctic Pacific Ocean - 9_ETSP_OMZ_AT15188 metaG (SPAdes) (version 2) | ecosystem: Environmental > Aquatic > Marine > Oceanic | place: Pacific Ocean | collected... | reverse complement strand
CGCCCCAAATATATCGGGCGATGAGGTAGGCGTCGATCATGCCGTCGTGCGGTGTGCGGCATCGTTTATTAGCCAGCCAGTTCTCTGACGGCTCTAGCTGATTTGCTAGCCCCAACGCAACTTCTTTGGTCTTACCTTTAGGGACTCTGCCCAGCATGACCTTCTGCCACTTGTGGACTGACACGCGCATTATGTTTTCGTAGTCGTGGGACTCAGCCATGCCAACTAATTTACCAAACGAGATCGCCATTGACCTCACCGCTTGGCTACTCTTCGCGTGCGCGAGTGGTTCCTCGACCGCAAAGATAAAGGGGGTGTTTAGATCCATTACCCATTGGTGGACTTTACGGATGTCGATTTCTTTCTTCTTCGACATCTGGAGAGTAGGCATACGGATTTTATCGATGAGACTGCCGTCGTGTTTCGATATGGCGCAGAGTCCGCCATCTAATCCGTTGTCTACTCCGACGATCATATTTCAAGAGCGTCTCTTCTCCGCTGTTTTTACGGTTGGATCATAATTAGATCGCCAAAAACAATCTCCGCGATTTCTTGTGGGCTACCGAGAATAGGGTCTCCGTTAGGATAATACGCCCCAAGAAACTCACAATGTGTGCCGTTTTTCCACAATATAGATACTTGTTTTTGCCCATTGTCATACCATGAATCGAATGGCCCGTGAAGTTTGCCATTTTCAATTCCAGCTTTAACAAGGAGTTTGCCATTTTCATGGAACCTAATGGATGTTCCTGAAAACAAGCTATCTTCGTCCATGCTAGCGGACGTATAAAACGTGGACGTGAGATTGTTGGTATACAAATCCAAACCGTTTACGGTCGGCCCGTCTGGATAATCGGGGGCGCGAGAAACATACGACTCCACTCCAGATTTTACTAACAAGAAAAAAATTATGGCTGCTAATACTACTATTACTTTTTTCATTTGTTTTTAACTGTGTGTCTTCTTAGGCTGGTACTCAGGACAATACATATTGTCGCAGTTCTCGTCCACAGTCCCGTCGCACGTCTCGCAGTGTTCCTCGCGTTCCTCAGTGAGGAGAGCTTTCGCAAGAATCGAGTAATTCACAAGATCCTCACAGGCGTCATCAACCGACTCGCCAGCTACCTGCAACTGACCGTCGTTCACGAACGACTTAATCCGCATCAGTTTATCCTGCATCCTCAACAGCAATCCGGTAACCGGATGGAGTCCTAACGATTTAGCTGACTTGAAATTAGCGAGTGCGTCGATTGTCTCAGTGCCGCCGCAGTAGTCGCTGTTCTTTGCTCGCATGATGTCGAGCGTTTTCTTACACGTCTCTTCGTGGAGACGGAATAGGGTTTCGGGTTTCATTTGACTGGTATTGAATCTCCTCTGATCAGTAGGCCGTCTCCCTCCGCTGGCACAAGAACCCTGATCCCTTTCGGCAACGATTGCAGGTAGAACACTTCGCGAGCCGTTGACGCTCTCACTCGATACCATAGTCCGTCGGCGGTATCGACAGGAAATCGGAAATCAGAACCCTCATCTACGCGGGTAATGAACCTTGCCCCTACTTCGGGTTCACGATCTTCAAACATTGTGACGGTATTAAATCTCTTTTCCGGTCTCGGCGTCAATCGTTTTTTTCTGTTTTATCGCCCCTCCTCCTTTGTCCGCTTTGGAGTTGTTCAGGATAGAAATATCGATCTGCATCTTACTACTGCCTCCACCAGTCTTCGCGTTAAGACCTAAGTTACGTCGAATAAGCTGGTCGAGTTCAGACATCTCGCGGATTGTCTTCGGACCGCGTAGGGTCTTTATCGAGTCACGAAGCAACTTAATTCCGGCTGCGGCTACGTAGTGCTGGTATTTGTCGGCGGGTGAGTTCTGCGCCTCTGCGATCTCGCTAAGGGTAACGTCCTCTTCTTTGGACGCTCGGAACCGCTCCTCCACAATCGCGGAACTCACGGTCTCGTTGAAGTGGTCGTCGAGGTCTTCTTTGAGTTGATCTTTATCGTCGTCTGGTTTCAGGTGTTCGTCTTTGACTTTTTTATTGTGGATCAGGTTGTCGAGAACCTTGCCGTCCGACATATCCCCGTTCACCTTCGCAGCGACTCCGTGCTTCTTCAGCCATTTACGAATTGTATTGCGGTGGACCCCAATGTGTTGACCAATCGCACTATTACTGTAACCTTCTTTGTTAAGGCGCAAGGCTTCGGCCTCGCACTCCCGTATAGGTTTTTCAGACATCCACTTAATTATGCCTTCCGAAGCAGACAAACGCAAGCGCGTTCTGGAGCCGCGCATCGACCCACAATCCAAGAAAATGGACGTGGGCGGTCTAATGATCCAGCCCACCAGTCTCCTTACCGCTCTACTTTACGGTTTCGCGCACCACCCGAACGACAAGGCCAAGGAGTTCTACTTCTGGAGAGTATGCGACGAACTATGGAATAGGGAAGAACTACCGGAGCATATGATGGTTCGTCATCCTTGGGCCGAAAAGATGATTCGGGCAGCGATTAAGCACAAATATCTGGCGGTCGGTGGTTCTGCGTCGTCCGGTAAATCACACACAATGGCCGCATGGGGTATCGTCCAGTGGTTGTCGCAGCCACGCGATACGCTGGTTCTGATGACCTCGACTACCTTACGGGAAGCACGAAAGAGGATTTGGGGTTCAGTAATGTCTTTGTTGTCGGTGATCGATGGTGCGCCGATCAAGATACGGGATTCGATAGGAAACGCGGCCTACATCGATGAAAACGGCACTCTTATCGAACGGGCAGGTCTTTCGCTTATCGCAGCGGAAAAATCTAAGACGCGAGAAGCCATCGGAAAATTCATCGGAATCAAGCAGAAGCGCGTGATTATGATCGGCGACGAGCTTTCAGAACTTTCTGAGAGCATCTTGCAGGCTGGCCTGACTAACTTATCTAAGAACCCGTCATTTCAAATGATTGGTATGTCCAACCCGAACAGCCGATTCGATGCGTTCGGCGTCTGGTCGGAGCCGAAGAAGGGCTGGGAGTCCGTTGACACGCAGACCGCTGACGAATGGAAGACTAAATGGAACGGTAAATATATTAGACTGGATGGTGAGCGGAGTCCGAACATTACTTTAGGAGAGGTAAAGTATCCTTGGCTACCTACCGCTGAGAAGCTGGCGGAGGACAGGGCGTTATTGGGGCCGGAGTCCAGAGGATACATGAGGATGGTTCGCGCCGTCTTCTTTGATTCGGACGAAACGACGGGAATCTACTCTGAGGCGGAGCTTACCAAAGGTGGCGCGATGGGGGAGGTCGATTGGGTCGGAAAACCGACGGCGGTAGCCGGAATAGACCCTGCCTTCACGAACGGGGGCGACCGGACTATTATGTATACCGCCGAAGTAGGCTACGCCCGAAACGGCCAATACGTATGTAAATTGGGAGAGGCGATCCACCTAAACGATGACGCCACTAATAAAGCGGTTCCGCGCACCTACCAAATCGTCCACCAGATTATAGATCACTGTAAACGCCGAAATATCTCTGCTAACAACGTAGCACTCGACTCGACCGGAGCGGGTGCGCCGTTCTGCGACGTGTTGGCTGGTGAGTGGTCGAGCGACTTTATGCGCGTCACCTTCGGTGGTAAAGGATCAGACAAGCGTGTCAGCATGAACAGCCAGCTTACCGGAGCCGAACTCTACACGAATCGGGTATCCGAACTCTGGTTCGTTGGCAAGGAACTGCTGAGAACTAAGCAGATCTACGGTGTTTCATCGGATCTCGCACAGGAAATGTGTGCCAGAAACTACGACATGACTAAAGGAACAGGCACGCTGAGAGTGAAGATTGAGTCGAAACCAGAGTTCAAGGCACGGTTTGGTCGCAGTCCAGACTTGGCAGATGCTGCTTTCTTGGCTCTCGATTGCGCTCGCCAGCGTCTAGGATTAGTGGCTGTTGATCCACCGAAAGACGATAAGGATGCGGGGTTCAGGAAACAGGTTACGATTAAAAGTCTTAGCGGTGCGCTCAATAATCCAGATACCAGCCTGATCAGCTAAAAAAAACTTTTCTCTGAGGCTCTTAGTACCTTATAATATATTATAAGGTACTAAAGGTCTGGGAAAAAAGTTTTTTTTGCCCCGAATCCCGAAGATTGACACTTGTTCCTAAAACCTGTATCTTTTGCCTGTGGCGAATAAACGATTCAAGCGGCTCCCTTCTGGCCGTATCCAATACCACGGCGAGACGTTCGCTGGCTTTAATAAGCCTAAACGCGCCCCGAAAGGGTCGAAAAAAAAATTTGTCGTGTTAGGCAAGGAAGGTGACAAAATCAAGAAAGTCTCGTATGGACATCGTGATTACAGCGATTTCACCAAACACAAGAACCCGAAGCGTCGGGCTAATTTCAGGGCCAGACACAATTGTAACACCGCGAAAGATAAGACAACCGCACGCCACTGGGCCTGCAAGCACCTCTGGTAATCATGGCTAAAAGCAAAAAAGACGAGCTTAAACAAGCGAGTGCCTCCGTTAAGGCGAAGAATACCGCTTCTACGGCAGAAGCAGCTCCGGCAGCTCCGGCAGCTCCGGCAGCTCCGGCAGCTCCGGCAGCTCCGGCAGTTGGTAGTTCCGCTTACTTCGCGCCCACCTCTCTCAGCGGCGGACCGTCGAAAATCTCAAGAGCTGGTATGGAGGACACTCCCTCAAATATGCCGAGTTCAGACGCTGGCTCTCCGGCAGTTGGTAGTTCCGCCTACTTCGCGCCCACCTCTCTTAGCGGCGGACCGTCGAAAATATCAAGAGCTGGTATGGATGAAACGGCTCCACCATCTCCAGCAGAAGCAGCTCCGGCAGAAGCAGCTCCGGCAGAAGCAGCTCCGGCAGAAGCAGCTCCGGCAGAAGCAGCTCCGGCAGAAGCAGCTCCGGCAGTTGGTAGTTCCGCTTACTTTGCACCCACCTCTCTTACAGGAGGGCCGTCGAAAATCTCAAGGGCTGGTATGGGAGACGAGTTTCCTACAGGCGCAGCAGAAGCAGCTCCGGCAGTTGGAAGTTCCGCTTACTTCGCGCCCCGCTCTCTTACTGGAGGGCCGTCGAAAATCTCAAGGGCTGGCCTGTTGTCGAATGTAAAATCTGACCTCCGCAAGAAGACAGCGAAGCCCGTAGCTAAAATCTAAATTAAACCGCCCAACACTGGGCTTACAAACACTCTCGTAATCATGTCCAAAAAGGAAGACAAAGAACTCGCCCTTAAAAATGCGAAAAATGCGGTTAATAATAAGAAAAAAAGCGGAACAGCTAGCGTCGGTGATTACGGCAGCGTTGAGGACTTCTCCGCCGACTGGGCATTGAATAAGCCATCTCTTACGGAAAGAGCCGTAGATTCTTTAAAAGACCCCGTCGGAGCCGTAGGGTCTTTAAAAGACAAGTATGAAGGCGGTATGTCAGCCGCAGCAGAAGGAGTTGTAGGTGCTTTAAAAGACCCCATTGGAGCCGCAGGGGCTTTAAAAGACAAGTTTGCCAGAGGTGTGTCAGCCGCTGGAGACATGGTATCCGGCCTAATGAACTCCGAATCGGACACCCCTAAATCGGACACCCCTGCGCTAGATAGGTTCTATAGCAGACCAGACGTGAAAGCCGAGATGAACGACCCTTTCTCTGCTGCAAATATAAAATCTACTGTTTCCGATCCAGATTTCTATGTAGCACCAGTATCAGTCCCTGAAGAATCTGACACGCAGCCGCAGCCGTCTAACATGAGGCAGGATTTCTTCAATCAAATGAAATCGCTTTCAGGTAGGGGTGCTTTAACCCCTAAAATGTATGCCCAAGCGAGAGAAGAACTTGGTAAATACGAGGGGGTATCGGCTGAAAAATTTGACTCGGTGATGAAAAAAAACCGAATCCGGCCCTCAAACTTTGCAACTGCTCCAAAATCTTCTTCACCACAAGAAGCTGCCCAGAATGCCCTCTTTGAATCTGAACATGGTTCGGCACTTAGAGCGATGGCTATTAGGAACAACGACCCCAACTACAAATTTGGTAGTGGTTCAGTGTTGAACCAACCAGCACGACGAGTCGGTCCTGAGAGTGGCAAGCTACGTAATGCGGCCCGTAGGCTCCGTCGTAAAGGGTATACCGCACAAGCAGGCCGGATGGCGGAAGCCGCAGAGATAATGCGTCTGGGGGAGCCAAACATCGATACACCTGAATTGAGGAGGCAGAGGATGTCCCAAAAAATTCTGGCTGGAAGAGAAGCCCAAAGGCAGGATAAGGCTTATGCTAGTAGTGCGAATACAAAGATAGGACAATCTGGATCTGGATCTGGGTCACGCGGAGAAGATGTTGTAACGAGTTATAAACCCAAACCCGCAGATACTTTGATCGAGGAATATAATAAGCAATCTCAAATACCCAAGCGTTCATATGAACAACACCTGAAAGAATTGAAAGCGGTCGCTGGTGGCAATCTAGATATGTTTGGAACGACGTAACTTTTACAAGTAACTACTAAAATGGCTATAGACTACAACCAAGACATCGCCCCCCTACGTCAGGAGTATTTCCCAATGCTCACTGGCGATACTGGTTTCAATCAAGCGATGGATTACCGCCAGAAAGTATTGACGCCTATGCGGCAGCAGACCATGAAGATGGAGCAGCACGCTATGTCAATGCAGAGGCAAGACCTAGCCTATGAAACGCAGAAGTTCACTCTGGCGCAGTCTCGACAGAAGGCCAAGTCCCAGCTAGATTTCATGGAAAAGCTGCCTGACCTCATGAGTCAGCTCGACGCCATTACGAATGATCCTGAAAAGGATTCATATACCGCGACCAAGGATTTGTTAGGTCTCCAGATGCAGTATGCTCCTTCCATGCAACACAACCCGCTTATCGGGACGCTTTTTACCTCTGCTAATAGTGCGCTTAACGTGGACCGCATTCGCCAAGAAAAAGAAGAACGCGAAGCGGAGAAAGCAGAGTCCCGCAAGTTTGGCCTTATGACAATGGCCGCTCAACAGGGGGCTACTGACCTAACAAGAAAATTAGCCGGACCTGAAGTTGATGACGCAGAGCAAGCCTACATCGGCCTATCTGGCGTGTTTAAAGACGCAAAGGACACAAAAACGAAAGCGGCATACGATAAATTGAGGGCCGAGACTGAGGCTGCGGCTATAGGAAAAGTAGATGATCGCTACAAAGAGTTTGAAAGCACTTTAAGGAGCATGACTACCAAGTCCACGCAGAATCAATGGGAAAATATGACCGCACCAAAGGCTGGCGGCGACATTCAGCAGATTGTTAACAAAGTCTCTGAGGGCTTTGACATAGGGAAAGCTAACAAAATAAGACTCCAAGAGCTTTATGTTGATGTCATGGCGAGGTCTGGTATTCAGGTGGACAAAGAAGCCTTAAAGGATGCAAATGTAGAAGATCTTTTCCGGTCAACCTATTCTAAAGTCTTAGAACAACGCAGGATTCTTGGACAATACGGCCAGCCTGAAAAGGCAAGCACAATAAACACAGGATTTAATACTTAAACTCTACCAAACAACACAACACAAACCTCTTCAGCTATGACTGATTTGAATCCATCCCTTACCGACTTTGATAAGTCTCTGATCACAGAGGCTCCTAAACCGCCCGAACTTAAACCCTTTTCTGTTTGGTCAGAGGAGAATCAATTAACCGAAGCTGACCCTCAGAGCTACGTCCAGTATTCGGATTACGTCCGTGAGGGCTACCTTGAACAGGGGGCTTACACCCCTAGTGTCGAAGGAGAGATTAGTGGATCACTGAATTCTAAATTAGCTGACCTCGGTGTGGTAGACGAAGAAGCTATTCAAGCTCTTACGGCCACCAAGGAGCCATCGTTTGAGGAAAAGTTTGAGTATGTTCGCGCCGGACTGAACAGTGACGACGAAGACTGGATGACCCTCACTGAGTATAAGGCAGGCGAGAAAGTCGTCGCCGCTGGTGGAACTGTCCAGCCTTACCAAGATAAAATAGCTGGTCTTAAACTAAAGTCTGAAGAAGTTGTTAATCGCCGATTTGACGAGGTTAAGAGAAATCTGGTTGAGAGTAACCAGATTCCGTTGGCTTACGTCACTAATGAAACTGGCGAGCGCGAACTGTTAGTCGGTGACGCCGCCGAGAACATGACCGTAAATCAGGCGATCAAAGCCTCCAAGATCGGAGGTGTGTCGTTTAAAGACGGTCTGGCTGCTCAAGCACTTCTTTCTCCTGTCGCTGGTCTCGACATCAAACTTTACAAATTCAAGCAGATCGCAGAGATCTCTGAAAGCATCGCTGAGTTGGCCCAACAGGACTCCTCAGTTGCGGAACACGTCACCGGACATACCCTTCAACTCGCCAGAGAAAGTCAGAATGCTTGGGATGCAACGACGCAATCCCTAACGCGAGGACTGAGCGATCTGATGACAGCCGTTGGGGTTGAATCAGAGGAGAGTAACGACGAGAAAAAAAGAGTTTATATCGCTAGCCGACAATCCTTTGACAATACGGTTGAGTATATCACCGATAAGCTGAACAGTTCTGGGGCTAATTATAAGGCCGAAGACGTCCGCGACGCTTACGAGGCCCATGTTATCCATGAGGGGGCTAGACGCGGGACGTTCAAGCTGCATCAAGATCCGTCTGAAGCGGGTAAGAACCTTTACAAGACCGCTCTTGGCCCAGTCCTGAACCCCGCAGTCTTTGCCCGTGAAGAGGACATGATTAACACTCTTGCCGCGCATCCTGAACTTACTGCCCAGCAGAAAAAACTTTTTATCGAGAAACGAGTCGATGTTCTCAAACAAAACTTCGCGAGTTACAGCAAGCTTTTGTCTGAGTCCGCCGTCGGCGATGACTGGGCGAAAGCCCTTATAGATGGCAGGCAGGCCGGACGAGATGACCTAGACATCTTCGACGATTTCGTCGCTAAGGACGAGAACTTCAATGAATACTTGGACAGTGCGAAGGGAATCGCCTACTCTGTTTGGGACTCTGTCGCCACCCTTGTGTATGCCGCTCCCGCTATTATGGGCGCAGACTGGGCCAAAGACGGTCTAGCTGACGCAGTTCAGAGACAGTCTGACCGACGAGAGGTCGCGCAGATTTTTGGTGAGCAATACGGCCTATTCCAAGACGTGTCCGAAAGCGTTGCGCCCCTTATCGTGGATATAGCCGCTACGACTGCTTTAGCTACAGTTTCCGGTGGCACTCTTGGTGCAGGTTACTTAGCTTTGAGAACTGCTGCAAAAGGTGGAGCGCAGCTCACCGCTAAGGGATTCGCTAAAGCACTTACCAGTAATGTCCTTAGAGCCAGCACGAAACAGGGTTATAAAGAAGTGGCAGACAAGGCGGCTAATGTCTTGATCAGGGAGTCTTTAGAAAAAGGAGGTCGCGCCAAGACCATCGAAGCCATCGAAGCATTTAACAAAGTAGCTTCTAGTAAGTTTAATATAGGGGTAGCGGGGTTCGTTCCAGCAGCTACTCGTAGTGGCGCGATGACTTACGCCTCGCTCTATAACCAGCTACGCAAAGACCCAGAACTAAGCGAAGATGAAGCCCACGATAGGGCGTTAGGATTTGCCCTAACCTCTGGTGCGATCACAGGTGCAATTACCGCAGGCTTCAGTATGATAGGTCGCGGAGGTGTTGAGGACGCCTTGCTTAAAGGCATGACCTTTAGAGAATCTAAAGCGGTTTTCCAAGCGATGGGTAACACGTCGGGAATCTCTGATACGCTCGTCGCGGGAGCAATGAAAACCGTGATGAATGCCTCCATCAAGAAGTATGGGGCTTTTGCTCTTGGGAAGAAGATCGCAAAAAATGCAGTCGATGAAAGTTTGGAAGAAGGTCTCGATCAGTTAGTTAATTCATTCGTTGAAGACGTAGCACTGAATCAGGACACGCCGATGCTTGAGAGGATGACGCAGGTGTGGCACGCCGCACAAGTTGGCGGTATTCTCGGTGGCGGTGTCCCCACTATTCAGGCCGGTGCAAGATTCGTAGGTTATACTCCGATGGATCAGCGAGAAAGTCGTATTCGGATGGCGAATGAGTTCGCTGAACAAGTTTCTTCTGAACTTGAAGGAACTGGTAGCCCACTCACCGCCCAACAGGTTCGTCAGATAATTAAGACCCGCGCCCAAAGTCGTGGTGCAGCCGAGGCTGCGGCTGAACTAGCACCAACCCCCTCAGAAGGGACGTCCACTGTTACTGAGCAGTCATTACTAAGAGAAGAAAACGCCAAAAGAAGTAAGGAGATTGCCCAAGAGATATCTAAACTTAGCGACGAATCGACCCTACCTAAAAAGGAGGAGGAGCGGGAAGCCGAGGTCGCCCTTCGCGAACAACGGAGAATAGAGCTTGAGCAGGAGAGCGCAGCCATTTCGCAAAAGGAACAAAACCTTGAAGTTGCAGCGCAGTCACCTACTACTCCTGATTTCACACTTACTGACCAGAAGGTAGATCCGGTGGTATTCTTGCAGTCCCTGAACGATTCTAGCCCACTCGACGTTGAAATTGCTTTAGAGAACATCAGAAACCAGCAGAGCGTCTCCGTTAGAAATAGTGAACCCGTCACAGTTCTAGAGACTCCTTTCGATTACGGTCGTAAATCCCCTAGAGAAATTAAGGACTACACCGGACCTTATATCGACTTTACTCAAGAACAGGCTAACGCAGAATCTGCTGGTGTTACCCTTCAAGGGGAGTCCAGAACTAACATAAGTTCCGCTAACAACAGTGTTCGTGGATTCGACCCATCTAAATCCAAGAGGTATTCTTCAAGGCCGTCACCCAATACATTTAGGTATGAAGAGTCTCCCTTTAGTGGTCCTGACGCAGAGGAGAAAGCTAACAGGCTTATCGGCTTCGCGATGAGTAATGGGTTTCCAATTAATCCTGACCCCAACGTAAACTACGGTTTACCTATGCCTTCTGACTCGTCTCGCCAGTCCGCGTCAGAGTTTGTGTCTTCTGCTGTTTATACAGCTTATCCTAAACTCGCTCCACCAAAGAACGCGAAGCTTGACCCTGATAATGAGAAGCGACCTTTAAGAACTTACTTCGATCCCGTATCCGGTACGACCGTTACCCAGCCAGTTAAATTCTTTGTTGATGATAGAGGTAATGGCGTGTTCGACAACGACCCGATCTCTATTATTGAGATGTTGAGAGCTGGTAAAACCGTTAAGGTTCCTCGTAGTTTCAATAGGGCAAACCTCAACCCCGCTATCCGAATTAAAAACGAGATGGTTACCGACGTGGTCGGACCCACTGCCGAAGGCACTCTGCTAGAGTCTAAGGTCACTAACGCGAGGGGCGTAAGTACGATTGGGCCAAACAATACGAGAGCTTCTGCCATAGCTAATATCCGTTTCAAGCCTGCGACCTTACCTGAAGGTGTTCAAGAATTTGACAAAAACGGAAGCCCGACTACTGATAGCAACTTTTCTGATACTACGTCGATCAAAAGAAGAATCAATAGGTTCGCCCTTGAGCTAGAGAAGACCGGAGACGAAACGAACCGCAACGCCCAAGCCCTCCTTGAAGCTGGCAACGGGGAGCTTAACGAGGAGTTCCGCATGGTGGCATTTGAATCGGCCAAACAAGAATTCTTATTTAACGCACAGTTGTTTGGTCTTCGCGCAAAAGTAGAAGCGTTCGGAGAAGGAACCAACCCTACCACTCCCTTCGATGAACTGGTAGCCCAGACGGGATCTAAAAATGTAGACCAAGCGGCTCAAAAACTCCTCCCGTTTATTAAAGTAGAATCTAACAAAGAGCTTACGGGAGAAGCGATTCTCGGATTGTTCGTAGAGCAGAAACTCTTGAACAACCCAGACTTCGCTAATAACACAACGCCGACCTTCGATACGCTACTTAAAAAAGCCGCGAATCGGTTTAAGAACCAGCAAGAAGAAGCCACCTCCCTTAGACAACAGAGAGCGGCCTCTACCCTTCCGTTCGATATAACTCCCGATCAATTCAAGAACCCTAAAGTAAGTAGTTGGGTTTTTAACTTCGGTGAAAACCCTGTAGGCGACTTCGCTTCCCCACAAGATATAAGTAACACAGTATCTGGGGCGATGAAAAAAGCGGTCAATGCCGTAAATACTAGCCCAGACTTACGCAAGGGAATCGTCAAGGTTATTCTTGAAGACGTATTGGAAGATCCTGAGATGGAAGACATGGTTGAGAACGCTAGTTCTAAAGACCTGTTCGGGATATTCGCTTCGTGGCTGTCGTCTGGAAACGGCGACACTAGGCCGTCTGTTAACAACCTTGTGGAGATGCTGGAGGACAAAGTATTAATCGGCAGCGAAGATTTCCTGAACGCGCTACAACTCGTCCGCTTAGTGACCCCCTCAGACGGTGCTAGCTACGAGAACTCTGACGCTGTGAGCGATTTCCAAGCTCAGTTCAATGCAGGCGCGGAAACAGAGATCACTGCGGAAGAGGCGAAGAACACAATGATTGCTTTAACTAAAGCAGTCCGAACCCACCTATCGAGATCTAACATCACCGACGCCGAGAGGGGAGTCATTACGGCTAAGAACAAGGCTGATATTGAGAGACTGGGTCTTGAGAGTGGGAACCCCGACAGTGTTATTGAAGCCCTTAAAGAAGTCGCTAAAAATTCAAAGATCCCTTCCCATAAATTTGTGGCTGCCTTGCTGCTGCGCGACACCGCCTCCATCAAGAAGATTAAGTTTGTGATGGGCGAAGCAAAAGCCGACATCGCAGGAAAATACGTTAAGGGGAAAGACGGCTCGGACAGTGTGTTTATCAATATCACGTCTGGAAACGGTCGAGGTCTCGTCAACACATTACTTGAGGAGTATGTCCACGCATTCATTTCTGGAACTATTTCAAATCCACCCTCAAGTAAACAAGGTATAGTTAACCAGTTGTCCAGTGTTTTCGATTTCGCGAAAGAAACCTACGAATCGCAAAAAGAAGTCAGCGGACCCGTCCCATCTCTTGAGAATGCTCTTACTGATCTCAATGAGTTCACCGCTCAGTTCTTGTTGTCGGAGGACGTTCAGAAGCACTTCAAAAATCTAAAACCAACTAACAACTCCTCACCCTTTGATAGCTTCCTTATCAACATAGCTATGTTGTTCCCTAATGTGGGGATAGGGTCCGCTAGAGAAGTAGCGGAGTCTCTTGGAGATATTATCGACGTGGGGAGCAATCCCCGCAAGGGGCCGCCTACCAACGCCGGAGCTTTGGCTGGGGCAATCGCTAATAACGCGACGTTATCCAGTTCACCAGTTTTCTCTCCTGAATATATGGCGGAGAGGAAAGCGGAGAGGAGAGAAGCGTTACGCGAGATGCAGGACGAGACAGAGGAAAAACGTCTTGAATCGAAGCGTCTTAAAGACGAGGTAGAGCGCGAAAAATTCCTCTCACTTATTCCAGAGGAAGACCGCTCTGAAGCATTACCCCTACTGAATTATCTCAGAGGTCTTATTCCATTCGGCATGGAACTAGAATTTGTTACTGAGTCCGACGGAAGTTCTTCTTTTGTGCGGTCTGATTCTTCAGCGGTTTATATCAACCTTCCTCTTATGTTAAGCCAGACAGGCGGCGTTAGAGACATCGCCGGACGCGCAATCGCTGGTGTTATAATCAACGAGGAGTTAGTACATAGTGCCAGTTGGAGTTCCATGACCGACGAAGAGATTCAGGATTACATCAACAGTCTTTCTGACTCAGACTTCGTGGACATCGCTAAAGAATACTATATCGGAAACGAACCAAGAATTGCGGCTGCGATAGCGAGCCTTCAGTCGTCAGACCCTCAAGTGGTCGCAAGAGCTAAGTATGGGTTGGCACAAGAGAAACTCCGTATGCACTTCCAGAAGGTCAC
>Ga0208159_1000628_pt1 | contig 13939 bp, 18 predicted proteins | sample 9_EtaG_FD_184082 | JGI IMG/M metagenome (GOLD analysis project Ga0208159, IMG submission 184082) | Marine viral communities from the Subarctic Pacific Ocean - 9_ETSP_OMZ_AT15188 metaG (SPAdes) (version 2) | ecosystem: Environmental > Aquatic > Marine > Oceanic | place: Pacific Ocean | collected... | reverse complement strand
TTGCTGTGCGTTTGTTATGGCCATTTTACTATTCTATTTTGTTTTACTAAATAAATCAAGACTTGGCATCACAACATTTACATCTTGAGCCATGTCTTCATTTTTATAACCTTTAGATTCCCAGTCTTTTCTTTCCTTAAAAAGTTCCCCTGTTTTTTTATGTCTGTACGTTGTCTCTACTTTTGCTGGTTTAATTTCTTGCATTATGTTGTTATCTCCTTTTTGATATTTAAGTAACTAATAGCTACATCAAACGAATCTGAACTGCTAGATTGCACAGTAAAACTCGTGCCTCCTTCTACTATTAGTGGTTGGTTTAATAATTCGGTTGTAACATTAGCTGTCAAAGCTGCTGATTTAATCGCTGTAATACTATTGTTTGTAATTGTCACAGTAGGTGTACCAGCTGATGTAACCAATATAGATTTAATTACGTATGTTTCACTAACCAAAGGATTTCCAGAGCCAAAAGGTGTTAGTGCACTTCCTGTTGTACTATTATCTATACCTACAAATTTAAATTGATTAGCCATTAATTAATAAAAAAGTTAAACGCTTCAATCTCTTCTTTTAATTCTTCTTGAAACGTTGAGTTTAATTTTTCTACAATTGCATCAAGATCTCTTACTTGTGCTTCTGCTGTACCTAAATCATATTGAGGTGCAGGTCTAGTTATTACTTGTACTATCTTTGCCATTATCTACGTCCGTCTGGTTGTATGTCTAACCTAAAAGTCCCTAATCTCCAGCTTTGACTAGCTCCTGTATTTTCTATTTTTAATGATACAGCTCTAGCTCTAGCTCTTGTATCTATTTTAGTTGTTGATGATGTAATATCAAATGGTCCAAGAGGTGAGCTGGCTTGTGAATCGTTAGGATAATTTTTTAATTGTAAAGTAACTCTAGTTGTTCCTGTCTGACTTATAAAGTCTGGTACAAATCTTCGTATCTTCATAATAAATTCACCATCTCCTCTTAAATCAGCCACACTTGTTGTTTGACCTCTTTGTGTTCTTTGACTAATATCGTAATCTCCAGAAGATATGTTAGCTGTAATTGCTGTAATAGTTCCATTTCTATTTTGATCTGTCCCTGTTTCATGTTCATAGTAACTTGTTCTACCTTCTGTGTTGCCCACAACATCAAAAGATGTATCTGTAGCTGCATCGTATTCTAATGCATGAGGTAAACCAAATACAGCAGAGTCTTTCCACATAGTTCTTGCTAAAGAACCTACTGTCCACACAGGTCTTTGTGGTCCAGAGTCAAAATAATTATAAGCAACCATTCTATTAACAACAGAAGATCCTATTGTTGGATAAAACCAAATTACTTCACCAAATAAATTATTTAATCCTGCTGATACCATTTGATTACCTGATTCTAAATTTATGTTATCGTAAACAAAGTCTTCTACCAAACAAGGTAATGATTCTAATTTACCTGCGTATCTAAAGAAACCGTTTTCTGACATCCAATATGCAGCTCCATCAACTTCAACACATGCATTTTGTCCTGCAAGACCACAGTTAGTTCCAACTTGTGCAAACGCAAAAGTAAATGGTTGACCAACAAAACGTTGTGTAAATAAAGCTGTATCAGTCCAAACATAAATTGCATCTCTACCTCTTATAGCTCCCATGATCTGTGATCCGTCAGCCAGTCTTTGTGTACCAGCAGTATTGGTTGCCGTTGGTGTGTATGTATTAATATCTTCTTGATCAGAGAATCTAATAAACATATCATCTTGTGTAGACGTATCACCTATCGTTGTTTCTGTTCCAAAGAATACCAAGTGACGATCCGGTGTAGATACCAACATGTGTCGTGATGCAGTTGGTGCACCAGATATAATAGTCGCTCTTGTAGATGTTGCATTTGATAAACTTGAATCCCATTGAAAACATGCACCATCGTGTATTAAACAAATTGCTTTGTCACCAAAGTTATCTAATGACCACATACCTGGTTCTAATACTAAGTCACCTGATGCAGCTTCACCCCATGCAACATAGTCTGATGAGTTTGTTACTGTTGCTCCACTAGAGTGTCCTGATCTTGTAGAGTTTCTTACACCTCTTGTAATACCAGTTAAATCATTACCAGAAATACCTGTATATGAAATTTCTTCATTACCAACTTGAATAAAGTTTGTACCTGAAGATGGAAAGTTAATTGTACTTGTTAATGTAATAGAAGTTCCTGATCCACCTGTTCCTGCTGCATCATCTAATAAAGCACCATTTAAAGTTGTTGTAATAGCACCCGCAGCTTCACCACTCCATGAACCTAATCCCCAACCAAAACCTTTTGCTTGAACTGCTGGTCCAACTGTATAATATTTTTGTATTCTAATACCACCTGATGTTGTTGCACCAGATCCACCTTCATTTGAATCCATTGTAATTGTTGCTGTTACGTTAGTAGGTGTGCTAGCAACCATAAATTTTCTATTGTCAAAATTGGATGCGGTAAAATTAGAATTAGTTATTGTAGTAAAATTATCCATTAATAGTATATCACCTGGTACTAAATTATGCGCGCTTGTATAAGTTATAGTTATGGTCGGTGATCCGTTAGTCGTGGTAAATGCATTTGTAAGTGTTGTAGTTGTTTGGATAGGATGAATATCATAGAATACACCCCCAGAATAAGCATACAGCACTCTGTTAGTTCCTATAATAGCGTATTTTCTAGATAAGCTATTAATAAAATGATGTAATCCTCGACCTGCTCCTGTAAGTTCATTTTCATTTACAGTGCCTAATTGATTCCAACCACCTACTTTTTCAGGTATTCCATAACGAAATCTAACATTATCACAATCTGTCCACTGACCTTCAGCAGCAGTTTCTGATATTTGTTTGTTTATACCTGGTTGGAACCCTATTTTCTGTAGCATAATCCCTACTTATATATAGTTTTTAATATTTTGGTAGTATTATATTCCAATCTAACTCAGATATCAAATCATCTAAATTAACTTTTTTAAGGTTATTTTGTTTTAAATATTGATGTAATTCTTCTAAATCTATAATAATCCATTGGTCCTTAATATCAAAAACCATCTTGTCTGCTTTGGTTGCAACCGTTCCTGCTTTTGCATTATTTTTTAAAGGTCTAAGATCAAATTTAAATTTTTGATTTCTAAGAATACCTTCTACATCCCACAACTCTTTTAGTCTTTGTTTTTCTGTAGGATATTTAATATTAGATAATAAACTAACAAATTTATTTTTCATCGGTGTATATATTTTCTTTTAGAAAATCCATATACGTAGGTAGTCTTTCGGCTACTTTATTCCAATAGTTTCTTTTTTTAGTTATGTATCTATTGCCACCTTTCCATTTATCAAACCACTGTTGATCAGTGTATTGATTGTGATATTTTAAGGTAGACATCTCTGTTGGTGGATAATGCATACCAGCTGCTATACAATGAAAGCCACCTTTTTCATGATAATGAAAATTATTTTTTCTCTGCATAGCTGCACTAAACATACCATGATAGCTAGTGCCTTTTAGATTAATTAAACTTTCATCCCATGATTTATTTAAAATATGTTTCCAATATGGAGTCTCATCTCTATGACTTAATGCATAATGCAAAGCTACAAATTCAGCAAAAGTCCTAAACTCATATCTACATCCTAAACTAAAATTATCTTTGTCCCATTGTGATATTCGTTCTCTTTGAACATTTCGTAAAAAATATAATAAAAAAGTATGAACAGTATACAAACCATTACTTTCTAAAGGTTCTATAAAACCTGCTGATAATCCAATGGCACAGACATTTTTAACCCATAGTCTTTTATGAATACCTGTTCTTATTTTTATTTTATTAAGTTCTAAGTTTTTTATTCCTAGATGTTTTTCTAATTGTTCAGCTGCCTTATCATCACTAACAAAATGATCTGAGTATACATAACCAGTTCCAACTCTAGACCATAAAGGTATATTCCAAACCCAACCGTTTTCAATAGCAGTACAATTGGTATATGGAACTAATTCTTTTTCTTTATTTTTATAAGGTATTCTTGTAGCTAACGCAGAGTTGTTAGGTAATAAATCTTCTAGCGATTCAAAAGGTTCTTTCATAGTTTGTCCAAGTAGAAGAGATTTAAAACCTGTGCAATCTATATAAAGATCAGCTTTATGTTTTTTATTTAAACTTTTAATTCCATCTTCATCTTGTTCTATAGTTTTAATATCTTCTTTAATATGTATCAAACCTTTTGGTTTACAGTATTCATCTCTTAACCATATACCAAACTTTGTTGCATCAAAATGATATGCTGTATCGAAGTCAAAGTTAAAAGGCATTGTTCTATTTTCATTGTAAAAAAGTTTGTTTTGATTAACAAGAGCCATACAAGAGAAAAGAGAATCAGCATAGTCTGAGTAAGGAATAGATGGGTCAGAAAACTTTTTAAACCACCAATCATTCATACCTGCAGTATTACCATTTACATCTGGCTCACCAAAAGGATAATGAAAAGCTTCTCCTTTTTTGTAAAAATCTGTAAACTTAATACTTAATTTATAAGTGCCATTTGTTGCTTTCAAAAAATCTTTATCTTCAATCCCTAATAATTTTGTCCAATGTCTTATTCCTGTTATAGTGCTTTCACCTACCCCCACTGTTTTTACATTTGGTGATTCTATCAAAGTTACTTTTACTTTTGGTAACTGACTTAGTATTGTAGCTGCAGTCATAAAACCTGCAGAGCCTCCTCCAACAATTATAATACTTCTTAATTTCATATTGTTAATTCTCCTTCCTGTTCTCCAAATATACCTTTCACAAAAAAATTAAATGCAAGACTATATCTTAATTCTTTTTGTTTATTAATACCAATTCTATGTATCAATGTCGAGGGAAAAAACGTGATTACGCCATCAGCTGGCTCAAAGAAAAACTCATCACAGTTTTCTATTGTATGCTCTTCAAAGTCTAGTTTTACAGTTGGTGTAAAAGGCATTCTATTTTGCTCCATATTAAATATTATATCTCCAGAATCTTTTGGTGCTTTAAAATAATATACTCCACTAATTATAGAATTAAAATGAGAGTGAGGTTGTCCAAAGTCATTTTCTTTATGTTTGTTTATCCAGGAGCTAGTTAAATAAAACTTTTGATGTTTTTTAATTTTTAAAATATGTCTGGTGTATATTTCAAGTTCTTTGAATATATTCTTTTTAAGAGATCTATAATTTTTATTATTTAATATTTGTTTATCTTCAGTGTAAGAAGCTGTGGTATTTTCCATGGTTATATATTTTTCTTTTTGAGCACATTCAAATTCTTTTTTATTAACATCAATTTGATTGACATATATTGGATATCCAAATGGTATAATTACTTTATGCATATTACCAAGTCCAAGATACGTAAGAGTATCTAATTCCTTTCGTTATTTCATTTACTTTGTGTGGGTATAAAAAATTAGATGGAAATATTAATAGATCCCCTTTCTCTAAATTTATTTTTTTATCTTGAAACATAATAAACTCACCGCCTTTATAATTATCATTTAAAGTTCCTACTATACTTAAAACAGGAACTCCTTTTCTTTCACCATCAAACATATCTTGAATGTGATCACAGTGTTCTGCCATTAAAGTGTTCTTATTATATTTGTTAAATCTAATCGGTAGATAACCTACCCAACCATTGTGCCAACTAAAACTATATTTGTTAAAATATCTTTCTATAGAATACCACATCCTATCCATTATAATATCTCTAGTTGTTATACCATCCGTATGATACGATACAGATAATTCTTTTTCATTTGATATAGGTTTTGATTTATCAAGTTTTGGAAAATAAAAATTGTGTTTCAACCATTCTTTGTTTTTCTTTAATTGTTTAATAGTTTCATCACAGATTTCATCTGATAGAAAATTTTTTTCTAAGTATATGTAGTGTTCTAAATCTTTGATCATGATATATTTATTAACTTATCGTCATATCCAATAAGTCCTTTTGGAGTTACATTAAAAGCTATTGAATACCTATCTTCAAAAGCCTCGTTTGATTCTATTCTATGTTTTAAATAGCTATGAAAAATCAATAACAAGTTGTCTCTGACAGGCAGTGTAAATTGTGAACAATTAAAATAATTATGAGATTGAACATATTTATCCCAAAAAATAGTATCGTCGTATGGTTTTTGAAAACTAATATTAAAACCTCTCTTTGCTACGGGATAATAAACACCACTAAAAAAACTATGTGAATGAGAATGAAATTGACTAAAAGCTTTAGGTTTGGTTCTTGTAGACCAAGAACATTGTATCTTATACTTTTCATTCATGTATTTATGTTCACTAGAGTATTCGTATATTTTCTTTAATATTTCTTTCTTCAAAGATGGAAAGTATTTTAAAACATTATATTCATTTGATATCAAAGCACTAGCTTCTTTATTGTTCACATATGTGTCTTTATATTTTATCTTTTTAAGTTTATCTAAAATTTTATTGTTATCTATTTTTAGATCAAACTCTCCTATCGTGGTTGGAAACATTGCTATCATTGTCATAGAAGAAGCTCCGTTAATTCTCTTTTGTCTCCTAAAGTTCCTTTTATAAAAACATTAAAAGCTAAACTTGTTCTTATATTCTTTCCTTGTTTGTTATCTACAGTATGAGTTGTTTCTGAAGGAAACATTATTATTTGACCTGTTCTAACACTAAACCACCAACTTGAAGAATTGAATAAATTATAATCGTTGGTAGGCACTGTGATAGTAGTGTGTTCTCTTTTTAAAAATTTTATTTTATCTAAATCAGGATCAGCATCTACGTAAAAAACTCCTGATACAATACTGTTAGGGTGAGAGTGTATATGATGATATTGATCAGCACTAGTATAGTTTATCCACGATTGGGTTATGTAAGGTTTTAATTTATGTTTAGGCTTTATGATTTTATCAAAGTATACATCGACATGTTTCATTATATCTTTTTTTAATACAGACATATCTTTATTGTTTAATACGTAATTATTATTTGTAGTAATATTGCCTACATTATCGTGGCTTTCTTTTTTTATTTTTTCAAAAAATGTTTTTTCTTTTTTAGAGAAAGTTCTATTAATAGAACTATTGTAAACTGGAACAGGAAATATGGTTTCTATTTTATATTGATCAGACATAATTTATATTTATAACAACTCTAGTGTCTTCATCTGTGCAAGAACTTCCAGAGTGCATTTCTGTATTATCAAACATTAATAATCTGTTTTCTTTAGAAAACACTTTCTTTTTTCCTTTTTTAAATACTGTATATCCATTGTTTGTATTTAAATACAACACAGCATTTTTACATTCAACAGGAGTATCATCTTCATAAACATGGTCCATGTGAAATCCATGTTCCACTATCTTTTCTGTTCTAGTCAACAAATTTGCTTTTGCTCTAAGAACAGCTCTAGCATTTAACATCTTATAGATTGGCAACATTAAATCTGCAGCACTACTATTATTTTTAAATGCACCAAAGAATATGTGTATAAATTGAAAATGAGAATCTCCAGGAGTATTAACATGATTATAAAAATACCAAGGAAAATGATTATTATTAAATATAGCTTTTTTTATATTATCAAACTCTTGCATAGGAAGAGCATCATCTATTACTTTAAAAGTAGTCATACCATCCTGTTATAATATATTTTTCTCCGTGATCGTTTTGAACACCTCTATGAGTGTGAGTCCAATCTGATGGCCAAATTAATGTTAATCCTTTTTTTGCTTTAGCTCTAGTTTTTTGATAAAGAAACTCAGTCCCTCCTTCTTTGACATCATTTAAATAAGTCATGAAGACTAAACATCTAGTAATGGTGTTTAAACTTCCTCTTTCAAAATGCCAATCTCTGTATCCTCCATGTTTAGGGTAATACTGAATATTAAGATTTCTAGTAATATTAAATTTTGGAATTTTATTTGCAAAAGTATATTTATCCAAATATTGTTTTAAAGAATTTTGTAAGTGGATTCTATATTCTAAAACTCTTGAATCTTTTTCTATAAAGCTAACAGGTAAATCAATTGAATCTTTTATCTCTACAACTTTTTTTCTAACACCATCTACTAGAACATCACCATCTATGGCATATTCTTTGTTGTCTTTATAATAAGATATTAAATTATCACAAACTTCTTTAGGTATAAAAGAAGAGTCAATAAAAGAGGACTCATCAAATTTAGTAATTTCTTTCATCTTTATTGATGAACTGTATATACTATTTAAATTAAAAGTCTAGTATCTTTCCCAAGACTGAGTTTCTTCAACCCAAATATAAGTATCTGGAGTTTCTGCACCATCTTCATATGTTACAGGACAATCTACAGGTGCTTTGAAATAACCTGTTGTAGTATCTAATATCCAAGAATCATATGGTTTATCTTTTTGTACAAAACCATCTAGAGTTGCATCATACACCATTCCAATAGAAGGATAATTTATTCTAAATGCTTTGCTTTGATCTGAATGTTCAATATTAGAACCAGCTTCAAAATATTTTCCCATTCTTGTATTATAAGATCCTTGTTTCCAAACAGCGTCAGGTTCATTATGTAAGTTTTTTAAAAAATTAATTCCGGCAGTTTCGTCTGTAGCAATATCGTTAGAAACAGAGTTTACTTGTGTAACCACATTATCTTCATCTAATTTTGCAAAGTAAGCCATTACGCAGTGTAGCTCCCATTTCCAGTAAATACCATAACTGTGTCTGCACCATCTGTACTTACACTTGGTGATCCAGATGTAGTTCCTGAGTAGTCTCCAGTTGGAACTCTTAAAATTACAGTTCCGTTTCCACCAGGTCCACCATTAGCTGATCCACCATAAGATCCGCCCGATCCGCCTCCACCTGATCCAGTGTTAGCACTACCTGTTCCACCTTGAGAAGGCCCTGGTGCTCCAGCACCTCCACCGCCTGATCCTCCTGGTGACGCTCCGTTAGTGAATCCGCCTCCACCACCGCCTCCGGCTCTAGCCGTAGACGATCCGGTAATTGAAGATGATAGACCATTACCTCCTGGTCCAGCAGAAGATCCGTTTCCTTGTGGTGATGCTTGACCAGCACCTCCACCTCCACCACCTGTGTAGTGTGGGTTTGCGTGAGTACCGTTAGAACCGGCAAAACCTTGGTTAGCTGTTCCAGCAGATCCTTGTTTGTTTCCTGCAAGAGAGTTTGAACCTCCTCCTCCTGATCCACCTACACTAGATGAACCTCCTGGAGCATTTCCTCCTCTTCCACCACCAACTGTACTTACTGTAGTAATATCGGGTCCAGCTATTGAAGAGGCGCTACCTTCAGCGTGGTTTCCACCACCTCCACCAACTGTTACTGTATATGTTTCACCTTTTGTCAGTTCAAGAGTTGACTCAGTAGAGTTTCCTCCTCCAGAACTTTCTGAAGCATAAGAGTTTCTATATCCTCCTGCACCTCCGCCACCATGTCCTCCACGGTGTCCACCAACGTTGACGTTGTTTCCACCGCCACCGCCTCCAGCGATAACTAAATATTGAAGAACTGTTGGGCCGGCTGCTCCGCCTGATCCGAAACCTAATACTCTGTATCCAAACATTCTAACTCCTATTATGCGTCGTTCGCAGCGTCAGTAGTAAAGAATAATTTAATTCCAAGTAATCTTGAATCAGCATTTAAATCATCTGCTGAAACATCTCTTGATATTTGAAAAAATACGTACTCATCTGTGCTAGGTGAGCCCGCTATTGTTACCGCGCCGCTTTCTGCTGTTACGTCTAAATCGTTTGATGTACCACTGTGAGCTTTTGCAGTTGGTCCTACAGCTGTTCCAAAAGCTGTATTTAAATCTCCATTATCAGCTAATGCAACTCCTTGTAAAACATATGCACTAGTTCCTGTGTCTGTTGAAGTTGCTGTAAAAAATGCTTGAAAAGTTACTGTGCCTTCGTTCCATGATTTAGGAAAAGCAACAGCAAACTGTGCAAACTCATCTGAATCTTTATCAAAATCTAAAACTTTAAGTTCTGGACCATTTGATAGTTCTACTTGTGCAGCTTCTGCACCATTTGTAGTGTTAGGGTACATAGCACTTGAAGGCACCCAAATAGATTCTTTTCCTGCAACTTTTACTGCAGAACCACCAGCTTGAACAACACCGTTTCCATTTGGTGCAATATTAATATTTCCATCTGCTCCATCTGTTATTGTAATTGTTCCCGAGTTAGTTCCTGAGTTTGTATCTAATATTAAATCATGAGCACCACTTGTTGTAAGTGTAGCTGAAGCTGCTCCTGTTCCGATTCTTGTTTCTCCAGTGCCTTTTGGTTTGATATGAACATCAACGTTAGTTTCCCCACTCGCACCTATGATTGGTGGGTTTCCTGTTGCAGCATTAGTTACTTCTAGTTCATTAACTGCTGAAGCTGTTGTTTGAAATATAATTTGTTCTGCTCCATTTGCATCTGCAATAAAACCTGCATCTGCGATTTTAGGAGCTGTTAAAGTTTTATTTGTTAAAGTCTGTGTGCCAGTAAGTGTAACATCACCATCACCAGAACCAAAAGCTAAAGTAATAATATCAGGGTTAGTTCCATCATTAGCTGATGCAAAAATTAATTGATCACCTTTGTCTGTTGTAGAAAAAGTAAACGAATCTCCAGATCCAGAAACGTATTTAAATTGTACTGTGTATGCACCTGATGTTGAATTTCTTAAAAAATAAAAAGTTTGTACGTCTAATGGAATAGTTACAATTTGATTCCCTGTAATAGTTCCTGTGAATTCAATCATTCTGTGAGATAAAGTTGCACCAGTTGATCCATCAGAAACTGACAACGTTGTGGTTTGTGCACCACCTGCTATTGATTGTTGTGTAAATCCACCAGAAATTTGTTCTATAATTTGTAAATTAGTATTAGTCTTCGTCCCCCACGTACCGGCATTTTCACCAGTTGCTTGAAGTTCTACCCCTAAAGGTGTGTATGTTGATGCCATAATTTTTATCTCCTATTACGCTGCTACGTCTGTATAACTTGTATTAGAACCTGTGTCAATAGCTTGATATGCTTGAATTCCAAACTTATTAGAAGTTCCTAATTCAGCCACAGATGTAGTAGCTTCTACGCCTGTTAAACCCATTACGTCTGCAGGTGTTAATGTTCCAACATTAACAGTTGCTGAAACTCCTGTCAATCCAATTACATCTGCAGGTGAAATTGTTCCTACAGAAGCTGTTACAGAAAGACCTGTTGGTAAAATTGTAGGATTTGATGTTATATTCGTTCCAGCAGCGTTAACAGTTGTTGTTGCAGAAACACCCGATACTCCTATTACATCTGCAGGGCTAATTGATCCTACAGAAGATGTTGCAGATTGACCTGTTAATCCCATAACATCTGCAGGAGATATAGAACCTACCGAAGAAGTTGCAGAAACTCCTGTTAATGATTGTGTTATGTCTCCAACTATTGTTGGTGATCCAATACTTGCTGTTGCAGATTGACCTGTTAATCCAAGTATATCTCCAACTACTAATGATCCAACACTTGCTGTTGCAGATACACCTTCTAATAATATATCACCTTGAATGCCCCACGCATCATCGTTCCAAGCTGCTCTACCCCATCCAGTATTTATTTCTGCAGTTACAGTAACTGAACCAATTGAGGTTGTTCCTGCAACACCAGACACAGTTACATCTATAGAACTTTCTCCCCAGTTTTCAAAACCCCAAGTATCTGATCCCCATCCTTGTTCTGGAAAAGCATCTACAGTTCCTAGGCTAGCTGTTGAAGATACACCTGTTAAAGTAGCTAAAGATACACCGGATTGCCAAGAATTAGATCCCCAAGTATTTTCACCCCAAGTACTTACACCTATAAAAATGGATCCTCCCATAAGAGAGTGATTTGAACAATAATAATAAAGACTATCTGGAGCGTTTGATGCTACAGTTATTTGAGTGTAGGCTCCTGAATTTCCAGGTGTTCCAACAGTATTTACACCGGTTGTATACTCACTGCCTCCTGAGTGTGTTCCATTCTCTGTTTGTGATAATCTTAAAGGGTGATTGTTATTTGAACTATCTGATTGATCAAACCTGTAACTTCCAGTTTTAGAAAAATATAAAGTATCTTGTTGTACACCATCTATTACATATTTATTACCAGAGTCTGTTGAAACTACAGTTACTGTAAAACTTGTCGGAACAACATCAGTATTTGCTGTCCAACCCATACCAGAATGATTGGTGCAATAGTAATATAAAGTTGGCGCTCCATCAGCGACTGTTATCTCAGTGTATGCTCCCGAACTTCCTGGAGTTCCATTTGTTGTTACTCCGGTAGTATACTCACTTCCGCTTGAATGTGTTCCATTTGCGGTTGTAGAAAATCTTAAAGGGTGTCCTGAGTTAGAAGAATCACTCTGATCAAAACGATAAGTTCCACCTTCTACTAAGGATAAAGTTACATCTGCTGTGGCTGTAGATCCATCTATAGCATATTTATTAGATGAACCAAAATCGTGATAAGGGTGATTAGCGGGATTGCCACCAACTACAGTTACTGTGAAGGTTTGAGTAACGGACATCCGTTGCTACCCCCTTTATGCTATTCTTATGATCGCGTTTGTTGCGTCTGCTGTTGGGAATTGAATTGTGAAAGTACCACTTGTTACAGTTTTATCTCCACCGAAAGCTATAACTGCAACAGCTTTATCAGACTGCGTATCATTATATATTAACGCACCGTTTGCTGTAAAAGATGCAGAAGAAAAACTTACGTCTGCAAAATCACAAAGCGCAGTCGTTCCTGAAGTTGTTGGCGTTACACTTGTAAGAGTTGCACCACCTGCAGTATATGCAGTTCCAGATGAGTTTGTAATTTCATTTGATGTTGAATAAGCTGTAGTTCCAGCTCCTAAACTAGCATCACTAGTATATAAAGCTATTTTAAAAGTGTTTCCACTTGTAGCTGTAAAGTTGTGTGTACCAACTAATATTTCTTGTTTAAAACTTGTGCATACTGCCGATGTAATTGCCATAATTTATCTCCTATGGGTTTGCCGAGGTTACTGGGATACGAACAGCTCCATTAGTATAATCGTCTCTTCGTCTTCTTCCAACTTGCTCATTAGCAAACTTTTGTACCTCTTGTTTATACTTATTTTCATATAGTGTCAACATATCAATTGGACCTTTTAAAAATCCATATGCTTCTGATAGACAACAATATAATAGTCCATTTGGGAAGTTTAGACTAATATAATTAGTATCATTATTTTCTAAAAGAGAAGGCATTTTGTTAAAATGCACTCTAAATTTATAAGTTGTATCTGGAACAGGGGCAAACATCATTCTTCCTGAAGTGGTATCAGACTCTCCTGTAGCACCACCAAACATGGCATAATATTTAGGTTTACCTCTTTTAGCAGACTCAGTTGAAGATATGTATTCTTGTAAATATGTAATATCTTTTTTCTCTAAATATGTATTCGCTCCAGTTATAGCAGATGTTGAATCATATACTTGTATACCTCTAATAAATAAACATCCTGCTGGTGCATTAATTGTTTCTTGTCCTGTAACTAAATTACCTGACTCTTGTTTTCTTTCAGCATCTATTGGTACATCTCTAAAAATTCTATATTGTGCATTTAAAATAATATTTTCTAAAACAGCATCTGTTAAAACATTTGAATCTGTTTCAGTATAACTTCTTATTTGTGTTTTTAATCCTGATGCACTTAATCCTGCCATTAAATAACTCCTGCTTGTCTTAAACTTTTACAAACTGGACAGCTTTTTCTGTAGTATATATGTTTACTACAAGGGTCTGGTTTAGGTTTTACTTCCTCATACAAAACAATATGTGGATCTTGTTTCTCAGGTTTAAATATATTTTTAATTTTATTCCAAATATAACTTATCATA
>Ga0208159_1000624_pt1 | contig 14009 bp, 23 predicted proteins | sample 9_EtaG_FD_184082 | JGI IMG/M metagenome (GOLD analysis project Ga0208159, IMG submission 184082) | Marine viral communities from the Subarctic Pacific Ocean - 9_ETSP_OMZ_AT15188 metaG (SPAdes) (version 2) | ecosystem: Environmental > Aquatic > Marine > Oceanic | place: Pacific Ocean | collected... | reverse complement strand
ATCGACTCTTTCAAGATTCGAACTAAAAACAGCATTTGAAGTTTTGTTAGCATTTAATCTCCATTGGTCTGCCATGGTAATACCTGGAAATCCAGTAGCTGTACCACTGTTAGAAATAGTACAACCAGATGGTATTGTAAGTGTATCACCACTCGCTCCTAGCGTTAAGCTAGTCCCAGATTGAGGTTCTAAGTTATCTACGAATATTGTTCCCATTATGCTCCTATAATCCTATAAGCTCCAAAAAAACTACTATTAGATAATACATCAGAGTTACTACCTCTACTATGTCTTGCGTATGCTTCTACATAATCATCAGTATCTAAATCAAGAACTACTTGAATATTTACAGCTATATCATTTTCATTAGGAAATCTATCCACGCACATAAAAGCCTGAGAACCATTTTTGTATATAGCAATTTGTGCAAGTACATTTTCTGATCCATCACTTATGTTAACTTGACCATAACAAAAATACTTACCAGCTACAGTTGGTGTAAAACGATAATTTGAAGTATCATATTTGCTATCTGAGTCAAATATTTCTGTGTTAATATTCATTTTAGTCCAAGTAAGACTACTAATAGCTTGAGTTGAACCTTGCTTTGCGAAAAAAGCTGGAGTTGCTTTCATTGTAGAACCTAAGGTTGTTGTAGGGGTATTAGTAGAAAAATCTACAGTTGTACCACTAGCAAACTTAATATTCTTTGATGAACCACCAAGAGTGACATCAGAACTTCCGCTAATAGGTGATATGGTATTTACTTCAAGTGTGCTCATACGACTGTAAGATTACCCTCCACTGTGACGGTGCCTGTAAATGTTACAGGACCTGCCAAGAATGCGTTATCACTTGCAGCTACTGCTACAGTTGATGTTATTGTTGCTAGGTTTTCATAGACACCATTAAATGATGTCATCATAGGTGCTGTTACTGTTCCTGTTCCTGGTACATTTGTACCAACAACACTATTTAAAAATATAACAAAGCAACTATCTGATCCAGCTAATGCTGTTGTAAAAGTTATTTGACTGCCTGCTACTGTATAGTCAGTTGTAGGTTTTTGGCGCACACCATTACGAAGAACTGCGATATCTTCTGGTATGGCTACACTAGTTGATAGTGCATATGTAGAAGAACCATCACCTGATATTGTTTGAACAGATGTACTACTTGTAAAGTCTTTTGTTACTGGATTACCAATATACGCCATGTTACTCCTATGTGCTTATGCTATCTATAAAAGATACCCACACGTTTAAACTGTTTGCTGTGTCTGCTTTTGCTTTTAAAACATCACCACTTTGAAGCACAATCTTTGCGCCTCCGTCAATTAACTCAATAGAACCACCTGCTGGTATAGGTACGTTCTTAACAATATAAGAATCTGCTGAGCCGCCACTAGCGCTTGATGTTATAAAAACATCAGCTTTAATAGTAGCATTTAAAATGTTTGCCAATCTAATTCCTATAATTGCATCGTCAGAGTTTGAAGTGATAATAGTTCTAGCTGCTGTACCAATGGCTACATCACCACTAGATTCAGATGCTACAGCTCTTTCAAAATCTTGTGCCATCTATTCCTCCTTATAATGCTACAGCTAAAGCTATAGCAAATCCTTTCGTTGCTGCAGCTGAAACATCAACTCCGTTAACTGTGCCTACTTGCAGATTGTCTAATGCGTTTAAAACATTAGTACCATCTGAATAAATTATTGCATCTCTGCCTGCTGGTAAAGTAAACGTAGTACCACTACCAGTAGTAAATATTATAGAATTATTATTTGCGGTATTATTTAAAACTATATAAGTAGTTTCCTTCGCGGGTATAGTTACTGTGTTAGTACCACTTGGTGAGCCACCGAAGTCGAGAACAAGATTTCGTCCATCTTCGTCAGTGTAAGATGTGGGGTTAGCAGTAAATGTTAATGTGTGTGTTGTACCTGATAGAGTAACAGCTGCTCGTCCTGTTATTTTATTTTCAAGACGTTTTAAATTATCATTAGTTTGATCACCCCAGGTTCCATCGTTTTCACCTGTGGTCATTAATCTTAAATTTAAACCACCACTACTCCAAGTAGATGCCATTAACTAATCCTTATGATTGCGTTGCTTGCGTTAGCTGTTGGAAACTCAATAGTAAATGTACCATTAGAAACCGAAAAGTCTGCACCAAAATCTAATACCATTACGGCTTTATTAGATGCTGATGTATTGTAAATTATGCAACCTCTTGTAGTAAATGTAGCACTTGAAAAAGATGTGTTTGCAAAATCACAAACAGCTGTGTTACTATCTAATGTTGGAGTAACACTTGTTAAAGTATTTCCTCCTGTAGTATAGCCACTACCATTTGGAAGTTCATCACTGTTTCCTGTAACATCCGAGTAATTTGTTGTGCTAGCATTGTATGTACCAGATTGCGATGCGTTTGCTTTAATAAGGGCTAACTTAAAAGTATTACCTGAACTTGCTGTCAAGTTATGGGTGCCTACTAAGATTTCCTGTTTAAAGCTATTTGCGATTGCTGATGTAATAGCCATGCTTTATTGTCCTCTCGTCATTGTTTTTAGTTCACCATTGCGAAACTCATCATTTCGCATTCTTACCTGTTCCTCATTTGCTAATGTTTGTATGGCTTTACTATAGTAGCCACTCCACAATTCTATCTGCTGAGGAATCTCTTTCATAAAAGCTACTGCTTCTACTAATGATCCATACAGAAGAGCATCTGGGGCTCTATCACCTAAGTAAGTATTTTGATTACTTGATGATATTCCTGGAACTCTCATAGTATACCCTATTTCAACGGTTGTTGCAAGGGATGGAGTTGGTCCAAATAAGAAATTTGTTTGTCTGTTACTGCTGGTGTAGGAAGCACCAGTTTGATTTAAAGCATAAAATCTTATGACTCCAGCTTTACTATTGTCTGTAGGATTCTTTGTAAACTCTCTGATAAAAGTTTCATCTTTCTCTAATAAAAAATCACCATTCTGTATGCGTAAATATCTAGGAATAACTAGATCTTCAGGCACAGCAACTGTAGAAGAATGTTGGCTAACAGATAAATTAGCTACTTTTCTGAAGGCTGTTAAGTCTAATTCTTTAGCTATTCTTAATTCTGCTAATTCTATACAGACCTCTATAGGAGCTTTTCCAGAACCTGTAGCTGTTGTAAAAGAAGCAGCAGAGTTTTCTAGAAAATCTTGAATGCCTTGTTTTAATTGATTAAATGTTAAACCCATAATTATGTACCCCAAACATTTTGACCCCAAGACTGGATACCCCAACCTGAACTGTCAATGCTAATTGATATTGTACCATGAGCTGATGTTAAAGACAACCCACCTACGTCTTCTTCTGCGCTAATATTTATAGTACCAATTCCAGTAGTATTTGCTGGACTTGTTATAGCTAACTGAGAACTAGTTTGGAATGTTAGTGATCCTATACCAGTTGACAGCGGTTGTCCTACAGGAAGTTCTGTAAGATTAAATGCTAATCCCGTGCCCCCATGAGCCGAAGCAGAAGATTGTCCTGTTAATATTAAACTAGAACTAGCACTAGGTGTTGGACTTGTAAATGCTGAAGATAGAGCTAAACCATCTGCTTCTTCAAGAACACTTATATTTGGTATTGTAAATGCTGCTTGTAATAGTTGAGAATCTGCATTCTCTGCTGTACTAATGTTAACAGAACCACGTGCCGAAGTTGCTGCTACGCCTGTTGCAGTGACACCTGTAGCAAATGTTGGTAAAGTAAATGCAGTCTGTAATAAACTTGGACTCTCTGCTAGCTCTGATACATTGATAATAATCTTACCAACTGATGCTACTGTATTAGGTGTGCCTCTACCAAATAAAGAACCAAGCTTTACTGTAGTTAAATCTACATCAGCATCTGGTCTAGGGTTGTATAGTGAAGTTGCTTCTGGTCCTAACTTGGGTGGAGTTAGTTGTGGGTGTTTGGGCTCCCAATCTTTTTTGTGAACTCGAAGCCCGTTCCACTCAGTTCGCGCATCTTTGTATCGTATCTTCCTGCCTGAACGATCATCTATCAGATATGCATGTTTACCTGAAGCTCTTTTAGCCATCGTCCTTAGTACCCGCGAATCTTAGGTTGTATATAAAAACTTGCTCTTTCTCTATCCTCTTCTTTTGCGAAATCCCATTCTTCATTATAGATACCTTTTAGTTCTGCTCTTCTTGTAGCATCAACTTTGTCTGGATTTTTATTTGCTAATTCAAAAGCTAATCCACTAATTAATGCTGGAAGATATCTTCTAGGTATATCTGGGTTCTCTGTATAAGTATCTGTTATATCTTGTGGATACCTAATAGTCCAACATTGTAATCTATAATAAGTCTGATCTGGAACTGGAAATAAATAAACTTTATGATTAGCTACACCTGTGCTATCGTACTGACTGTTTCTTTCAACAGCAAATTGTACAGGCTTTCCTTTAGTTGTTTTGTTTGGATAGTTAAGATATTCTGCTAGACTGATTCTTTCACAAGCCGTATCAGTTACAGGAGATGAGTTTGTATCTCTTGTTGAAGCATCTAGAATATCTAAATACTGATTGGCTGCTAAATCTACAGTAGCAGAATCTTTAGTTAGAGTTAAAGTAGTTAGATCTAATGTAAATAAGTTAACGCCTTCATTAACCCATTTAGTTAATAATAAATTTAAAGAACGCCTTGCTGTTACAAGATCGTAGCCTGACTTCATTTCAATACCCACTCTTTCGTGGGCTTCTTGAATTATGTCAGCTACATCTAAATTAAATGTATGTGTACCAGAGGTAGCCATGTGTTACCTCCTAGTAGTGTTTGATCCATTCCATTTTAATGAAGACAGTATCTCCAGCTGTTCTTGCTGGGTTTTTTATTAAAACATCACCACTAAAGTTAGTAGCTGCTTTATCTGCAGCTGTTGGTGATATACCACCTATAGAACTAAAGTCGTAATCATCGTATCCATTTAAAACTATGAATGGTATATTAGTATCAGCATCCCATTGCATTTCTACAGCATCTGCATTATCAGTTACCTGAACATTAAAGTAAACTTTGTTTAAAGATAGATATTGACATTCCTTGCCATTATTTTTAGCAAGCGCTGATACATCTATAGTTAAGTCTTGTGCACTTGCACCATCTGATGCAGTTATCACATATTGATTTAATAATTTTCTAGCACCATCTAAGTATGTTACTAAAGCCATGTTATATTCTCCTTTTTAAGGGTGGGGTCATTACACCCCACCACCGAGTTAATAGTTAATCTTATTCGGAATCTTTACCGTTGTCAGCAATTGAATATGTGAAGACACCAGTAGTAGTTCCACCAGTAGCAGCAGATGATCCTTGGTTAGCTGTAACAGTAACTGGACCTCCTGATGTTCCTGCTGATGTAACTAAAGCACCACTAGCTCCCACTAATGTACCTTTAGTATCTGCATCAACTTCGTTGAAAAATCCATCAGGATCAACTGCAGTTCCGATATCAACAGTTGGGTTTGTACCACCTGTTGCGCCACCGAGACTTAAAAAAGAAATAGGAATCGCTCCGCCTGGTAAAACAAAAGTCTCACCAGCTGATGCTGATTCTCCGATTCTTACTGCAACTGCTCCCGCACCCACAGGGTTGAATGAAATTATTTCAGACATGACTACAACACCTGGTGTTGCTTTGCCTTTGCCTGCTCCGCCGTTTGATCTAACGACTCCTTGAAATGTAGTTTTTGCCATTGTTTATTCCTCTCGTAATCTAGCTTTGCTAGTCAATGTTAGTAGTTGGAAGGGGGCACTAAGCCCCCAACCTATAAGTTTATTAGGCTCCTTGGTTACCGTAGACAGCTCTCCAGTCAGAGAATCCAAATGAATATCTCTCTCTGGCTTTGTATCTTACGTTACCTGTTTCAAAGTCACCTTCCATTTTAGTTGTTAATGCAGCTCTATTGAACATCTTTGTTCCGTTAGGACAATCAGTTCTAATAAAGAAAGCATCGGTATCATTGAACCTGTGATTAATAAAGTAACCACCTGGCAACATACCCATGTTGTTTAGCGCATTAATATCATTGTCAGCAGTACCTACTCTACCTGGAGACTTCATAAGTCTCTCGGCAACAAATACTAACTGCCTTGGAATGTGCAGTGTTTTACCAGTAATTGCAGCTGGCACGCCTTTGTCATCTGTAAATCCAGCAATGTCAATCAATGCTGTTTCTAAAGATGTCTCAGACAGGTCAGCATAAGTTGCTGGTCTGTTGGACCCAGTGCTACCGTTTTGTAATGGGTGTGCATTAGATACTAATGATTGTCCATCACCACCTGTGAAGTTTCCGTCAAAGGCATTGTTGTAAACGTTAGACGCTGTTAATTGCTTTGCAGAAGCCATTGCTCTTGCTAAAGCTTTGGTTAGTCTGGTTGATAACTTATCATATAAATTATCTTCCATAGCTTCCTCAGTTAATGAGAATGCTAATGCAACTGTTTTGTGAGTGTATCGTGATACATATCCTTCACCTGTTTCAGCGTAAGATACTGGTGCACCTTCGAATTTCTCACCTGCATTACCAAAGCCTGGGAAGAGTACTTCTTCTTCAAATGCTCTGTTTGATGTTTCCTCATCGAACAAGACGGTATGCTCATTTTCGTATCTGTCATATTCAGTACCAAAAATCGCATTAAGACCTGGCTCAAGTTCTTTAAGGATTTGTGCTCTAGTTATAGCCATAATTTATCCTCCTATATACCTGCTACGCCAGTTCCACCATTGCCGAACTGGTGAGTATTAATTTTCACCAAAACATCCATAGTGGTTCCTGCAGCTGTAAAAGTATCATCTGCTGCTGCACTACCAATAATAGCTAGTGGGAAACCTGCGTTTCCTGTAGCGGCTGTTGATGAATCAGCAACAAGACCTGATTTATGTGTGATTGCAGAACCTGTTGGGCTCGCAACGATCTGACAGTTATTACCTACTTTTGATGCATCAATTGCTGTTGCAACTTGATCCGCTTGAATCTTAAAGATTACATCAGGATCATCATATACGTAACACTTGTACTTCTCTTTGGCTACAGTGCCATTAGGAATACTTCTAACAAACTTAACTTCACCAGTTGAGTTGTCTTGATATTCCGCACCCCAGAATACACCTACGACTGCGCCTGGACTTGCTGCTCCCATATCAGTTACGATATTACCTGAGCTTAAAGTCACGAGATCACCTTCGAAGAATGCGGTTGGGGCAGTAGTGGCGATTCTATAACCGTTTGAACCGACAAAGTTATTAGTTCTAACAACTCCGCCTTTCGCATGTTTAACTGGACTTAATCCAAAACCTGCCATGTTTACCTCCGTTATTAATTAGCAAAGTGGAGGTACATACTAGTCCTCAAACTTTGCTTGTTTTCCTCCGCCTACAGAGACTGAGGATTGTTCATCTTGGCTTATAGGTGCAACAGCGCTATTGTTTTTCTGCAACTCAGAGTTGACAGCTCCCTCTGCAGCTTTGGTCTTGTCAGCAAAGAACTGGTTTCTTTGATCCGCGATCTCTTGATCGACTTTCATAAGAATCAAATCCCCTGATCTAACAGTACCCGCATGTTTACCTGTGTCTAAAACATCCGATTGCCAGTCAACGCCAAGTTCTTCTGGTTTAACTGGTTCGTATCCTTGACGGCTTCTTTCGTGAACGTTTCCTGCGTGGCTTTCACCCAGTAGTTCATTTCGAACCCATCTATAATGTACACCATCTGGAGCCTTTGGAGTTTCCAATCGGTTAGGTGGTGCCCATGTTTTTTTGCGAGTACCCGATGCTCGCGTCTTTCGAGTTGTCTTAGTAGCCTGTGTCATTCATCTACTCCTATCCCGCAGCCTGATCTCTGCGCATCTTTTGTTTCGCGTATTCTTGTAAAGATACTCCTAACTTATTAGCAGTATCTACTTCTGACTTAGTCAATGTGACTTTCTGTTTGCCACTTGGGGAAGTACGCGTTCCTCCCGCAACTACTTGCACTTTTTTAGCTGATGCAGTATTCTTAAACTTATCAGGAAACTCTGTTCTGATTCTGGCATCTAACTCACTATAGTATTCATCAGGATCAGCATCAGGATATACTCCTTCATCTATTAATTCCTTATGTATTACCATAGCCGCTTGTGTCATAATCTTTTGGCTTTGGTCATTACCACCAAACCAAGAGTTTCTTTTTTGCCATTGCACTGCCCGTCTATCGGGTACACGCTCTGACTCTGATTGTTTTACCTCATCAGAAGAAACTTGTTCTTTTGCGGTTGAAGTTCTATTAGCTTTATCTTCGTATTGCTTAACTATAAGTGATTCAGCTTTTATAGATGCTAACTTATCAGTAGCTTCTATTTCTTTTTCTATATCATTATTAGTTTTAGCATCACGTAATGTAGCTAACACTTCTTTTTCTTGAGCCTTTAATCTATTACCATATTGCTTTACAGCTTCTAGTTCAGATTCAGCAGATCTTCCAATTAGTTCTGTACGTTCTTTTTCGAAATTAACTTTTTCAGTTTGAAGTTTTTCAAGCTGCTCTTGTAATTCCTTACGCTGTTTTACTAATCTTTTGATTCGCTTTTCAGCTCTTTTACCATATACTTTTTTATCATCAGATTCTTCCTCATCTTTACTTTCATCAGATTCATCTTCCTCTATAGGATCTTCATCTGTTTCTGTTTGGGGAGTTTCTGGTTCTGGAGCTGGCTGCTCTTCAGATGGGCTTTCTGTGTGCCCCTCTTCATCTATCTCAATCTCGAGATCTTCTTCCTCTTGATTAAGTTCTTCTTGTTTTGGGTCTTCTATCATTTATACCTCCGTCAGTTGCGAACTGCGTTTATACGCTGTGATCAATATAATACCATATTTAATGGTATTATTGCAAGGGGTTATCTATGTTTTATTTTATCTGGCTCAGGTACTATAGCTACGACTTCATCATCATTTATAATAGAATAATCTTCATTTTCATATTTAAACTTAAGTCCTACGTACTTACCAGTTAAAACATAGTCACCTACTTTACACCAAGTAGTAGCTGATTTGTCCATATCCTTATAACACTCTGATCCCATATCAACAACTTTAGATACTACACAAGCAAACTTAGCCAGTTCTCTTGTTTGATCTGATAATAATATACCACCTGATGTAGTTGATGGTGGCTCCCAAGGTTTGAGTAGCATACGATAGCCTTGTGGTTTAGGTAATTTATTCATCTGTTCCTCCTGCGATATCTTTGTATAATTTCTTATACTCCGTTTCTAGTCTATCAGACATATCATTTAATGTCTGCCCTATACCTACTAAAAATTTATAGCCTGCATAGTCATCAGTACTACCTGAAAGTAGCTGCTGATTATTGGCTTCAATTGCTTCAGCCAAAACTTTTTGCATACGTTCTTTGTAATTCTTAACTTGATCTAACATGTGTTCTCCTGTAATTCTGAAAGGGGGCACCTTTAAAGACACCCCCGAAAGTGAGATTACTTAATGTCGATAATCTTTTCCTTCTTTTCTTCAGGAATTATCTTTTTAAGTTTAACACAAAGTAAACCATCTTGCAACCCTGCATCTTCTACTACAAAGTCATCTGCTAATTCAAACTTTTTAATAAAGTTCTTTTCAGATATTCCTTTATGCAGTAGTTCTTTTGAGTCTTGCTTGTCTGCTTTTTTACCTGTAATAGTTAAAGTATTTTCTGCATACTTAACTTTTACATCGTCTTTAGTAAAACCAGCGATAGCCATTTCGATCTCATAGTTTTCAGAGTCTACTTTTTTAATGTTGTATGGTGGGAATGATGTGTACTCGAATGAGTTCATCCTCTTGAATATATCATCAAATCCTATCCAAAATGGATTGTATTGTTCTAAGCTTGTCATAATATACCTCCTTTGAAAGCAAAGTTTACTAGCTCCTTACGGCAGCTATAGTATATTATATAATAATTATTTCTTAGATGTCAACCCTGATAAAGGATTATTTAAAGCTTTATCTATTTTTAAATCAAGACTATCTTCTAATAACTTCATCTCATCTAGAAGTTCTCTGTTATCTTCTTTCTGTCTATCTTCAACATCATTTACAACTTCAGTTATATGTCTAATGTCTCCATTCATCTGACGTAAATCAGCTTTCATGTCAGAACGCATATCTCTAGCTACATCTGATATTATAGTTATTTCTTGAAGTATCATATCTATTTCTGATTTTAATACTGCCATACCTTCGTCATATTGCGAGAGGTCTGGCTCAGTATATAGAGTTATCTTCTCCTTCATATCCAAGTAATCCTGGTAGAAAGTGAAGCCAGTCCAAGCTGCACCACCAAGAGCACCTAGTAGAGTAAAGATGGCAAACACCTTTCCTCCAGTTATCTTCATCCCGCTATACTCAATACTGGGCATTTACTATATCCTCCATTATTTGTCCTTGTTCTGCTATGAATAGATCACCATATGGATCATCTATTACTTTATTTAAATACTCATTAACATTTGTATCTTGTATTGTCGATTGAGTATCAAAAAATGTTTTAGTATTGCCTAGTATTTGCATTACTATTAATGTTTTCATTTGATTTGTTTCATCGTATCTAGCCTTGTCATCAATCTTTTTTACTATTTTAGTGGCTGCTTTTTCTTTTGAGCTAGGTTCTTTTACAGATTCTTTAGGCTCTTCTGTTTCTTCCTGTTGTACTTCTTCTTGTTCGGTACTATCTTCAACTTCCATAGTGGGTTCCTCAGTAGCTTCGCTATCGGGTTCGGTTGTTTCTTCTTCTGTTGGTTGTTCATCTATTGGCTCTTCTACTTGCGCTACTTCCATTTCCATTTCTAATTCTGCTTCCATCTCAGCTTCTATTTCTACACTGGCTATTTCTGGTTCTGGCAAATCTAATTCTAATTCAAACTCTTGTATTTCTAATTCTACTGTTTCGTATGATATATCTTCTGGTTGAGACTCTATAGGAGCAAATTCTATATCTCCTGCTTCGTCTACATTAATATCATTAAATTCAAATACTTCTTCTACAAAATCTAACTCAGTTGGATCAAATATATCTAAGTAATATATTTCTTCTAATGTAGTTATTTGTTGTGTAATAATTGTGTTTATTACATTATAAAATACATTTACTGTAACATCATCAAACAAAGGACCTATGGCTAGGTTAATATCCCGCCCACCAATTTCAATAGTTATTTTATTTAATACACCACTGAAATCGAAAGAGCCGTTATAAGACTGGTAGCCTGTTGATACTCCAGACTCAGACAGGATGTCAGTACCTGAAAAGACTGAAGTAGTTCCATTAAATCCTGAAACGTGCATGAATATTCTATCTTGAGCATCTTGTTTATCTACCTCTATTGTATATTTAACTTTTCCACCATTATCTATTTCTAAATCAGATATGTCAATTATATTTACAAATGTTGTACCCATACCTGCAACACCCATAGTAGATGTTGAATTACCACTACCTGTAATCTGTGCACATTTATCTGAACCTAATCCATAACAAGCATTACCTGTTGGCATACTTGCAGGACCTTGCCCACCCCAATCTGAATCCATATCACCTTCTTTACCAGATGATACATATCCATTAGACCCATCTAATATATCTCCTGAATCTTCGTTTGTTACTGTAGTAGTTGTAGTGGTTACAGTGGTTGTAGTTGTGGTAACAATTTCTGTACCTTTATCTTCTTCTTCAATTTCTACTTGAGTGTCTTCTGTGATTGTTACTCCAGGTACACAAAGTCCTGTTACATCTGGTAAGCAACTTGCTTTAGAATAAGAGGAGACCAGTAGTAATAAGGAACAAAGCTTTATAAAGCGCAATATGTCCTGCATCACTTAACTCTCCTTCTACAGGTTTAGATGCCTGTATGTATTCAGATTTATATCTACTACCGTCTGGAATTTTGTCAGGATTATTTTCCCAATACTCAGCAGCCTCTGCTCCTATGAGTCCACCATTTACAGGGCAAGGAGTTCCTGCATCATTCATTGCTGTCCAGACGCGATAGTCTTGACATAACACTGACACTGCTGCAACTTTCATACCCATTGAATATAATGAACGTGATAATTTTAAATTTTGACAAAGTTTATCATCTACTAATATACCTGTAGCTACGCCTAATACATTATTCTGTACACTTCCACCAACACCCACTTTACATATATCACTATTTGAGTTGATTATAGATGGAGCATTTGCTGTAGGTGGAGTTGAATTAGTAACTACCGTGCTCGACACGGTATTAGTTTCAGCTCTTGAATCTGTAGCTATTGCTACTGCTGTAAATAAAGCTAATACTATTAATAATTGTTTCATGTTCTATAGCTTTTAGTTTTTTTAGCTATTGCTTTGGGTTGTTTACTAAATTGTTTTCCTGCAGCTTTATCTTTTCTTTTCTTTGCAGAAGTTCTAGAATATTCAGCGGAAGATAAAGATTTTATAGCAGCTGAAGGTAAATATCTTTCACCTGTTTTGCTAGAGGGTTTGCCAGATTTAGTTCTCCACTTTTGCTTTCCCCATTCTGTTAAACTTTTTTGAGATTTAGCGCGAGCCATTACTTATATCCGCCACCTGCTTTTTTATAAGCCTTTGCTAATGCTTGGGCTTTCCTGGCACTCCATTGTCCCGCAGCAGTTCCATGTGAAGCTTGTGCTTTAATTCTATTAAATATTTTTTTACGCATTCCAGGCTTAGTATAATTGCCTGCTTTATTTACAGTTGATTTTTTCTTGGCTACCATTTACTTTTATCTGCCCAGTATGCAGCAGACATTTTTCCTTTCGCTATATTTTTACCATGCCTAGCTTTAAATGATTTACGTTTCGCTTTCATTCTAGCTGATTCACCTGCTTTAGGTTTGCCAGCAGTGCTTGCACCTTGTTCCCCATATCTAATTGTTTTAACTTTATTACCTTCTTTAGCTACAACAACATGAGACTTTTTAGGATGATTGGGAGTTCTTTTAGGTTTATTAAAACCAGACACTCCAGCTCTAGCTAGTCTAGGATCTTTAGGCATTACATACCCTCCCTTTTAATCATAACACTTGCTTTTCGTATTCCATCTTTTGCCATATCCATAGCATCCTTTGTCATTTTACGTTCTCTTTCTAGATCTGTATTCTCATCATCAATAATAACTTTAGCTTCTTCTAATGCTATTTCATCTTGATGTTTCTTAGCATCTAAAGCTAGTTTTGCTTTACGTAATTCTAGATCTTCTTTTTGAATTTCTACTTGTTCTTCTTGAGGATCTTTCTTTTCGCCCGCCATTATTTTTCTTTTTTCTTCATCTAGTTTTAATAAAGAGTCAGAAGCATTGGCTGTTAATAAAGCTATTTGATTTTCTATTTCAGGTGGTAACTGTTGACCAGAACCTACAGCTTGCCTTAGTTGAGGATCTTGAATCATTTGTATTACTTCGCCTTTATATTTCATAGCTAAGTGGTCTTGTATATGCGCAGCTAATGTTTGAATCATAGGTAAGTTTTCTTTATATGCAGGATTCTGCATCATAGCAGCATGAGCTACTATATGAGCATCATGGTTTTGATCTTGTCTAGGTGCTAACGGTGCCCCCTTCATTGAAGCCATGTTTTCAGTTACAGGATCAGCTGATATAGGTTGCATACTTTTCTTTAAATATCTTTGAGGTTCTTCAATACCCATCGCAGAAAATAACTCCATACCAATTTGTTCCATGTTATAAGCATTAGGATTTTGTTGAGCTATTTGCATAATCGCATTTATCTTTGCAATCCTGTGTGCTTCAGTTGGCATATTAGGATCTGATACAGGAAGAACATCAATTGATTTTAAATTGAAATCATTTTTAAAAACTTGTTGTGCACCACCTGCGATCTCATACGGGTACAGATCAGGAAGATACTCAAAATCTAGTCTCGCCAAGATTCGCAGGTCTTTGGATTGAG
>Ga0208159_1000623_pt1 | contig 14036 bp, 24 predicted proteins | sample 9_EtaG_FD_184082 | JGI IMG/M metagenome (GOLD analysis project Ga0208159, IMG submission 184082) | Marine viral communities from the Subarctic Pacific Ocean - 9_ETSP_OMZ_AT15188 metaG (SPAdes) (version 2) | ecosystem: Environmental > Aquatic > Marine > Oceanic | place: Pacific Ocean | collected... | reverse complement strand
TACTATTAATCTTATAGGAGTATCAATCCGTACGAGTTGTGTATTACCTAACACTTCTTGCAACTCGGCTTTCACAGTCTTTCCATTTTTACCTCCATTCTCTTTTCCTTTCTGAGTAATAGATGCACCAAAACTACTTGCTAGACCTACAAAAACCGAAGCAATAAATGTAGGATCTATCTTTTGTTGTGGTATGCCTAGTTTTGATAAATCCAAGTAAGAAAGGCTTAACATCGCAGTTGCCCAAAAAAGTAAAATTAGTCTGACGCCTAGTGATACAAACTCAAACTGCTCTTCACGATCTGGTACTGCATTTTGTAATTTTGACCAAATTCCTTTTTTATTTTCTTTTACTTGTTCTGCCATAGCAACTTTTATTAGTCATACTAAACATAATTAACTATTTACGCAAATGACAGAGGTACAAGCAGCACTAATAGGAGCAGCAGTTACTGCTTTTGTTATGGTTTTATCTAACATGAGTAACAGAAGAGAAAAAACAATAATAGATATATATACCAGACTAAATAAGCTATCACAGGCGGTTAGTAGGTTAGAAGGCAAGATCCAATAATGTTTGGTATGTTTAGGAAAGAACATAAAAAACAATGTCAAAGTTTCTGATCAGCTTATTTATTAAATTTGGAAAATCTGAATCCTTGAGAAAAGCTGCTTTAAGTCTTTTAAAAGATCTTGTTGCTAAATCTGACAATGATATTGATGATGCAATTGTCAAAATGATTGAAGAAAAATTATTTCCTGTTAAATGACTAAGGATAAATTTTTAAATATAGATATTGAACCAGCACCTCCAGAGCTTCAGCTATCAGTAGAAATGAGGTGTAGAGAAATTATGAATAGTGATGATTATGATAATATCAAAAGATATTGTACTCATTTAGTTAGACATCAAATGAAGCAAGATGTTTTTCTTGCTAGTATTTTAGGCCGCTTAGTAGAGCTTGAGGCAATTGTAGCCTGTACAAGCATTAATAAACGTCGTAAGGGCTTTGATTTGTTATTTTATAGAATTAGTAAGCTATTTAAAAAAAAGCGTTAGAAGCTGAATAACTATCAATCAAAATATTTATAAACAAGGTCAAAATCTTCAAAACTTTTACAATTAATAATTAATCCTTCTATTAATTCGCCTAGTAATTCTTTTTCCTTACCAGATGTTTTTTCTATTGCTTTAAATAATTGTCCAGGAACAGTTCTGTTTTTAGGAAATTCATTTGTTAGTTTTACTGCTTCTTCGTAATTCATAAAAGTTTTAATGCAGAATTTAAATTATCATCAACCCATTTATACAGTGATGGTGCCTTTGTCTGCAATCCTTCTGGGTCAAAAATATACATAGTAAAAGCTTCAGCAAATTGTTCGAATCGATTTTTTCTTGCATAAGTAGAGACAAATCTGAAGTCAAGCCTTCCACCAGTAAAACTAGAAGCACCTGAACCTTTAAAATGTACCTGATGTCCTATTTCGTGAACCATAGTAGAAAACCAACGAACATCTCGGTCATGTATTGAGCTAGTACTTGGAACTTCTACATTTCTAAATACATATTTAGAAGAATCACGTAATTCAACATTTAAAATACTTTTTTTCTGTTTAATAAATTCTTTAATATCTGTTTTATTTAATGGTTTTGCTACTTCATATAATTTTGTATTGACGACTGAACTGGTTGTAGTTGTATATCCAGAGTAACCTTTACCACAAGGTTTTAGCATGTTTCGCATTACTCTTTCAAAATTTTTACCTTCGCCTTGTTTAATAGCATCTTTAACAGCAGAAAAATATTCTATTTGTTCTCTATTATCTGCAGCAGTTTGAAAAACATCAAAAGCTTTTTCTGTAGTTTTTAATTGGTCTTTAATAGCTTTTTTCGAATATCTAGCGATCTGGTTTTTATTCCATCTTTCATCACGCATAGCAAAATTATTAATTTGTTTACTTTTTTTAAGAAATTCACGCATTTTTTTACTATTTACAGCAGTCAATCCACCTACACTTTCTAAACTTGTTAATGAATCTGAAATCATTTTTTCAGTTCCGCCAAATTTAGCTGTATATTCTGCAGCTTTTTTAGTATCAAATACACCAGTAGCTATAGAAGTAAATGGTTTTTCTTTTGGTACAGGTGGAAGATCTTTTAATTCTTTTAGTAGAGATTCAGCTGTAATTCTAGGTTTACGTAATTTTCCATATTTTTTTTCTAATTGTTCTAAAGATAGTTCAGTTCCATCATTTCTTATTAATTGTCTAATAGCAGTTTGTCCAGTACTGCCTTTTTTTCTTGCTAATCGTTTAAAAAAACGTACGCGGTCTAAACTTCCAAGTGTTTTAATCTGTAATTCTTCATCTTGATTTAAAAGCCAGTCACCATAAGCCTGATTCTGTGGAACTCTACCTGTAATACTAGGTCGAGTATCTAAAAAAGTTTCAGGTGGTTTTTCTAGTCCAGGATATTTTTTTTGCAATCCATCAAAATCTACTACAGGAACTGTTGTTGATCTGCAATTAAAATGTTGGGGAGGTGTTGGTCCTTTGTTATATGCAAACTCTTTACCATCTAATCTTTGACAGATAGGACTTGTTCTTGAATCTAATGTAGCTACATATTCATATTTAGGAGCTACTTTTTTGTTAGCTGCATAAACTGCCTGACTAGCTTCGTTTCTAACCTGATTAACTGAAGTTCTAACTATAGTCTGAACTTGATAATTAGCTAATTTAATACTTTCACCGCCACGACTAGCTAAACGTTTTACTGTTAATTTACCCATGCTTCGAGCAGAATTAAATTCTAATTTTCCTACTAAACGCCTAGCTATTTGTTGTGTAGTTTGACCAGAAAATACTCCAGATCTTATTGCAAGAGCTAGTTTTTGTTGTTGTCCTACTGCTATTCCTCTAAATGCTTTTTCTACAGTATCTCCATTGGGTAAAGTTATTGAAGCACCTTGTCTAGCAGTTAATTCAAATTTACCCGAACCAAAATTTATAAAATCATCTTCAGTAAATTTTGAACTAGTAAAAATATTAACTTGAGTAGGATCTGTATAAATTACTGACTCTGCATATTTCGGACTAATAGCAACGCTATTAATTGGAATATTACCCGAAGCAGTTACTTTTTTTAATTCGTTAACGATAAAATCACGCTGAAGTAAAGCTACACCCTGTAATTGACTTTTAAAATCTTTTGCAGAAGCACTAGACCATTTATTAAGACTATCTTTTGCTTGTTTTATTATTGATCTTAATCTTTTTCTAGTCTGCGGAGCAACAATTACAGCTTCGCCTGCTTTTGCCTGGGCAATATTTATTTGTTTTAATTGCTTTGCAGCTGAAATTATTATTTTGTTATAGGTTATTGCATATTCCTTAGCAACTTTATTACTATATCTATTTAAATCAATTGTTTCTCTAAAAAATACTTCTGGTATAGACACATTAAGCAGCTTCTTCTATAGGTTCCATATCAATTAAACCACCATTTTGTGTACTCTCTAATTCTTCTTCTACATTAAAATTATCTCCTAATACTTCATTTTCAGATAATTGATCAAGTAAAGTTTTCTGGCTAATAGTTCCTGCAGTATAAAGTTGTAATAATGCCTGTATTTCTTGAGGTTCTAGTCTAGCTGCTAAGAAATCTCTATTAACAAAACTACTGCCTGCATTAGGTTCGTTTAAATATTCAGAATGAAATTTTAAACAATTATCTATTAAATCTTGCATTTGTTGAGCTATAACCTGCATTGTACTATCGCCTTGACTTCGATCAATTTTTTTACTTTCTGCAGTTTCTGCTGATAATTTTTGTCCAAGTACAGCTGCTAACCCTAATTCATTTATTTGTTTTTCTAATTGGTTTAATCTTTGAAATTGGCTATCGTAACTATTTCCAGTAGGTTCAATATATTTTGCATCAGATTCTGCAGGTAAACTTAAAGCTTCTCCTGGTCCCGCACTAACTTCTTCTGCACTTGCAGGAAAACCAAAAAAAGCAAGCATTGGAACTGAGCTTATATGTAATTGATTATCTAGATCAGATTGAATTTGATATGCTTTTAAATTTAATTCTGCAATATCAGATAAAGGAGGTCTTGATTCAAACAATCCGCGTCTATTTGAATATGCAATAGAAAAAGGAATTTTATCTAAACTCATAGAACCTTCATCAAATAAAGAATATTCACTTTTTTTATTTTTTCTATGAATTTCATATCGACCAGGTTCTAATACTCTTATCTGTTCTACAATTTTTTCTCCATATTTACCTTTTGATTCTGTTACTTTTTCAAATAAACGTAATTGTGTAAGCTGCCTAGAACCATTTATAATTTCAGTTCGCCATCCTAAAATATCTCGTGGACTATATGTAACCCAATAAGGCCTTGTTTTATCTCCTTCCTTTGGTGCATCTACTAATATTCCAACATGACCATATCTTATTGCTACTCTAGTTGTGTTATATAACCAGATATTTAAATCATTGCCTTCTAAATCAACATCAAATAATTGTTCTCTCACTAAATCACTAACTTCATTTAATCTAACTGGTTTTCTGGTTAACATACCAGCTAACATTCTTTCTAATCTTTGGTAATATGGCGGACAAACAGAACGTGCTAATCGAGCATCATAAGAGTCATCAGTTTCACGCGGTTCTTGAAATAAATATTTTCTATGTTGTGATCTAATTGTAAATGTACCCTCGTTTAAATCTTCAATCAATCCCCAATGAGCAAGCATACGTTGGTATGCAGTGTTAGGAGAATTAACATCTGAAACTGCTAAAGCAACAGGATTATTATAAATTGATTGAGTGCTATACACAGTTTTTCCTCATAATACCACTTACTAATAAATTCTAATACCAGTTCTTGCTCCTGCCCGACCATAAATCATATTAAATTCACGATATATTAAATAACCGAGAGCATCATTCATGTGATCGTACCCATTTTGTTTATCAGGATCTCCTGTTCTTTCATCATAGCTTTGTAATTCCAAACATTCAATTAACTTTCGGCAACGGGCATGAACCGCCAAACGCACCCGTCCTTTGGAGTTTTCCAACATTGCTTGTACGGAAGCGCATCTATCTTTGATCGGCGGATTGCTTTTGAGCGCCATTGACGTAAAACCATAGCTTTCGAGTATTGCAATATCTGTTTTAGAAGCATTGATCGTTGATCTTGCAGAACCACTCGCATCGGGATAAATTAGTATTTTGTTTGAAGGATAGCGTCTTTTTAATTCTTGAGCTAGAGCATCTGTATCTTTTTGTTTTGAAATTTCATCAATAATGTATAATTCATCTCCAACTTGTACACCAATAACAGCATTACAATTCATCACGTTAAAATCTATTCCTACTTTTAAAATTTCATGTAGATAATCAAAAGAAAATTTTTGTTTTACATGTTTATTTCTATCAAATCTTGAATAAACAGCACCAGTTGTAAGATTTGTAAAATTACCATTTAAATAAGCCTGGATTAGTTGCGGTGGATAATTTTCTAATAAACTATCAATAAATCCTTCAGGTAAATATGGATTATCAGAAGTTTTTGCTTTTATTAATCTTGTATCTTCTTTTGCATTTTTTTCAAATGTTTCAAAAGCCCATGAATGACCTTCAGGAGTTGTAGTTGCGTAAAATTGTTGAATATTACCTGATCTTAATCTTGCTAAAGCCATGTTCATTGCTTGCTCCGCGTCGCGTTTATTTACAGTATCAGCTTCATCAAACCCTACAGCGCAAAGGTTTTGCCCACGTAAACGTTGATAAGTAAGAATAGTTCTAAGTAAAATTGTATGTATTCCTTCTTTAAATTGTAATTGATATTCTGGAAGTGGCGAAGCTCTGAAAGTATAAGGTATTTGCCATTCTTCTAATAAATCATTCATAGTCCGCATTAAAATATCACGAAGCATCGGAGCAGTAGGTTCAAATACAGCAGAAATATGACCAACATTCATAGCAGCTAATAAAAAAGATTTAGATACTAAAGCATAAGTTTTACCAGCACCAAATCCACATACTAAAGCTAATTTTCTATGTTCTGTATCTTCACAAAATTTTTGTTGATGAGGAAGTAATTTACTTTGAATTTTATTTATAACTTCATCAGCAGTAGGCAGTTCAAACATTCCATCTCCCGCTAAAACATGACCTTGTTTAACAGTATCTAAAAAACTCATGAACAAAGATCAGCTAATTTTGCTGCGGTATTTATAGCACCAAGAGCAATATGAAATTGTCCAGCGTTTCTTGCTTCCATTTGTAAAGTAGAACATTGAGCTAATAAATCAGCAATCATTTGGGGTCTCTCAATATCCCAATCTTTTTTAATATCATCTCTAGCTTTTTTTAAATAATTATCTACAGTAGCTTCTGATACCCCCCAGTTTTCTCTAGCATACCTTAAGCAATCTGACCTTCTACCACCTCTCGCAATTATCCGAGAAAGCTTTTGTACTCTGATATCTATCTCAATTTTGCTTGATTCAGAAGCTGCCATTTAATTATTTTGTATTTTAAACCAATGGTTGTATATTTCTAATGCTACACGTTGAGTCATAAAAGGGGGAACACTCATACCCATAACATAGCGCGGATCAATTTTTAAAAAGTTAAAATCTTCAGGAAAAGTCTGTAGTCTTTTATTTTCTTCAGCACTTAAAGTACGCGGTGACTGCCAATGAGTCATTCCAGAATTTGCAAGAATAGTAGGCGAAGGTTGGTTAGGATTTAACATACCATAATTAAAAAAATATCCTTTGCTATGTGCTTTAGATAAACTTTGTCCAGGCTTTACTTTATGCCACAAAGCTCTAGCTGCAGGACCAATAGGTTTTACGAAAGAAGCTGAACTTATTCCCTCAAAAGCAGTTTTACAAGAAATAGGTTTTTCTTTAAAAGTAGGTTTAAAAGGTTTAAAATTTAAATCTTTTCTACGTGCAATAAAAAAAGTCCTTTCTCTTTTTTGTGGTACGCCCATAGCTGCGGAATTAAATAAAAATAATTGAGTTTCATATCCTGCTTTTCTAAAATCATTAAATATTTCTTTTACATAACCTCTAGCATTACCAGCTATAAGACCTTTAACATTTTCTGCTACTACTATTTTTGGCTGAAGTAATTTAGCAGTTTCTACAAAATGAAAAAACAAATCATCTAATCTTTGAAATTTCTGACCTTCTCTAAATTTAAATTCTTTTCCCCATTTTTTTTCTCTTTTGCCTGCCATGCTGAATGTTGAACAGGGAGGAGAACCATCTAAAATGTCTAAATTTTTTAATTCTTCTGGTATATTTTCTAACTTATTAAACTCCTGGACTCCCATCATATAGCTATATTTAGGATTATGGTTAGCTCTATAAATATCCATCATTTCTTTATCAATTTCTACACCGCCTAAAACATTAAACCCTGCTAATTTATAACCCATAGTTGAACCACCACCACAATGAAAACAACTAAAAACATTTAAATTATTTTTTTTTATATCCTTAATTTCTGAAAGATACCAGGCACCAGTTTTTTTCAAATTCATTTTTTATTATTAAATTCAAAACCACATCTAGGACAAGTATTATCAAAATTATTAAAATCGGATTCAGATTGTTCTTTAGAACCTTCAAAATCTTTAATTTCACCTGAACCTAATAATTCTTCTAAATCATCATCTTCAAAAAACGGTTTTAAATCATAATCCATAGTTAATTCTTCTAAAACCTGTCTATCCCAATCGGATAAATCAGAAGATCTATTATCAGCAATAGCTAAACCAACTTTTTGATCTTCAGTTAAATTTGTTCTTTTAACAGCAATAATTTCATCACCATTAGTTTCAATTACTTTTACATTTTTTAAACCTGCAGCTTTAGCACCTTCAATTGTGCCATTACCAGCAATAATTCTATTATTTTCATCAATAACAATAGATCTGCCAGTACCAAATTTTTCTAAAGATTCCGAAATTAATTTTGCTGATCTATCAGTTCTTAATCGAGCATTTTTTTGATCTTTGTTTAGATCTTGAATTGAGATCACATTCTCTGATTTGTCCTGCATAATTTATTGTTTTTTGAATTAATTGTAATTGCGTTTGTATTGATAATATCAATTTTTCGTCAATTGGCATCTTTTCTTCAATAGCATTATCAAGAATAGCATTAGCTACTGCTTGACAAGTTAATAAAGAAGTTTTAAAAGCATTAACTACTGGTTTCTGTCTTTCTGATGTCATTTAATATGCCTTTTGAATTGTTTAATTGTTCTTTAACTTTAAGTATATAACTAGGAAGTGCAGTCTTTATTCCGTTTAAATTTTGTTGTCTAATTTCATTTAATTCTTTACAACTTAAATCCCAATTTGCTTTCCTTAAATTATGTATTTCTCTAGTTTTATCTTTTGTAATATCAACTCCAACATTATTACGAATATTGGAAGAATCATCTCTAAAACCAGATTTTACAATAGAACCATCATCAGATTTTTCAGCATAAGCAGCATCACACCAACAAATAATTGCTAAATCTTGTGTTTGATTATAGTCAGGTAAAAAATTTTTTAAATAACCATCAGAATCACTTACTATTCCAGTATCGGAGCAAGCAAAACAATTATAATTTGGTGGTTTAAAAGTTATATCACGATCAACTTCTTTTCTTTTGTAGTTAAAACTCATAGTGCGGGTAAGTTAAAATGGAACGTTTTTATTCCTGGATTTTAATTGTATCTTGTTTTTTTGAGGTTGTACATAAAGAAATGATTCATAGTAACCATCACGTAACCATTTGAAGGCATTTGGAAAACAAGTAACAAAGCCTCCATCTTTTTCAATTTTGTTTTGGTCAGCTATAGCTTTTAATAAAGCAGGTTTTAATTGAGTTTGAATTTTTTTTGAAATTTTATTGTAATGCTGATAAGTTAATTTTTTAGATTGACCACTAGCTCTTTTTTTAATTTTTTGATATTGATTCCAAAAATCATTAAAATCATCAGTATATATATTATTTGTTTTAGTTATTTGTTTTAGTTTTATTTGTTTTAGTTCGTGTATCTCTGAGATACCACCCCTAGTATCTGAGGAATACTGGTCTGGTATCTGAGGAATACTAGTATCTGAAAAAGACTGCGGTTGTTTACTAGGATTTTGAAGTTCTGGATGTGTAGTGGTATTCCTAAGAGACTCACTAGAAGGAGGAACTACTTTTAATTCATGCCAAACAGTCACTCTATAAGCATTTGTTGCCTGTCCAGAATCATCAACTCTACCAATTTTTTCTAGCCAACCATTTTCACATAATGATTTAATTACTTTAACTACTTTATTTCGACCTATTTTTGCATCTTTCGCTATGGTTGCATAAGAAGGCCAAATATTAGGATAGTAACTTTGTAAAACCCAAAGTACAGCTAATTCATAAGGGTCAATTCTACCTTTTAAAGCGGTTGGTAAACTAACAAAAGGTGTTTTTTCAGGTATAAAACTCATGGTCAAAAAAATTTATATAGATGTCAAAGGGCTAAATCCAGCTCCGCAAGGAAGTAAAGTCTACTTGGGAAAAGGTCGAATGATCGAAAGTTGTAAAAGATTGAAGTCATGGCGGGTTTTAATTAAAAAAGAAATCAAAAAAGCTAATAAAGAAATGATAACTGGACCTTGTGAAGTCCACATTTGTTTTCGTTTATCAAGGCCTAAGTATCATTATTTAGCTAGTGGTGAACTAAAAAAAGATGCACCTAAGTATGTAATTACTAAGAATAGAGGTGACTTAGATAAATTAGTTAGAGCATGTTTTGATTCTTTAACCATGACAGCAATTTCAGATGATGCCATAATTGTGCAGTTAAATGCAAAAAAAAGGTTCTGCGAAAAAAACGAAGAACCAGGAGCACAAATTTTAGTTTTGACAGTTAAATAATTAGTCGAACAGACTTCAACCCGCAAAAGTTAGTCTTTTCCTTCTTATGACCTCTTTGCAGAAAAAGAAGGTATTTTATCCTTAAAGGATTCGACTAACTTAATGTAGCAGATTATTTTGAGATTTTTAAATAGCCTATTTTGTTTCCATTAAGATCTTTCAATGGTTTAGAAAAAGGTAAATCTTCATTAGTTAAAGTTGCTTCTTTAGCAAAATTTGCGAAGTCTTGAAAGATTCTGCTAATTTCAGGAGCAGCATCTTCACAAAACATATCGTTATCAAGATTGATAGAAAAAGTAAGTTTAGACATAATTAACTCATCATTTGAACATAATCACTGATTTCAGTAATAGACATACCACCATCATCAAATTCAGCAATATCATTATCAAAAAAGCCATTTGAAACTTTTTTAATAGCTTTTTTAGTATTTACATTAAGTTTTAATAACTCACGTAAATCTTGAAGAACTTCGTCTTTTAAAGTAAGTTTTTTCATTTTTTTAGTTTTTAATAATTTTCATTTGATTAATAGGAAAAGTGTTATAGCAACCTATTTCACTTTTTAGGTCATTTGGTGCATCAACAATAGTAAAATCAGCTATTATTCCACCTAAGCCTTTTCTATAATTTTCAGGATCTGCATAAACAAGTCCTAAATTATCTTCTATTGTTTGATAAAGAATTTTTTTCATTTGTTAGCCCCAAACCATAGTTTTAATTTCTTCATTATTCATATGAATGTGTAAGTTTTGTCCTTTAATTAAATTTTCAAGCATAGTTTCATTTAAAGAAATATTTTCAGCAAAATCATCTCTACTTATGTCATTTGCTTTATCCCAAACTTCATTTCTATCTAAAGTTTTAGGATTATATCCTCTAGCAAAAGCTACTATAGATTTTTCACCTTTATAGCAACTCATTACATAAATTCCTTCATCTTTAACTAGCCAAAAAGATTTTTTATTAGTGTACTTATCTTCATAAGCAACTTTAAATTCTTTAGCTTCAAGTGTTGCTTTAGCTAAATCTCTCAACTTTTTAGTTGATGGAAAAGTAAGACAGTGAACATTTGTGTTGTAATTCATGATTAAACCTCTACTGTGTCTAAATCAAGAACTTTAGGTTCCATCATTGAACCTTCTAAATCCATTGCTAAATCTTGAGCTAAATAGTCATTTCCATCAATTTCGATAGCTGTAATTTTCCAACCAAAGAAATCATCAAAAGCTTTAATTCCTTTAGCTGTAATAGCTTCAAAACGAATTTTATCGTTTTCTTTTTGATATTTTCTAGTAATATCAAAGGTTTGAGTTAGTTTCATTGAATAACTTGCGGGTTATATATATATTATATAGTGTAATGACTATGAATGACTCTAATACATCTAAATAGTTGCATACTTAGTAAAGCTATTTACAGTTATTTAAAGTTAATGCATAATAAATATGTAATTTATTCTATTCATTCAACCCGCAATGAAATTACTTACAAAAGAACTTCTAAAGAAGTTACCTCCTTTAGGTCATTCAAATGAATCTAAAGAGGGAGCCAAAGCTATCGTTAAATGGTTTACACCAGATTCAAATTGGACTTGGTATGTTGCTGAATACAACCCTGAAAATGGTATGTGTTGGGGCTTAGTTGACGGATTTGAAAAAGAGTTTGGCTATTTTATGTTTGATGAAATTAAAGCTTTACGAGGTCCAAAACCATTTTGTTTACCAGTTGAAAGAGATTGGTCTTTTGAACCTGTTAACTTAAATTCTTTACTTTAATGCAAAATTTATTTCTCTATTTAGCAGTGGGCTTTATAAGCTACACTGCTTTTTCTTCCTCTTTAGATAAGAGTACACAAATTCACTGTAATAGTGGAATACAACGCGCTTGCGCAGCTTTGGCAAAATGAAAAACGTTAAAGCCTTACAAGGTACAACTAAAGAATTAAAAGATTATTATTTTTATTTAAATAATAATTTTTTAATGGCTTGTCCTATTTTTGATAATGGAGAACCAGATTCATTAAATGATTTAATTGTTGAAGAATGGTTTGCTTTAGATGAATTATCACAAGAATCAATAGTAGAACTACTAGAAATTTATAGAAAGCTATTTAGTTTAGATTTTCCTTGTGATGAACTTACTAAAGTTTATGTTCAAGGTTTACGTACAAAAAAAATTGAGGTTTACGCATGACAAATGCTTTATTAAAAACAGATTTTGTAGAAGAATCTGATTATCGATCTGAATCTAGTTATTCAGCATCTGATCTTAAATTAGAAACTAAAACCAATGGTTTTACTTTATGGGATTATAAACATAATCCTAATACTAGAAAAAAAGTTGATACGCCAGCTTTAAAAATTGGTCGTATGCTTCATAAAGCAGTATTAGAACCTGATGAATTTACTTCTTTTTATCAAGTAATTGAAAATAAAAGAACAAAAGAAGGTAAAGCTAAAATTATAGAACTTGAAGAAAAAGGAATAGAAGCTATTTCTTTTGAAGAAAAAGTTTTAGCTAATGATATAAGAGATGCAGTTGCTAATCATTCGATTGCTTCTGATTTATTTTCTAAAGGTGCACCAGAGCAAAGTTTTTGGTGGGACCATGAAGAAACAGATTTATCTCTTAAATGCAGAGCAGATTGGATTAATGGCGATACTGTTATTGATTTAAAAACTACTGCAGAAGGTGGGGCGAATGAAGATGTTTTTTCAAAATCAATGGCTAATTTTTTATATCATCTTCAAGCTGCTCATTATTTAGAAGGCACAAGTGTAATTGGCTGTAAAAGATTTGTATTTGTAGCTGTAGAAAAAGTTTATCCTTTTAATATTGGTATTTATGAATTAGATTCTGAATCAATAGAAGAAGGTTTACGACTACAAAAAGAATCATTAAAAAGAATAGCTAATTATGTAAAAACAAATAAATGGACTGGATATAACACTCCTGAAGAAGGAATTAAAACTATTAGCATACCTTACTGGGCATTTAAAAAATGACAAACTTTGACCCTAAAATTCAATTTATTAAAGCTTTACAAAAAGCACAAAAAGAATTTCCTTCTTTAGGAAAATCTAAACATGTTAATCAAGGTGCATTTGGCTATGATTATTTGCCACTTGAACAAATGCTTTCTTTACTACAACCTGTATTACATAATAATGATTTTCATTTATCTCAACTTTTTGGTTATACACCAACAGGAGAAACTTTAGTAAAAACTAAATTAGTTCATATAGGAGGACATGAAGAAGTAAGTGAATTGCCATTATTTCTTCCACCTCGAGATTTACAAAAGAAAAATGAAGCTCATGTTTGGGGAGGTTCTGTTACTTATCAAAGAAGATATAGTATCAAATTAATTTTAGGTCTTGAAACTGATATGGATAACAACATGGAAATTCAAGAAGAAAAACCTAAAAAAGAAAAACCTAAAGCTACTGTAAATCAAAAGTCAACTACTTTTGTTTTAGCTAAACAAGCTATTGAAAAATGTACTGATTTAAAAAAACTTGATCCTTATACCGATACATTTAGTGAAAGACTTAATGAAGGTAAATTAACTCAAGAAGAATATAAAAAATTAGTTGATATTTTAGAAAAAAAATATTTAGATTTAACTGAAAAAGTATGACTGATAAACAGTATTTAACTACAAAAGATCTTGCTCATAGGTATGGTTTAAAACCTAATACTATTAAAAGTTGGCGAGATAAAACTAAAGCTGGTAAACAAACAGGTCCGTCCTGGTATGTATTAGAAAAAACCGCAATAGCTATTGGCTCTCCTAGAGTCCGCTACGAACTTCACCAAGTTTTAGCTTGGGAAGAAACAAATAACATTACTCCAATCAATTCATTTTAAAATTATGGCTTTTCAAGAATTTGTTCCTGCATTATCACTTCCAGTAAATTTTACAGTTAGAGATAATCCTTATGAAAATAGTAAAGAAAAATATCCTAAACAAATGCGTTTATTTATTCCATTAACTTCTATTGATGAATTTTGCGCTCACATTAAAGCTGCTGCTGAAGATGAAAACTTTAAAAAACTAGGCAAAGTTTATGACATGA
>Ga0208159_1000619_pt1 | contig 14065 bp, 22 predicted proteins | sample 9_EtaG_FD_184082 | JGI IMG/M metagenome (GOLD analysis project Ga0208159, IMG submission 184082) | Marine viral communities from the Subarctic Pacific Ocean - 9_ETSP_OMZ_AT15188 metaG (SPAdes) (version 2) | ecosystem: Environmental > Aquatic > Marine > Oceanic | place: Pacific Ocean | collected... | reverse complement strand
TTCAATCTTTTCAGTTACTGCCGATGAATACTCATGAAGTTCATGAGGTCCACCATTAGTCATATAATCATTGTTTTCCATTTTAATTACCTCCTCTAATTCGAGGAAAATGAAGGCCGGTAAAAACTACCGTTGCCTATTGAGTGGGTCGCGGGAAAGCAGACAATAGAGAACCATGACGAAAACTATTTCGCCCCATAATGGGAGGTTTCTGCTTTATTACTCGGGCAAAACCGCGCTGTTTAGGAAGGAGACAAAACACATTTCTGTGCTGCTTTAGGCTCCCTTTGTCTTCTACTTCCTAATTGAGTATAAATGCGGGAGGCAGGATTTGAACCTGCGAACTCATTGAGATAAGGGCTTAAACCTCACGCCTTTGACCACTCGGCTACTCCCGCTTGAATTGTTGTGAAAGGCGACACAACACTTGATTGATGGGCTTTCCGACCACATCAACAGGGGGGAGGGCCAGACTATATAAGGGGAGGGCCGCGATGCCTCGGTCCCCTTCATTTTGAAAGAAGTCCGGCTCAACTCAGTTTGAGTTAAAGGGGGTGAAGGCAGGTAGGGTTGGATTTTAAGGCCCAACCCTACCTGTGTTAGAGAATACAAATATTCAATCCTTCAGGGGGGATTTTTAGGTAATCACTCCTCGCTGACGGAATCGCCAAGCAATCCGTCAACTGTGCCGTCCCAAGAACCGTCCTTAAACATCTTGGAAAGCGTGTTTCGTGCTTTCTTCGATTGAGCAGCGGCATAGTCGTCAGCAGACTCATATTGTCCACCGCCAGACTTTGCGTGCTTCATCGAAATAGCCGCGATAACGGCGTCATGGCCGTAATAGGCCAAAGCCGCTTCATGCACAACGCCGCAAACACGGTCAATTGCTACACGGGCAGCAGCAGGCACTTTGCTCTTTTGACCGCGACGGAAGGGGGTTCCGTCACGACCGCGAAGCAGCGCCTTTAACGCATTTGTCGCAGCAGTTCGTTCATTGGGGTTGTTGTTCCCCACTTGCAGGTTTAATTCCACAACCTGACGCAAAGAAGCATCAAGTTGGTCATCGGCTGCAAGGTAGTTGTTGACCTCGATAACGAGGCTGTTCCATTCCATTTCATCCATTTTTTATCTCTCCTATTTCTAGACGCCCGAAGGCAACCCTCCGAGGGGCTTTGGGTATATGAACCTCAACTTTGAGAGTGAACCTTCGTTTCCATTGGAGTCAACCCGATTCCAAATTTACACTCCTTTTTTGTCCAAAATGCTTTTTACTTATGATACATAACATTTTCATTTCTAAAGGTCTATGAACCTATTCTAAGCCTATCAAACGCTATTCCATCAGTTTGCCGTCGTTGGACTTTTGGAAAAATGTCTCCAAGATGAGGCCACGATTATAACTTAGAAATGAAGGTTCTGGCTATCTATGCAGCACAAACTCGAAGGTTCTTCACACATGGCCCTCGATTCTAATATTCTAAATTCTAACGACCCCCTCCCCCTCTCCCTTCTATTCTATGACCCCCCCCTCCCTTTCTGTGGCTCTCCCAAGTAGTAGTAGTAGTATAGTATATAATAATTAAAATATTAAAATAAAAGACTACCCTACGGGTTGTGTTGCATAACCCTCGCGTTTCTTCAAAGTCTTTCGATTCTAACCCCTAACGACCCGTTATAAACATGAATTACTTCACTATAGTATAGGATATGGATATAGTCATAACGTATAGTCATAAGAGCAATTGGTGATGACCCAATTAACGCAGGCAGATTCAAGGGGTTAAATGATTATACCCTAATAAAGTAAGAAGAGGGTAGGTATCTAAGCCAAACGCTTTCTTTCCCACGTCTAACAACCATATGGTATGCTTTGAAATCCCCATACATAAAGTCAAAATCTTCATATTAGACGTGGAAGGTAAGAACATGATGAACGGACACTTGGACAACGAAACGCGCGATTATATGAACAAGAAGGGCATTGAGTCCCTTCAAATGGCCCTTGGGGTGTGTGCTGATAGGTTCGGCACATTCTTTGAATACAGGGTCCATTTGAGGCAAGCGGCGCACTTTTTCGGCACGAACGAATTTGACGCAGAATTGCCCTTCTTTGAGGCCGCATGGGACGAGAAGTCTTATGTGAACATCGAAGCCCTGTTCAGGCCTTGGATGGAGTCCTAAGCGTGAAAAACCAAAAAATCGGCACGGATTTGCGACCCGTGCCGGTTTTCCTCCACGTTGGGGTTTCACCTTATCTCAAAGTTACGTAACAACCATATGGTAATAGAACTTTGATATTACCCTAATATAGTCAAAATGCCGCATTAAGCATGAGTCAATATGAAGACGAATGCACATGCTGTGGTGAAGAAGTGATTATCCGAGGGGCCTATATTGGTCAATATTCGGATGTTTATTGCACCGATTGTGGCTTTGAAGCCGAATTCTGCGGGGGGACCGTTCCCTGCACCTTTGAGGAGGATGAGTGAAATGGAAACAGAAGAAGCGCGAAAGGTGGCCATTACGTGGTCAATGAGAATGTATTTGGGGCGAATGCCCACAAAAGAAGAGGTTGAATTGGCCTTGGAACTAACAAAGGAGGATGAACAAGAATGAGCATGACTAAGAAAGATTTTGAAAAGTTTGCGGACGCTTTCGGAAGGGTGTTTTATGCGACCCTTCCTAACTTGGATGCGTCGGATGGTGTTTCTTTGGCTCTTAAGGCCTTCATGGACGTTTGCGAGGACATTAACCCTCGCTTTGACCGTGAGAGGTTCAAAGACCGCGTGAAGGCTTACCTGACGGAATAAAAGGAGAAAAGATAGACCGATGACCCCAAAATGTCAGGATTTGGGCGAGGTCATTTTTAATCTCAAAGTTACATCTGACCATATGGTAGTAAAACTTTGAGATATAAAACCCCAATGGTCGAAAAACGACCAAAGGGAGCCACGACGGGGAATCATAGCCTAATCACTCTTCTTGAGTCACCTCCGACTCATTAAGGGCAGGAGGAGTCATGCCCTGCGGAATACCGCCATCAACCATTCCATTCCAACGGTTTTCCTTCAATGCAACCATGCACGCACGACGGGCCTTCTTTCCGAAGTAATCCGCCATGTCGGATGGGGAGGCATAAACGCCGCCGGTCTTTCCATGCGGAAGGATGACTTGACCCATAAGGTCGAAATGGGCCTCAAAGACACCCACAAAGACAGTTTCCACCGCATTCACCACAGAATCCACAGACGCCTGCACTTCTGGGCTGAGGCTTGAACCTCGACCACGCTTGATGAAGGTATTCGGGAGGCCTCCGGCCATAGCGCGAATACCTGCCCAAAGACGCTCGGCTTCCGAATTGTCCGACGCAGACGCCTGAAGCAAAGTCAGGGTTCCGCGCAGGACTTCGGCATAAGGGCCTGCATCGTTTTCATTCAGCCAAGCGAGGCCAATGCTCGCTTTCGTGTTCCAATAATTTTCGTTCTTTTCAATCGCCATGATAATTCATCTCCATGTCGGCTTTGACTCCCCGTCGAAGCATTATAGGGCATTTACCTTACTTAATATAGGGTTGTCCCAAAGTAACAACCATATGGTAATAAATGCTTTGGAAATAAAAAACCCCGAAGGGTGGCGAGCCGGACTGAATACCGACATGAATGAAGCAGTTTAAGTCCGCTTTGACCGTTGCTCTCTTATAATCTTATAAGAGCCATTCAATCACATTCACCGACGAATCCGCTAAGAAACGCGCCCTTTTGAGGTCTTACCACGGCATAAATCCTGCTTGAGCATTACGCATTCACGCATCCTCTCAAGAGATTCTGACCCGCTAAGGTCGAATGTGTCCCTTACCTCCGAGCAGAAGGTATTCGGGCATCACCTGTGCCGGTGGCCGCCGACACATTATAGGGCATTGATGGAACTATATAGGGTAATTCACAAAGTTATATTACCATATGGTAAGAAGGCTTTGGAATGAATAAACCCCAATTTGCGATAAAACGCAAAAAGGGAGCCACGGGGCGCGTGGACGCTTAATCATTCCTTGTTATCCTCCGTAACAGGGAAAGACTGAGAATTAAGCCCTGCACGGGTTCCATCCCAGATTTTCTCACGGTAACGACGCTTAAGGTCATTGACCATCTTTGAGGCATAGGTGTCCCTAACCTCATCGGCGGACTCAAAGAGCCCTCCGCCAGACTTTCCATGCTTTCGCATCAAAAGGTGGTTTTCACCAACATTCCAAGCGTTAGCCATCTCTTGACCGTAAGTCAAAGACATGGCCTCAATAGCCGCTTCGACTTCATCAGGCAAAGACGAGCCACGACCGCGCTTGATTGGCGAATTGGGCAGAATGCCGAGAATGGACCGAATACCGGCCCACACGCGCTCACGTTCTGCATCTGTATCAGCCGGAAGTCCGAGCATACCCAGAACCACGTCATGCATGGCCCCTGCGTCATTTTCGTTCATCCAAGCAGTAATTCGGTTGATGTTCGTTGTGAATTTTTGTTCTTCCATGTTCTATTCCTCCTGAGGTCTGTTAAGCCCCCACTACGCCCCGTAGCATTCAAGGGGCTAAGATTGACTATAAGTAGGGTTGAAGCAAAGTTACAACCATATGGCTTTGCTTCCAAATTTTTTTTTATTTTAAGATTGCAATCTGAACATTTTAATGTTAATCCTACGGCCTTTAGAGGCATTAAAGGGTTAATCATTTCGCCCCACCGACACGGTTATATGGTCCACAAGAATACGGAGATACGGAGAGCATCATGGCTAGCGAGCAAGATGTAAAGGACGCATTAACCTCTGTAGTTGCGTCTATCGAATCATTACTTTCAGATATCAAGGGTAATGAATCTAAATCAAACAAACTTACTCCCGAAACGAGAATACTCGTTAAGCAGATTCGCACACAATTAAACACCGTTAAGTCCGAATTACTCGATTACATGAGTCCTAAGACTGTGCAAACGACGTTATTTTAACATTTCAATTTAAACATTTAAAAGTTAACATTAAATCAAATTGCGCGCGCCATTAACATTTAAATCTTAACATTAAAAAGTTGCGCGTTAATCATACACATTTTAAACTGGAAATACATAAATTAAATTAAAAAAATTCGCGCAAGTGCCAAAAAAATTCCGAGCCAAATTTTGAGAAATTTAAGGTGATTATAATGAATTGGGAAGATATTCTAAAAGAAGAAGATTTATCTCGATTGAGTGATGCTTCTAAAAAAATCTTCTTGCTTTGTGAAGAGTTATACGATGAAATACACTATCACATTAGCAAATCTAAAATTGGCCGCATTATCCATGAGTTGAATGTTATTCAATCCGAAGTTTCAAGTGCAGGCGGGACTGATGATTTGCACGTTGATATGCCTGACCTATTTTTTAAATTAATGTTTCATTTAGATGAAATTAGAGAATATGCAGCGGCGTTAAGTGATCATAATGCCTTTTATGATGACTAAAAATTCCGGGCCATTTTTTGAGAAAAAGTGATTACTATGTGGAAAGAGATAGTAAAAGCAAAGGGATTCGCAGATGTTAAGTTTGACGACAAATCAATGTATAAAATTGCTCAAGAAATAGCAAAAGACTTGAATCTTGTAGGAGAAGATAACTACGAAAAAAGATTTGAAGTGAGTATGGATGATTTTGACATTGATATTGAAGTCAGTAATGTTGAGCAAAAGGTATTTGATAATAGAAGGCCTTCCGAAACATTCGCGATTAGGGTTAAACCTGAAGGGCAAATAGACCTTTACGATAATGAAATAGACAAGGTAGTTAAAACCTTTACAGGAGAAGAAATTGTTATTGACTTAGATGGGAGCAGACCCGAATCTATGAAAATTAGTGGAGGTGCTTTTTTATTCACAACCACCTATCAACTTGGCGACTACGATGATGGTAAGATAATTGTCTATGTTGATATTTGATGCGCGCCATTTTTTGAGAAAAAAGAGTTGGTTAAGATGAATTGGGAAGATATTGTTAAAAAACCGTTTATTTATGGAGAAGATAAACTTCCGAGCGAAGATATGAAAGACTTCCTTATGGGGATTGATATGATTCTCACTAATCATAGAAGAACTGATGATAAGGAATTGAAGGACTTAATTGAAAGACTAGAAGACTTCTTACAGTTGGGTGGACCAAGTGGTAAAAACCTAAACATGAAAGATAGAATTGATAGAATTTCTGGTAAGTAAAAATTCCGAGCCATTTTTTGAGAAACTTTTTCATTATACAGCATAGGTGAGCAAAATGACTTGGGAAGATATTTTAAAAATAAGCACAGAAGACGCAATAGCCGATGCAAGGAGATATGCTCCTGAAGAAATGGATAATGCGCGAAGAGCCGCTATGGATGCCGATATGAAGGCAATTCTTCCCCGTATGCAAGATTTAGTCGAACGCGTTGAAAACACAACAGATGGCCTTATTAGGAGAAACGCCATGCAAACGTTGAAATTATTAGGCGGAAAACTTGGAATGCGACGTTCTCCGCATCGAGAACCTCTTGCTTTTATTAATCACGTTAAGTCGTTCATTAAGGCTAATAGAAGATACTTGGAATGAGTTAAATGTCTTGGGAAAAAATCCTCAAAGGTGACGACCTTCCCAAAGGACCTCACCAAAATGAGAGTGTTCCCGAAGAGGCTTTTGAAAAGGTAATGGATATTTTTGAAGAAGCAAACCGCGAAATTAGCGCACATGCTCAATTCGGTGATATGCATATTGCTCATATGGGTCTTAAAGAATGGTTAGACAATCTTATTGGAGAACTGCAAGGAGTTTATAAAATTAAGGGAACTACTTCTGGGTTTGATTCAAAGTTCCAAGATTTAAATAAAAGTGATTAAATATGTCTTGGTTTAATGTTCTTAAGAGTCCACGCGGATTCCTTGAAGGAATTGCTGAAAAGCATGGTGGAAATGTTAAGGGCAGAATTAGCAAATCAGGACACGCTAATTTTCAACTTAAGAGTGATTGGCTGAAAATCTTGGTCAAAAGTGACCGTCAAGGAAAAATGCACGTTCATCTTCAAAGTGACTATGGAGAGAACGAATCATATTCTAACTACGACCTTAGTGAGATTTACTCACAAATTTTAAATAAGTTAGATGAAGATACAGAAAAAGCAGCGGGAGCCGTAACTACGGCAACGCCCGGTATTATCAATGTTAGATACTCCCCAAAGGAGGATGAAGAAGATGGCGAGAAAGAGGACTAAAAAGGCAACAACTCGCGTAGATGGGAATGTGATTACTCACGATTCCTACAAGTTTAAGTCTAAATATTCTGATTTTAAATCAGAAATGCAGGCAGTTGGCGGTGGGTCAATTGGCGTTAAAGGTAAGACTCTTTTTGAGATGATTGCTAACCACGGAGTTGGAACTAGAGATACTTCTCCAAATGACGGCAAGTCTGTTAAAACTAGCAATTTGATTAAGACGATTGAAGACCTTTTTGAAAAGGAATACATGGTAAAGAAAGACCTTGACCTAATCAAAAACTTTATTTCTACTCTTAATGAAATTGAAGGTGATGAGGAATTAGACCCTCGTAACATCGTATTTACTGAGCCTGCTGATTATGAAGTTGTTGGCCGTGGTGATAGAAAAAGAGTCGTTGCGGTGGGTAAAAAAACTAGAAAAGTCTATGGTCACTTTTTGACTCCATATTATGCAGCAAAGCATGGTGGGAAATCAAATAATGAGTGGTATAATAAAGAACCCGGTGTTGCTAATCCTCCTCTTTATGCCGCTATTTTTGGCGAAGGTTTTCAAGGCTCCAAAAGTTTAAAAGAAATTCTAGAAGAAGCAGCAGAAGAAGTTGATGACGCTCCTATTGAAGTTGAAATCAATAACCTTAAAAAAGTAAATGCTTTAACTACGGTTAGCGGTATTGCTAGATTTATCAACGCCGCTTTCAAAATGGATGCTCTTTATGATGGGAACATTCTTTCTAAAGATAAACTTGCAGACCACTTTAATGCTGCAAGAATTACTCTTAGCGATGTTCAAGGAAAAAGACTTGCAGAAGCATTAGGACTAACCGGCGACATTAACGCCGTTACGTTTAATCTCGATGCTTCTGAAACTGAAAAATTAGTTCGTGGTGCAGCGACTAGAAACCCAAGCGTGAAGGAAGTTGATTCATTAGAACGAGATGGTGAAAAAGTCGTCTTAAAGTGGGAAGATATTCTGAGGGCTTGAAATGGTTACTAGAAAGCGTTGCGGGCTGTGTAATCACGAAGACCGCGAAGCCTTAGAAGCAGGGCTTGAAAGTGGTGAATTGAACCCTGATATGCTCGACAGGGACAACGGATGGCGTAGCGGAACCACCGCACAACATCAAAGAAACCACATGGGAGATTACATCTTATCATCTAATCCTCGTTGTGTTCTATGCACGGACCCATTGAGGAAACACTATGAAATGGCCCTTTCCGAAGGAACTGTTTCAAGTGAAGCAATTTCTGAGGCCCTAGGGACCACAAAAGCGCAGGTCCAACGTCACATGAAGCACCACTTGAAGCCGATAGTGCAGGAATCTGCGGCCTCCCTGATTGCAAAAAAGGAAGTAAATGAAATCGAAATCCTCTCAAAGAACATTCAACGTTTAGATATGGCGTTAGATGGTGTCTTTTCTCAAGATGACCATGACCCGAAAGTGATTGATTCATTGACTAAACTAGCAAGAGAGGTGCGAGAGAGCCTAAAATACCTCATGCAGTTCAAAGGAGAGTTTGTTAACAAGACTGAGCATACCGTCATTCATAAGCAGATGGAGATTGTTCAAGAGGTTTTAGCAGAATCGGACCCTGAAGTGTGGCTTCGCATCAAAGAACGGTTCCAAAAAGACTTAGCGTGAGGTGATTTCATGTCTATGCAGGGTTTTATGGAGAACCTAGAAGCCTTTGTTCAAGGATATACTAATTTACAAGATAGAACTAAAGAAAGTATGAAGGAAAGTAAACTTTCAATCAAAACATTACCTAAAGATAAGCAAGCAATTTTAGGTATTTTTTCACCTGCTTTCTCAAATCCTGAAAAAAGTGCTAGTTTCGCTAATTTGTCAAGGTCAAAAAGAGGAACTAATGTTAAGTTTTGGGTAGATGAGTTCAAAAAACTACTAAAATCAGGAACACTAGCAGGCTTTACTGAAGCCGCTATCAAATATTTTGGCGAAGACAACTTAAAAACATTTCAAATTGAAGTATCTGAAGGCGAATCAGCCACACCTTCAAGAAAAGTTACGGCAAATCCTGATTTAACAGGCGAAAATATCAAAAATTTCTTCAGTATGCTTCAACAAAAGAGCCGAAGTAAGACTAGGCCGCTTTTTAAAGAAGTTTTGCCCGAAGTTACTAAGAAAAGTGGAGCAAAGGGCAACATTTATGACATTTACGATGTCAGAAAAGGCATTATGAACAGAAATATTCTTGAAATTATTGGAACAGGTCAAGTTCAGGAAGATGCTGTGGAGAATCTTCTTAATGATTTAATGTCAACAAGTAGATTTACGATTTCTCAGTTCTATTTGGCCATTAAAAACCATACTGAATACATTCGAGAAACAGAAAGAGAAGAAAGGCTCTATACTTTTACTGCAAAAAGGTTTGAAGACCTAAATGAAGAAGATAAAAAGGAAGTTAGCAACCTATATGGCCGCTACAAGGACCAAATGCAAGAAGATTTTGTTTTCGTGGCTAAAGATTCCAGATTATTTAGGGCTCTTAAGTCAAAAAATTTACCATTTGAAAGATTGGCTGCTCAAGATACCGATGAATATCAAATTTTTGATAAAAATAGGTTAAAATCTTTGCTAGAAACTATAGAAACTGAAACTTTCAAGAGACGTGCAATGAAATTAGTAGATAATTCGCCTGAAGCCTTCCCTGACCTTCCTAGAACATTAAAAAATCCGGCGCAAAGAGAGAAATTACTAGACGATATCGCTTTTGGTTCGGGTGGTTCTTTTTATAAGCCATCAAGTAATGTATCAAGAGCCGGTGGTGTGAAGTTTTTGCAAGATATTATCGCAACATGCCGATATTATGTCCCAAATAGCAAAAGTTACTCTATGTTGAGGGCAACATTTGAACCTGAAGATTCGGAATCCTTATCAGGTGATGACCCCGATTCGGGGACAGGGGATGCCGAGGCTATCGAGGCCAAAATTGACGAATTAGCAAAACAGATTGTTAAAGAAGTCACAACTTTCAAAAATAATTTCATTCAGGCATTCAAAGATAAGATGAATGAAATTCAAGAGAACCCCGAACAGTATTCACAGGTTTTAAGTAGTGATATTGTAGTTTCCACGCTAAAACAATCCAAGTTGCTCTTATGAGGTGATAAGATGTTCACAAATGAGCAATATAAAAACTTTGGTGTTCAAGTAAGCAATACCAAAGACAAGGATGAACTTCGTCAAATGGCGGAAGAATTTATTTTTGATCTTAATGATGATGAATTCATTACAGAAGATTTAGAAGTCAAGGACGAAGCAGTAAAGGATTTGCTTAACAACTACGTTGAGTTTGAACCCGATACCGACAGACCGATTTCTGATGTTGAAGTAGTTCCTGAGTCAACAGAAGAAGGATTAAAGGAAGCAACGAACACCTTTCTTTCTAGATTAGGAAGTTTTGGCTATCGTTCCGAAGGGCAAAAAGTAGGAATTAACACAAACCTTGAAAGGTTCTTTAATGAACGCTTTATGGAAAGCATTACCCTACCGTCAAATATTCTTGAGTCTAAAGCCCCAAAAAGAAAGGAAATTTCTGAAGATTTGTTCCGACCTGCGACTATTCAAAGTATTTTGGGCCTCGTTAATAAAAAGGAACGGGCAAAATATGAAAAAATGTTTGAAGCCCTTGAGAAAAAACTTCTTAGCGAAATCAGGCAAAGAGAAACCGGAACCGATAGAATTATCATTAAGCCAAAGGATATCACAAGTATTCTTAGTGTTAGTCCTGAACTTTCTGAGAAAGATAGAAGAGAATATTATGAATTATGTGCTTCGGCTCTTGGCGAACTTAAAAAGATTAAGAGTTCAGTTAGTGAGTATTTGAAACTTCTAGACAATGAAGAAATTGCAGATAAAGAAGACAAAAAGCGAGCACTAGAAGCAATGTCTAAAGCAGATTTTGAGTTCATTAAGGATTTTGGTAAGGCAGAAATTAGCCTCTATGATGAATTTGGTGCTAAGGGACGAGCATTATATTTGATGCTCAGAATCGCAGATGTTTTAGATGATGGTTCTGAGTTTGTTAGTGGAGAGTTTGCTGCATCCACAAGTGATGATGGTTCAGTTAGGCCTGCTTCCGGTTGGATTGAAGTTGTTGAAGAATCTGAAGATGAAGTGGATGAACAAACAGAAAAAATCGAAATGGACCCTCTTGGATTCTTGGCTTTCAATTCTCAACTAAAAAAGGTTCCCGTAAAAGGAATTTTGGGCGAAACAAAGGAAAAAATTAAACAATATCTTGAAGATATTAGCAATTCTATTGAAGCAACAGAAGAACTTTCAGAATCTGAAATGAATGCTCTTTTTGATGCAAAAGAAAAAGTTTTGGAATTAATTGAAACATATGAAGATAATGCTGAAGACTTTTACGGCGGTCAGCCTTTTGGTCCCCTTACTTCTGAGGATACTCAAATTCGTTCTGAAGTAGGAGTAACTAGTGTATCTTATCCTCTTCCAATCTTTTTCTTAGATATTGATATCATTCGTCGTGAGTTTAAGGTTGAAGCGGACCTTATGGGACCAAACGATTTTTTGCGCGCTTTTTCTGACTTAATGCAAAAAGGGAGCCGGGGTGGTAAAACTCCCGCATATGCAGGAAAGGGGAGAGATAAAACTCCCCTTACCGGAGTAAGGTCACAAACTGAAGGCCAGACTATTTCACCAAGAGGGACTTCTAGAAGTCGAAGTTTCAATTTAGGAAACGTTGTTTCTAGAGAAGGTTTCATTCAAGAAGAGATTGATATTATTTCTAAGATGCAATTAGCCATTAGAAAAAGTTTTATTGATTTACCTAAGAAAAGTGGAATGATGCCAATTAAGTTCCCATTTAAGGTTCAAATGGGAAGAGCATTGAAACCAATTAAAGGTAAAGAAGTTGAAACTGATGTTGACCTTAGACTAGACGCTATTGTTGAAGAAACAAATAGTTCAAATCTTAGAAAGGGTTCAGAAAAACTTCTTCCATTCTTAACTATGATTAAAACAGGAAGAAGTCCAAGTGGGCAACGCCTGATTAAAATTAATGAAATTTTGAGCGAAGGGAAAAAGTTTGTTAGAGCAATCGCTCAGATTTTCGAATATTCTAAAGGAGAGAGTGCGTATAAAGACGTAGTTAGTGAAGTTGCATCTCTTATTAGAACCATCACGAAAGGTCAGTCTTCAGCGAGAGGTGCTGAATTTATGGGAGTTGAATTATCTAACATTAAGGCAACTTCACGACCAGACTTTATTCAGTTGGCCTCTCTTGCTCGCGCTATTGAATCAAATAAATCCCAAATGGTTTATAGAGGAGATAAGGCTAAAACTACCCATCCTGCTATTAAGGTCTTAGAATTACTCCAAGATTTAAATATTGCAAAGAGTGAAATTCATGAAAAACTTCTCAATGCTCACGATGAGTTGAGAATTCTTAAGGGTGAAGAAGTCTTCTTTGGTATGCTTCGCACAGATAATCTCGATGATATCTTAACTATTCAGAAAACTCTCTATGAAGAAAACTTAGATGTTTCCGCCGGAGAAATTACGAATATTGTTAAGTCTTTAGATTCTCACGCTTCTATCAGCAAGGAATACGGTATTCCTACTGAGAGTGTTTATATCATCAAGTCCCACTTTAGGTGATACTATGGAAATCCTAAAGTCAACCCAAAATTGGGAGAAGTTTAGAGATTACGTTTTCAACGATGTTCTTCCCCAAAACGCAGGGCCGGGGCAACCTTATGTTAAATTCTCAAATGCAGGAAAAGATAACAAAAGAGTTATTGAAGCATATTTTGAAATGGGAATGAGTAAACCCGGAGATAGAAGAAGACTCACACAATTAATTCTAGGTGAACTAGAGAGAAAGAATCAGTCAGGGAGGTTTGATTAAATGTCTTGGGAAGAGGTTTTAAAAAAGAAGAAGAAAAAATCTTCACCATATGCAAATCCTAAATTAAGAGCAACTGTTGTTCAAGAGGCTAAAGATAAAGTTTTTGGAGACGGCACAGGCGAAAACCGTAAAGGTGGTTGGTCGGGAAGAAAGGCTCAATGGGCGGCAAGAGAATATAAAAAGCGCGGAGGAAAATATAAATGAATTGGCGCAGAGTTCTTAAAGCCAAAACAAAGGCACAGAAAGATTTAACTCAATGGACTAATGAAGATTGGGGAACTCAAACAGAACATAGGGCCAAAGACAAAGGAAAAACTCCTAAGAAAGAAAAGACAAGAGGCCGCTACATGCCAAGAGCAACTTACAAAAGAACCTCAAAAGGAACATTAGATTACCAAGATAGAAAGAAAAGAAAAAGCATAAAGGCAGGTAAGACAACTGCACCAACAGGAAAGAAATTTAGCCAGAAGTGATAACATGAAATGGGAAGATATTTTAAAACAAGACGTTAGCGAATTAGAAAAGATTGCCAAAGAACTAGATGAAGCAATTGCTATGCATACTAGTCAGGCAAAAAGGATTCGTGAATACGTTAAAATGATGAAGAAGAAGTGATTTGAATTGCCCATAACCAAGAAGAAAGATGGCTTTTATTGGGGTTCTAGAGGACCATTTAAAACCAGAAAGAAGGCTGTTCAAGTTGCACAAGCGGCTTATGCTAGTGGTTATGTTAAGAAAAGTTGGAGACAAATTCTAAAAAAAGATATGTCCTATTGTGTATGTAGTGGACCTAACAAGACAAAGGGATTTACCTGCAAAGCACATTGTCGAAGCAAAGAACTCAAGAAAGCACCTCGCATTCCAAGAAAGAAAGGACAACCTGCTAAGTCTAAAAAACACTCAGACCTTTACA
>Ga0208159_1000618_pt1 | contig 14093 bp, 16 predicted proteins | sample 9_EtaG_FD_184082 | JGI IMG/M metagenome (GOLD analysis project Ga0208159, IMG submission 184082) | Marine viral communities from the Subarctic Pacific Ocean - 9_ETSP_OMZ_AT15188 metaG (SPAdes) (version 2) | ecosystem: Environmental > Aquatic > Marine > Oceanic | place: Pacific Ocean | collected... | reverse complement strand
CAATAAAACTAAATTACTTTATAGATCGTGGCAGCTACTATAACAGCAACATTATCAAGTGCTACTGCAAATAGCTATGTCACATTGGCAGAAGCTAATGATTACTTTGAGACAGTACCAGATTCAAGCACTTGGACAAATAAAACAGACGATCAAAAAAATAGAGCATTAATAGCAGCTACAAGATGGATTGATACTTTGGTTTATTTTGGAGATAGATGTGATAATGGACAGGCATTAAAGTTTCCAAGAAATAATTATCAAGTAGATGATGTTGAACTTGCTTGTACGGCTGTTCCAAATAATATTAAGTATGCAGAATATGAATTAGCTAGAGCATTGGCAAATGATACTGGAGCTATTACTGGTACTACTGGTAAGGATGGTAATTTTTCTGAAGTAAAGTTAGGAGATATACAGGTTAAATATAATACTGATAGCCAGGGAACTGGTTCTGTTAATAATATTTTAGATGTTTATCCTTGGTTACAAAGCTACCTTGGTGCGTATATATTAGGTGGAGCAGGTAGTTTTCAAATGAGGGTAGTTAGAGGATAATGGCAGGTCAACTAGATTCACTACTAAAAAGTGTAGCTAAACAGATAGTTTCTGATTTAGGTACTTCTTTAGATTCAAGTATTACTTATACAAAGAAAGGAGTATCGAGTTATAACGTAGATACAGGAGAACAGATTACTGTTGATACTACTTATTCAGAGATAAAAGCCCCTATAGAATTTATAAGATCAGAAGAAGAAGGTGGGCAAGAAATGAGAGAAGCAAGAATATATATTACACCTGATCTTATTGGAGATAATCAACCAACTTTAAACGATGAGGTTATATTAACTTTTGCAGGATCTACTAGAGTTGCACAGATAACAAATATTGATACAAAGCAAGGTGGTCAGACTTACTTATTTACATTATTGGTGAGGTTCTAATGGCTAAAAGTGATCTAGAAAATGCATTTCCTGATTTAGAAGCACAGTTAAATGAAGCATTTAACTCAACGGTTGGACAAGTTTTATCTGAATTGGCAACAGAAATAAATAGTCCAGTATGGACAGGATTTTTGGCATCAAGTTGGAGAGCACAAAAAAGTCAGGTAAGACAAAAAGATAAAGTAGAAAACTTTCAACCATGGGCTGAATATGCAAGAATTGGTAAGAATTTAAAGAAGGGTCAAAAACCTCCTTCTAAAATTGCACCAAGATTTTCTCCTCCTACTTTTGATTATAAAAAAGGATGTTTTATTGGTAATCAAGCTGAATATTCAAGTTATATAGTTGAAAGTCCAAAAATTGCAAACTATGTAAAAAATGATATAAAAACCACTATTAATGAAAACTTTAAAGAGAAAAAACGTGGTGCTATTAAATTAGGTATAGTTCAGAAGAAAGTCTTGTTTGGTAAAGGTAGTAAAAAAGGTAAGAAATATACTGGTACTTCTGAGTTCTAATTATGACTTTAGTAAATACAAGAGCGGCCTTTGAAAAAGCAGTAACTGACAAAGTGTTAGATGTAGATCCTACTGTGTTAATGGTTTACGATAATGTTCATTTTACAACTCCTGGAAAAACTAAAAAATATATCATTATGACAGTAGATTTTGGGCAATCTACTTTACAAAATCAAGGAGCATCTTCAGATTATTATGCTGGTGTTATTCAATGTAATGTTTATTGTCCAAAGGGAAAAGGAACTTCAGTTTTATCAGAAATAAGTGAAGCTGTTATTGACGGACTTACTTCTGTTAATGCTTCTGGTTATACAGATACTTTTAGTTGTAAACCTAGAGTTCTTGATATAACTGGTCCAACTCCTTTAGATATAGAAGATAGGAGTCACTTTGTTGGAGTAATATCTTGCCAATTTACCGCTAACGCTTAATATAGTAAAGTAATATAATTTTGATATGACAAGAGCAGTAGACCTACTCAAAAACAAGTTTGGAGTTTCTCAACTTTACAAACATGATGTTAAACAAGATGATGAGATTATTCTTAGTGTCTATTGGCATCCTTTAACTATTGCTGAAAGAGAAGCAATACAGAAAAAAACAGGAACTGATGATACTAATGATTATGCTTTGCAAATGATGATTGAAAAAGCATTAGATAAAGATGGAGCAAGAATTTTTCAAGATGGAGACAAGGCTTCATTAAGAAGAGAAGTTTCAGCATCAATTCTTGAAGAAATACAAATTGCTATGATTACTGTTGGTTCTGATAAGGAGGTCAAAGAGGCTAAAGCCGATTTGAAAAGCTAATAAAGATTGGCAATTTATATTTAGTTTGGCAAAGCAATTACATAAAACTGTAGCTGAGTTATGTCAGACTCTTACTATCGAAGAGATGATAGGTTGGGCTGCTTATGCAGAAATAGAAAGTGAAGAATATCAAAAACAACAAGAACAAGCACAAAGATCTAATGCTTTAAAAGGCAAAAGAAGGTAAGATAGGTTTAATATTTGGTTTTTAAGAAAAAGTGGCTGCTTATAATGTAGATATTGCTATTGCCTTAAAAAATTCTAATAAGTTAATTGCTCTTCGCAAAGAATTAAGAGGTGCAACAAAAGAAATAACACAATTTAATAAAGAAGCTAGAGAACAAAATAAAGTATTACCAGTATCAATTAATAGTTTTAATAAACAACTTTCAAGAGCTAGAAAATTATTAGATAGAGCAGCAGTAGGAACTTCCAGTTTTAATCGAGCAGCAAAAGCTTTAGTAAATGTAGAAAAAGAGCACAATAATCAATTAACTATTAAAGAAAAACTTCTAAATAAAATTAGAATGGAAGTTAATGATCCTACATTTAATTTACGTCAACAAAGAAAACAACAGATAAAAGAAAATATACGTCAAAATAGAGCACTTAGATTTTCTAATGTTAATCCTAGTCGACCTGCTGTTGTCGGAGATTTTGGTCAAGCTGGAGGAAGAATAGGACCAGCACAAGCATTAAATAATTCTCAAGGAGGATTTTTAGCTTTTAGTAAAATTGCTAATAAATTAGATGGTACTAACTTAAAAAACTTAAAACAAAACACAAAAACAGCGTCAATTTTAGCTTCACAAGCGACAGCAGCCCAGTTTAGAGATATAGGTTTTGGTATAAAAGGTGGTCAAATTGGACCTGCACAAGCTGTATCTTCACAACCTAATTTCTTTAACAGAATGGGCATTGGTAAAAATGCACAAAAAGGACCATTTGCGATGCAAGGTGGTGCAACGGCACGTTTAAAAGGTGGTATTGGTAGTGCATTAATCGGTGGAGGTTTTCCTGCATTATTTGGTGCTGGAGGTCTAAGTTCTGCATTTGGTGCTATTGCTGGTGGTGCTGGAGGAGCACTTGCACCTGGAGGTGGTTTTGCTGCTTCTATCTTTGCTACTGCTATTGCTGCTCAAATTGAAGATGCAATAGCATTTAGAAAAGAAGTAAAGAAACTAAATGCACAAATGATAGCGATTGGTGGAAGCTCAGAATTTTCAAGAAAAGAAATAAAACAATTTGGAAAAGAATTAGGTATTACTAAAGAAGAAAGTATACAAGCTTTAGCAGCTTTTTCTCGATTCCAAGATAAAGAAGTAAAAAAAATGCTTGGAAAAACTCTTGGATCGCCCGAACAATTTGATGCTTTAGCAGGTATTACTGATTCTTCATCATTAATAAATGAGGTCGTAAAGGCAAGAGATATTATTGGACAGACAAAATCAGATGAATTATTAGCAGATTTAAAATTAGGTAAGAGTCTCGATGTTCAACTGAAGTTAACAAAAGAAATTGCAAGAGTTAGAAGAGAAGAATTTGAAAAAACTACAACAAAAAAACTTAAAATTGAGGAGAAGAATTTTAAGAACTTAATACTTGAAGAAGGTAATTTAAAAAGATTTTTAGGACAACTCGATCCTGAGAGTAAATTAGGAAAAGTCCTTAAAGACGTTGATCCTAAAACAGAATTTTTCAGTCAATTACAATCTCAAGTAGGTTTTGGAACTTTAGGAAGAAATCTTGAACTGTTTAAGAAAGAATTTTTTGATATGTTAAGTGGTGAAGAGATGGCAAAATTTGATGAGGCAGCCGAAAAAACTGCTAAACTTGTTGAGTTTGGAAGAGAATATGCTCTTCAATTACAAGAGTTTCAAGAATTTAGAGCACCTGTAGATGAAATAGAAAGATTATCAAGAGCAACAAGAGTAGTTCTTGATGTAAGTAAAGAACTGAAAACAAGTTTTGCAGAATCTTTCAAAGGGATTGTTAAAGGAACAATGACAGTTACTGATGCCTTTAGAAATATGTTGAACAGAATTGGTGATTATTTCTTAGATCTCGCTGCACAAGTTATGGCTGCGGGTATTCAAAAATCTTTCTTAGGCTTGTTTCAAAATATGTTTAATGTTCAGATGCCGAGTGGCATGGCAGATGGAGGTCCTGTTAGAGGTGGAACGCCTTATATAGTAGGAGAACGAGGGCCAGAATTATTTACACCAGGAGTAAGTGGAAATATTACACCAAATGAGTCTTTGGGTGGTTCAACAAATATAGTAGTAAACGTAGATGCTTCTGGTTCTTCTGTTGAAGGAAATGAACAACAAGGTAGAGAACTTGGTCAATTAATTTCAGTTGCAGTACAATCTGAAATAATACAACAACAAAGACCAGGAGGATTACTTGCATAATGGCTACGTTTCCCTCTATAAATCCTAAATATGGACAACAAAAAAGATCGACACCAATAACTCGTACTATTCGTTTTGCTGATGGTTATGAGCATCGCATACTTTTTGGATTAGCAGAACATCAGAATCCTAAAGTTTATAATCTTACTTTTGAAGTATCACAAACAGATTCAGATACTATAGAAACATTTTTAGATGCAAGAGCAAATGATAGTGCCAGCTTTACTTTTACTCCTCCAGGAGAATCTAGTGCTTCACAATATGTATGTGAAAGTTGGAATAAATCTATACCGTATTTAAATAGAGCGACAATACAAGCAACATTTAGGGAGGTGTTTGAACCATGAGTACTGCTCCTGTTTTTAGTGAAGTTCAAAAAATAAATCCCTCTGCAATTATTGAACTATTTACACTAAAACTAGATAACTCTTTACATGGTGCAACTACAACTTATAGATTTCATTCGGGATCTAATCTAAATGCAAATGGAGAAATAGTTTGGGCTGGTGATTCTTATTTAAGATTTCCAATAGAAGCTACAGGTTTTGCGTATCAACGTGGTCAGATTCCTAGACCAAAACTTGTAGTAAGTAATGCACTAGGAACAATATCTGCAATACTTCTTACTGTTAATCAGACAACAACTGGTAATGATTTAACAGGAGCTACTGTTACAAGAATAAGAACAATGGCAAGATTTTTAGATGCTGTTAATTTTCCAGGGAGTTCTAATCCATTAGGAACACCAGATCCTACAGCCGAATTTAAACGTCAGATATATGTAATTGATAGAAAATCAGCAGAAAATAGAGATGTAGTAGAATTTGAACTAGCAGGAGCTATTGATATGGCTGGAGTTAGAGCACCGAAACGTCAATGCACTCGTGCTTTATTTCCTAGCATTGGTACGTTTAATCAATGAGTTGGAAAGATGACGCATTGGTTCATGCGAAAGACCAAGATCCTAAAGAAGCTGTAGGACTTTTACTAAATATCAGAGGTAAACATAAATATTATCCTTGTCAAAACTTAGCAATAACAAATCATCAAGAATTTATTTTAAATCCAGAAGATTATGTAAAAGCAGATAGTCTTGGAGAAATAACTGCTGTTGTTCATAGTCATCCGACAACACCTCCTGTTCCAAGTCAAGCTGATCGTATTAGTTGTGAGCATAGTAAATTACCTTGGCATATTGTTAACCCTAAGACAGGTGAATGGGGTGAATGTATTCCCGAAGGTTATGTTCCAGAATTACTAGGCAGACCGTGGGTATGGGGTGTTACTGACTGTTGGAGTTTAGTTGTCGATTGGTACGCACAAGAAAAAGGTATAGAACTAAAAGATTATGCAAGAAATATGACACCACAGGAATTTTTAGAGAATCCTTTATTTGAAGATTATGCGTGGCGAACAGGATTTAGAGAACTTAGATCAGAAGAAAAGTTAGAAGCTGGAGATGTTTTATTAATGTCTATAATGCACCCAACTTTAAATCATGTAGCTATTTTTCTTGGAGATATGGTTTTACACCATTTAGCAGATAGACTATCTTGTAGAGAGCCATATTCTGAGTGGTTGTTAAAATGTACTGGTAAGAGGTATCGCTATGCTCAGAAAAGTTAAATTATACGGAGAATTAGCTGATTTTGTAGGCTATAAAGAATTAGATGCCGTAATAAATTCTACTGCTGATGCAATACGTTTTCTTGTTAGTAACTTTCCAAAGTTGGAAGCTCACATGAATGAGAGATATTATAAAGTTTTAGTAGGTGATTATGAAATTGGTGAGGAAGATATACAAAGTCCTATAGGACAATCTGACATAAGTATTGTTCCTGTTATCAGTGGTGCGGGTGGAGGTGTCGGTAAAACTTTATTGGGAGTAGCAATGGTTGGATTAGCTTTTGCTACTGGTGGTGTAGGTTTTGCTTTTGCAAAAGTTCCTTTAGCAAATGCAGGTGCAATTACAGGACTCACGGGCGGTTTTCTAGGAAAAGCTGCTGTATATCTTGGAGCAAGTTTAGTTATATCAGGTGTAACTGAAATGCTGTTTCCTTTACCCAAGCCACAAGATTTTAGTAACGAAGAAGACCCACGCATATCGTTTAGTTTTTCTGGTGTGCAGAATACATCACGAGCAGGTACTAGCCACCCAATAGTTTATGGAGAAATTGTAACTGGCTCAGTCGTAATCTCTGCTGGAATTGACACAAATCAGGTATCAGCATGACAGATAAAATTATTAGAGGTTCTGGTGGCCCACCACCAACTCCACCTTCTCCAACTAGAGCACCTGATACTTTAAATAGTAGACAGTTTGCTTCTATCCAAGATCTTATTTCTGAAGGAGAGATAGAAGGTTTTGCAACACCATCAAAAGCAGGGCTTACAAAAGGAACTACTGCATATAACAATGCAGCATTGAAGGATGTCTTTCTAAACGATACTCCTATTTTAAATTCAACTGCCAGTAACACAAATCCACAGACAGCAGATTTTAACTTTCAAAGCGTAGGATTTACTCCTCGTTTTGGAACGTCAAACCAAGAACATATTCCTGGTATTGAAAGTAGCCAATCTACAACTGCTGTAGGAGTTACGGTAACAAATTCTTCTCCTGTCACTCGTCAAATTACAAATACAAATGTTGATGCTGTCAAGGTAACGGTAACTTTTCCTCAACTACAAAAGGCAACTGACGAAGGAGATTTATTAGGTTCTTCTGTTGATTTAAAAATACAAGTTCAATATAATTCTGGTGGCTTTTCAGATATTATTTCAGATACTATTACTGGTAGAACTGCTGATGCGTACCAAAAAGAATATCGTGTAAATATAACAGGTGCATTTCCTGTAGATATAAGAGTTGTAAGAGTAACAGCAGATAGTACATCTTCAAATCTTGTTGATGCTTTTACTTGGACAAGTCTTGGTGAGATTGTTGACGATAAACAAACTTATTTAAATAGTGCTTATACAAATATAAGAATAGATTCTGAACAATTTAGTTCTATACCAAAAAGAGCTTTTCGTGTTCGTGGTGTAAAAGTAAGAATCCCAGGTGCAGGTGCTTCTAGTTCTGGCACTCCTACTGTTGATTTACAAACAGGAAGAATTGTCTATCCAAGTGGTTATATATTTAATGGAACGATGGGAGCAGCCCAATGGTGTTCATGTCCTGCTTTAATTTTATTAGACCTTTTAACTACTGAAAGATATGGCTTTGGAACGCATATCACAGACAGCAACTTAGATTTGTTTAGTTTTATAGCAGCTAGTAGATACGCAAATGAATTGGTATCAGATGGTTTTGGAGGACAGGAAGCAAGATTTAGTTGTAATGTAAATATTCAAGGATCAATGGAAGCCTATACCTTGATAAATGAATTAGCTGGAGTGATGAGATGTTTCCCTATATGGTCTGAAGGTTCTGTCACTATTACTCAAGATAAGCCAACAGATCCTAGTTATCTATTTAGTTTGGCAAACGTAGGTGAAGGTGGGTTTTCATATTCTGGTAGCAGTTTAAAACAAAGACATTCTGTTATTTCTGTCAGTTATTTCAACATGGATAGTAGAGAGATAGATTATGAAGTTGTAGAAGATAGTACAGCCCAAGCAAAACTTGGCATAGTAAAGAAAGACGTAAAAGCATTTGCCTGTACAAGTCGTGGTCAAGCTCAGAGATTAGGCAAGGCAATATTATTTAGTGAACAAAATGAATCTGAAGTCGTTAGTTTTACAACCTCTATAGATGCTGGTGCAATCGTAAGACCTGGAAGTGTAATTTCAATAAACGATCCAGTTAGAGGAGGAGAACGTAGAGGTGGACGTATAAAATCTGCTACAACCACTGCAATAACCGTAGATAATATTAAAGATCTTGATACTTTTACAGGTACAAATAAAAAATGTAGTGTGATACTACCCGATGGCTCGGTAGAAACAAGAAATATACTTAGTGTGGTAAGCAATGTAATAAGTTTAGATTCTGCTTTGTCCGCAACGCCTAATGTTAATAGTATTTGGCTTGTTCAAAGTTCAACTTTAGAAGCACAAACTTACAGAGTAATAACAGTAGAAGAACAAGATGGAATTAATTTTGCAATTACAGCATTAACTTATATTGATGGTAAATATGCAAATATCGAACAAGGTATCAGTTTACCTGCAAGAAATATATCTTTATTAAATGAGCCAAAGAATCCACCATCAAATTTACAGGCATCTGAAAGAGTTGTTGTAATAAATGCTCTTGCAGTAACTAAATTAATTTTATCTTGGGTATCAGTTACAGGTGTTAGTCAATATCTTGTTCAATATAGATTTAACAATACAAACTGGGTAAGTGAAATAGTCTTTAGACCTGACTTTGAACTTATTGACACACAAGCAGGACCTTATGAATTTAAAGTTTATTCATATAATGCAGCTTTAAAATTATCAGCAACATCTTCCGACCTTACATTTAATGCAGTAGGTAAAACAGATCCACCAGGTAATGTACAAAATTTATCTATGGAACCAATTACTAATAAATTGGTAAGACTTAGATGGACAAAAGCTGTAGATCCTGATGTTCTTCACGGAGGGCGAGTTTATGTAAGGCATAGTAACTTAACCGATGGCAGTGGTACGTTTCAAAACTCTGTTGATCTTGTTACGGCTTTAGCTGGTAATACTACAGATGTTGTTGTTCCTTCTTTAGAGGGAGAGTATATTCTTAAATTTCAAGATGACCAAGGAAACTTTAGTACTGGAGAAGCAAGTATAATTCAAGATTTGCCTGATCTTATTGATACTCAAGTTATATTGCAAGATAGAGAGGATTTAGATTCTCCTCCTTTTGCTGGTGTTGATACAAATACAACATTTAATAGTACAACAAGTGCATTGCAACTTACTAATCCAGTTACAAACGCAACGGGAGAATACGCTTTCAAAGATATTTTAGATTTAGGTGCTGTATTTTCTCTTGATTTAAAAAGAGTTATACGTTCTATTGGTTTTGTTATAGGTACAGATATAGAAACCATTATTCCAAGTGGATCATTTTGGGATAATTATGCTATTGATGGTAATTTTGATGGTGCAGCAGCAGATGAAGCAAACTGTCAGATACAGGTAGCAACTTCACAAACAGCATCAGGAACTTTCGGAGGCTTTAATAATTTTGCAAATGGAACATTTAAAGGTCGTAGGTTTAAATTTAAATTAATTCTAGAAACAACTAATGTTTCACAAAATATGAACGTGCAGCAAGCAGGTTATACAGCAGAATTTCAATCGAGGACAGAACAGAATTATCAGACAGGTGGTGGAACATCTACCGCACCACAACAATCGGGTACATCTTCTTCTGGTAAAACGGTTACATTTGGAACTCCGTTTTTTGTAGGAACTTCTTCATTAGGAGGAGCAAATGCTTTCTTACCTTCTATCGGAATAACAGTTGAAGATGCAGCAGCAGGAGATTTCTTTCAAATATCTAATGTTAGTGGAACAGGATTTACTATTAAAATATTTAACAACAATGTTAATAGTCCTGCCGATAGATCTTTTACATTTCAAGCTGTCGGTTATGGTAAAGGAGTGTAAGATGGAGAAAAGTATTATTTAGATGAGCCAGGTATCAGACTATAATATTGCTAATGCGTCAGGAGCTTCTGTAAGAAGTGATCTTAATGCGGTATTTGATGCAATAAAAACTTTAAATAGTGGTGGTTCTGATCCTAGTAATACAGAAGCATTTATGCCTTATGTTGATACGGCAGATAGTAATAATTTAAAAATAAGAAATTCATCTAATAATGGCTTCACCACTATTGGTCCTGTTGATACAGCAAACTTAGGTTTATTACCTGTAGCTGGTGGCACAATGACAGGCCAGCTTTTAGCTGATGACGGTTCTAGTGCAAGCACTCCAGCACTGAGTTTTGATGGAGATACCGATACAGGAATTTATAGATCAGCAGCTAATACAATAGGATTTTCAACTGCTGGCACGCAAAGAGTAAGCATAAGTAATGCTGGATTGGATATGTTAAATGCATTACCAATCAGGTTTCAAGATTCTAGTGGTGCTCCTTTTGTTTCTCTTCAATCTCCTTCTTCACTTTCTGGAAATGTAGCTTTAACATTACCTGCATCAATAACAAATGGTGGTTTCTTACAGACAGATGGATCAGGTAATTTAAGTTTTCAAATTGTAGCTGGTGTTCCATCTGGATCTGTCTTTTGTATGGCAGTGGCAACTGTACCTACAGGTTATTTAGAATGTGATGGTGCAGCCGTTAGTAGAACAACATTTGCTGCTTTATTTGCTGTTATCGGAGAACAGTATGGAGCAGGTAATGGTAGCTCAACATTTAATATTCCTGATTTAAGAGGAGAATTTATAAGAGGTTTTGATAACGGCAAGGGAACAGACTCAGGAAGAAGTATTGCTAGTTCTCAAAGTGATCAAAATGACTCACATAGTCACAGTTTTTCTGGTAGTGCTTCTACCTCTAATAAATCTTTAACTGGTACAGTTACAAGAATAGCTGAAACTTTTAATGCGTCAGGTGCAGCAAGCGGAGTGTTTACAAAAACATCTGGGATAAATTCAGAGGCTACACCAGCTAGTACAGATGCTAGTGCTGCTGCTGGTTTTAGTATGGATGCTTCTCATAGTCATACTTTTTCTCTTTCTGGAACAACAAGTACTCAAGGAGGGGAATCAAGACCTCGTAATATAGCTATGATGTACATAATAAAAGTTTAATTATGGCTATTCAACCTGGAATTTATAATATGAATATTCAAAGGCGATCAGACCATAGTATTCAACTTGTTTTTAAAGATAGTGATAATAATGCAATAAATTTAGTTGGATTTACTGTGGAAGCACAGGTTTGGGAAGAAACACGCACCACAAAATTTGCTGATTTTGCTGTGACTTATACAAATAGAGGAGCAGGAACAATAGATATTGCATTAACAGATGTGCAGACTGCAACATTTAGTCCAAATTTATTAAAATATGATGTATTACTAACCAATCCATCTGGATTAAAAGAGTATTATTTAGAGGGAGACATCTTTATGAGCGAGGGTTATACAGCATGACCACAGTAAACGTCAGCACTACCAAAAATACTGTTACGGTAAATGAAGGGGATGCAACTGTTGTAACTGTGACAACAGCAGGGCCACAAGGTCCAGGTTTTGATTTAATTATAGATCACAGTGCTAAAGTTGATAATTCGGTGATGTACTATCAGCAAAGTAGTGGTAAGGTTATATTAGATAATAACGTCACCACACTAAAACTCGTTGACGGAGGGAATTTCTAGTGGCAAACACAGTAAGAATTAAAAGATCAACAGGATCTTCAGCACCAACAAGTCTTGCAAATGCTGAGTTAGCTCATGCAGAAGGCTCTGATATTATTTTTATCGGTAAAGGCACAGGTGGAGCAGGAGGTTCTGCAACAACTATTGAAAAAATTGGTGGAAAAGGAGCATTTTTTGATAAAGATACAGTACAAAATGCAAATAAAGTTTTAGGTGGGCCGACTACTGGAAGTGATGCAGCACCTACTTTTCGTTCACTTGTTGCTGATGATATTCCTTCGTTAGCTCATACAAAGATAAGTGATTTTGATACAGGGGTAAGAGTAAATAGACTAGATCAAATGGCTGTTCCTACAGGTTCAGTTTCATTTAACTCGCAGAACATAACAAACGTAGCCGATCCAGTAAACGCACAAGACGCTGCTACTAAAGGATTTGTAGAAGCTACATCTCAAGGTTTAAATGTTAAAAATTCATGTGTTGCAGCAACAACTGGAAACATAACAATATCTACTGCTCTTAATAGTGGAGATACATTAGATGGAGTCACTCTTGCAGATGGAAATAGAGTATTAGTTAAAGATCAATCTACTGCATCTCAAAATGGTATCTATGTAGTTGCAGCTTCACCTGCTAGGGCTGCTGACTTAGCTGCTAGTTCTAATGCTGCTGGTATGTTCACTTTTGTTGAGAAAGGAACAGTAAACGCAGATAACGGTTTTGTTTGTACTTCTGATTCTGGATCTGCTGTAGTAGGAACTAATAATTTAACTTTTGCTCAATTCTCTGGTGCTGGTCAGATTACAGCAGGAGATGGCCTAGATAAGTCTGGTAATACTTTATCTGTTGATCTCAAGGCTAATGGTGGTCTTGTAATTGAATCTACTGAAATCGCTGTAAAACTAGATGCAAGTTCTATTACTGGAACGCTTGCAATAGGAGATGGTGGAACTGGTGCTACGAGTGCAAGTGCAGCTAGAACATCTTTAGGGCTAGTGATTGGCACAGATGTCGAGCCACACAGCGATAAGCTAACAGAGCTTGCAACTATGGGTCAGACAACAGCTAATGCTTTGGCAGATTTACTTGAAGCGGAAGTTCAGATACTAGATGGAGCAACAGTAACAACAGCAGAGTTAAACATTTTAGACGGAGGTACATCTGCAACATCAACAACACTTGCTGCTGCTGATCGTATGGTAATTAATGATGCTGGAACAATGGTACAAGTTGCATTATCTGATCTTGTCACTTTCTTAGAAAATGGAAGCGTTTCTGGTTTTGATATTGATGGCGGAACTTACTAAGCCATAGGAGGTTATAGCTCATGGCGAATGTCATTAAACTAAAAAGAGGAAGCGGTAGCGATCCAGGTGCTAATGATCTTGTTGTCGGTGAAGTAGCGATAAGAACTGATAGTGGTAAATTATTTACTAAGAAAGACAATGGAAGTATTGCTGAAATAAGTGGTAGTGGTGGTGGTGCAAGTAACTTCTTTATTAATACACTATCCTCATCATCTGGATCAGGTGGGGGTAGTGCTTCTTTTAATGGTTCTGCAACCAGATTTACTTTAAGTAATCCACCTTCTGTATCAGCACAACAACTTCTTGTTTCTGTTAATGGTGTTATTCAAAAACCTAATTCTGGAACGAGTCCTAGTGAAGGTTTTGCGATAGATGGTGATGATATTATATTTGCTGCCGCACCAGCTACAGGAGCAGACTTTTTTATAATTACATATGCAGAATTAGCAGTAGGAGTACCTTCTGACAATAGTGTTACGAGTGCAAAGATAGCAGATTTAACGATAGTAAATGGAGATATAAGCAATACAGCATCTATCGCTGGAACGAAGATTTCACCTGATTTTGGATCGCAGAATATAAGTACAACTGGAACTTTAAATTCTGGTAATTTAACAATCACTGGTGCAGCCCCATCATTATTTTTAACAGAGTCAGACTCTAACCCTGATTATCAACTATTCTCTAATGGTGGTAAGTTTAAAGTACATGATGTAACTAATAGTGCCGACAGATTAACTATTGATTCGTCTGGAAACGT
>Ga0208159_1000615_pt1 | contig 14146 bp, 7 predicted proteins | sample 9_EtaG_FD_184082 | JGI IMG/M metagenome (GOLD analysis project Ga0208159, IMG submission 184082) | Marine viral communities from the Subarctic Pacific Ocean - 9_ETSP_OMZ_AT15188 metaG (SPAdes) (version 2) | ecosystem: Environmental > Aquatic > Marine > Oceanic | place: Pacific Ocean | collected... | reverse complement strand
ATAATGCACAGCTTACCTCTGGTGTCTGATGAGATGACTAACGTAACAAGTAGAGAGATGTCTGAGTATGTTTATCAAATATCAGGCGGACGTCAAAAGAACCGTCTCGCATCAAACGGTAATATAGAAAGAACTCGTGGTAAACCCTGGCAATTATTGGCTATTAGTTCTGGAAATACCAGTGCATGGGAGATATTGAGTCGGGACAAAGCCATGCCGAAAGCAGAGATGCAGCGGCTGTTTGAGATACAAGTAAAGAAATTAGTTAATGTTGTTGGTCAGAACGTCGATACATCTGATCTGTTTAAGGAATTGAAAAAGAACTACGGTTGGATTGGTCCAGAGTATACGCAGTGGGTGATAAATAACAAAGAAGAAGCCAAGCGCACCGTTGAATCTGTTAAACGCAGGATAGATGTTGCAGCAGGGTTAGGACCAGAAAATAGGTTTTGGTCAAACGGCAACGCTGTAATTCTTGCAGGGCTTATCATAGCTAATAAGCTTGGATTTGTTAGGTACGATGTAGGCGCTGTATACAGATGGGTGGTAAAGGAGTTGATTATACGAAACAACTTTGTCAACGACATCGGTGCATCGGTATCACAAACACTCAACAACTACCTGTCAGAGAACTACAACAACATGCTGAAGATAGAAAGCACACAGGACTTGCGGGGCAGTAACGACAGTAGTCTGGATCAGCTTGTGCCTGTTTCGGCATCGCCAAGGGGCTTCTTGGTTGCACGATACGAGCCTGACACAAAACTGTTATTTCTACGCATCAAGCCGTTTAGAGAGTGGTGTATAGATCAGCAGATAAACTACGCTAGTCTTGTGGACGATCTGAAAGATAAGCTGAACGCCAAGCGTATAAAGAAGCGTTTGACTAAGGGCACAGACTTTAATCTGCCACCAGACTGGGTGTTGGAGATGAAATTTGAAGAGCTAGATGAGGGCAGTGATGGATCAGAAAGTGATGAAGCTTGATGATTTGAATCCTGACGGGCTTCGGATCACAATAAACTGGGACGCAATGGACGTAGGGTCGTCTATATTTGTACCCTGCATCAATACCGAAAAGGGTAAAAAACAGCTAAAAAGTGTTGCAAAAATGAAAGCATGGGAATTTGAGGTGCAGATTTGTGTTGAAAACAAAAAACTTGGTTTACGTGCGTGGAGAACTATGTGATATACTATATCTGACAACGTCCTCTAGATGTTGTTCTCCATTGTTATACTGACCCCTGCATCTTGTGGGGGTCTTTTTTTAGTTTAAGTCGTATTGTTCTAGTATGCTTCTAGAAAAATCTGTAGTTGTGATACCGCCTCTCATATCACCCGTTGTTCTGTCAAACGTGCGTAAAGAGCTTTGTTTTGTATCTGAAGTAATCCGTTTCTTACGGGTATCTGCATCCTGTGGTAGGCTTGCATTATATTCGTCGATAAGACGTTCTACTTTTTCTAGTTCATCTATGTCACCCTCACGAATTGCCATATTACGACGACGTAAAAGTTTGGTGCGACGGCTGTTTACAGCGTCTTCACGACGACGAACATTCTTATTCACCTCAAGCTGTTGGATATAGCCTTGTGGTGCGAACCCTAAACCCTGCATCACTACATTGTAGGGGTTAATATCTTCGGTTACTGGATCGCCACGGCGTGTCTCTGCGCCTTCAGTTGCAAAGCGGAATGATTTAAGACCGTTACGGACAGCGGCGGGAGCCATGGCTTCAATGCCACGCTGCACTTCACCTTCGTATATATCTTTCATACCGCGTTCGATACTTAAACCTACACCGATTACTGGACCGCCTAACTGCTCAATAAGTGTCCATAAGTTACTTTGGTCTTTGTCGATTAACGGTGCACGATATAGCAAGCTGTTCATTGAGATACGGTTAGCAAGATCTACGCCTAGTATCTCGTTGGCAAGCCCACCATATATACCTTCACCGACTAACTTACGTGTAGCTGCTTCAAAATCATCTTCGTCATCCTCTGCAAACAAGTTGTACATTGCACCGATTCCACCCATTAACGGCATACCGCCAAGCCCTGCAAATATGCCTGTGGAGATAAGAAAGTTACGTGTAGCCGCTTGCGCTGCTTTGTTTCCTGCCGCAGACTCCTGCGCCAATTTAGCCATCATATAGTACTTACTGATCGCAAATCGTTTAAAGAGAAACAAGATATTACCAATGCCCTTTTGCGCTACAATCGGACGACCTGCGGCAGCAGTTGCACCGAGCGTGAACTCTGTCGTATCGATGGCTTCTTGTGCTGCTTTTTCATAGTCCGCATCAGTAAGCTGACCTTTCTCTCGCCGCATTTTGTTTACTTCTAACATGTATGCAGCAGTGAGAGTTGTTTCACGATTGAAGCGTTCTGAGTGATGGAACATGAAGCTAGAGTATTTGTTAAATGTTTCTAACGGCGCATCGCGTCCAATCTCTAAGTTCTCTTGCGTCATGGACTGGTTGAACTGACCTTGATCCACGCCCATCTTGATAAGAATGTCGGCACGGATATCTTTTAGCATTTTAGGTAAGCTGTTTAAATCGTAATTAGATATAGATTTACCTGCCATACCCATGTTGACTTCTTGTGGTACAAGCTCTCCGTCTGGGCCTGTCGCCATGATTGTACGTTTAGAAGGCGCACCCAAAAATAATTTAGTTGCTGTACCAAATGCACGAGATGTTGGGCCAAGCTTATGTGTACCTGCAAGTATGGGCATAGCACTCATTGCTACATCAAAGAATGTAATCGCTGCTGACGAGAAGTTGAGACCCATGGTCATACCAAACCCCAGGCTGTTTATGACTTGTGATACACGTGGAACATTAGGACTTTGAGCAAAGTCAGCAATTTGATCTAGCTTTTGAGCTATCATGGCTGTGCTAGGATCAGTTTTATAAGGCGCTAAATCTTTGCGAAATTTCTCTATCTCTGCTGCGGATCGAAGTTGTACAAGTTGACGATTGAGATCACGACCTTTTTCTTTGAGCATTGTATATGCATCGAAGTCCATAGCTCCCATACCTGTTGGCGTAGTGTCCCCGATAAACCCTCGAACACCTTTACGCCGACGAAAATTTTGCATGAACGAACGTTCTGGCATTGCGTCTAATGAAAGATCAACAATCTCCTGCATGACTTTACGGTAGTTTTCATCAGAATTAAACTTATCTTGGCTAAACTGTAGCGTAACAAGAATATCTCGTACAAAGCCAGTATTAGGTACTTTTCTAAAGTCCATTATTGTGTTGGCATCTGTAATTGCAGCTTCTGCATCTACTCCTATTATTTTTGCTCTAGCTTGTTCAGCCTTACGTAGCGTTGGATAGTACTCTACAAACAGTTCAGGTCGTCCGCTATCAGGATCAGGAGCAGTGTAGGCTAGACGGTAATTACCTTTACGTTGTAGTGGGAAATAAGGACGAATAACACCTGTATCTTTTTGTAAAAGTTGTCGTAACTTTTCAAATGCGTTTTGCTTTACTTCTGCATCAGGGATTGTAGCTTCTAATCGGGCATCTAATGCTGCTATTATATCGTCGTAAGTGTCTTGAAAATAGTTTCGCATCTGACGATAGAACGCTTTACCCGCATCATCTAACTTATCGTACTCTGCTCTTAGCTGATCGTATTCAGCAGAACGCTCTTTGTCGTCTCGAATAGTTTTCATATACTTTGGATCACTACGAGATGGATCAACTTTTAAGAATGTAGATCGTGGGATTATATTGTTTAATACTTTTGCAAGCTCTTTATTCTTACGCTGCCATGCATGTAGATTATTCAGTATAGAATCTAAAACTTCAGACCTTTGACGTAGCGCACCACTTTGCTTGTTAATAAGCATATTCAACTGCTTGGCAAACGGTATTCTCTTTGATGCTATATCTGTCAAGATGTTTACAGGTAATGTGTTAAGTGTCCAACTTTTCGCTGTCTTTCCTACACCCTCGTCAAATACAACGCTACTAAGGTCAGCTATTTTATCTTTACCGCTTTCAGGCACTACATTTGCTATATTTTGAACTAATCCTGCGGCTCCCTTTTTATTATCCGCTGCCATAAGCATGTTCGGCGCGGCACGTGTAGCGGGTGCGGGAGCTAATAATCCTTCCACGAGACGATCTACTTCTGATAGTGCATTTGGTGACGGTGATAGACCTAATATCCTACGCACGGCACGTTTGATAGCTGCTGTAAACCTCTCCCAGTTTGACGTTTTACCGCCATCTACTTTTGATAAAGCTAACGCGCTTTGAAACTCAGGGTTGCTAAATGCTTCAGCGACAAACTCATCAAGATTAGCTGTACCATAAACTTCTCCGAATTGCTTACGTATGTTTTCAAGGATAGTTTGTAGTTGCTTCACTTCTGGTAAAGATGGGTTTGCCGCAATCGATGCCGAGGTAGCTGCGTGGGTCATCTCATGCAGTATAGTATGCACGTTCATCCCGTTATTAGCATCGATGTAAATTGTATTTTGTTCAGGTGAAAACAGTCCCGCAGCTCTGCGCCCTGCTAGTGGAGATAAGTCATCAACCACTTGTATTTGTGTGCTGCCGACAACATTGCCTAGCTTGGCTGCGATCTCACGGATACGTTTTACTCTACTTGTTGTTGCAATAGCATCTACCGCAAACTGCAAATCGCCTCGCTGCAATGCGTTTTGTATGCTTGGAAGTAGCTTTTGGTCTAACCCTTTTACAGGGTCTATAAGCAGCATATCGTAAGTCTCTAGAGTATACTCTAAATCTTCAACGATTTCTTTGTGATACTCTTTTGTAAGCAGCTCATTTTTGTTTCGTGTATCTTGATAAACATACAGTATTTCTGCGCCGTCTTTTTCATCTAGAAGCGTGTATGCGTCTTCAGGAACTGTTTCGTTTTTACGAACTTTACGACGTTTAAAACCTTTTTCTACTAAATTAGCTTCAATCGTCGATAAACCTTTTTGGGGGGTTGTAATTCTATAAACTTCTTGACCTGAACGAAGGCGTATAGGTTTAGGGGCATTTAAGACCAGAGGTACTTCTACACTCTTATCTAGTTGTTTTTTAACCTCACGTTTACGTGCCGTCTCCGCAGTGCCTTTTTCTTGTTTGGCTAATTGTCTTCTAACCTTTCTAACGTCACTAGCTATAACAGCTTGAGCAGCTTTTACGACACCTAAATACGCATCGTTACGGTTGTCGTTAGGGTCGATACGTGCTGCTATTTTAGCGTCACGCACTTCATTACGAGCTTGTCTAGATAAATTATTGTTTACCCACAGACTTGCTTGGGTAGCACTATTTTGAGTCATGCCTTTATAAAAGGCAAAATCAGCCGTCATATCTTCTGGCGTTAAGTCTTTTTTAGTCTTGATAGGTTTGCCGTCTTTGCCCAGATTAAAATCTTTTACAAAGTCTAGCTCAATAGTTTGAGTTGGACCGTCTACGCGAATAGCGCCTATTTCAGCAAGAGCATCAACAGGTCTACGGAATCGTTTAAAAAATAATTTTGCAGCTCTAGCACTAGCGTTTGCGTCGCCTTTTAAATTGTCATCCGAAGTCTCAAGTAACTCTGCAATAGCTTCTTTATCTACAGCGGTTGTAACTTCTGGTGCAGATCGTGGATCTACTTGCGTATCGTGGTATTCTCTAACTTGTGGCTGCTTGCCCCGATTACTTTCAAATATTTTGTCGATACGTGCTTGTGCTGCCGCATCTTGCTGCGCTTCCATAGCTTGCAACTGCTCTTGTGATACAGATGCACCACGAACTTGCGGGGCATCAGGCACTTCCACAGGTGCAGGTACTGGCCCTCGCTGTGCATCTGCTGCTGTTTCAACGCCGCCGATTGCGCCTGTCATTGGACCAGTTGGAACTTCTAATCCTTTTGGTTGCCCTTCCGCTAGTATAGCTTGTCTTCGGGCTAGTTCGTCTTGCTCTACGAGAACTTCTGGAGATATTGTTGTGCCAGTCTCAGCCAACGCATTCCGCACTAAGGCTGCATACCCCCCAGGGGTCTCACGTATAAGTCTTCTCTTTTCAGCTTCTGCTTGTGCTTCGGCAGACAACGGGTTCTCACGAATATATTGTGCCTCTTCGTCTGTTAATGCACCTGGCTGTTTTCCCTCTGCCACATCAGATGACTCAGTATCTGACAGATCTGTTCCCACTCCTCCTGTGTTAGGTGATACAGCGCCTTCGGTATCCGTATTTCTACCTCCTGCCCCTTCCGTTCCTGCCACGCCAGATCCACTATCTGCATCGCTTGTTCCAACTCCCTCTGACTCAAGTCTAACGAATTGTTTTCCGTCATATTCATAACCTCGCTCTCGCATTGAAGTTAACACAGCGTTTGATTCGGCTCCTCTTCTATTTACATATTTTGAAAGACGATCCACAACGGCAGGATCGTTAAGAGACTTACCACTCAGATCACCTTCTGTTGCGGCAAGCAGTAGCGGTGCTCTCGGACGCTGTATGCCAAGTACATTTTTTACAAAGTTAGGTGTAAACGCCTCTTCAGTTGTTTCTGTGGTCTCTACAGATTTTTTACCTACTTCAATATTCTTACCAGTCCGCTCGCTTTTGATTGCAGCAGCGTTACTTTCTCGTGTTTTATCTTTTAAATACTTATTTGTTGTTGCCTTCGCTTTTGCATCGGCCTTTTCTTTTTTTCGTACTTCTTCATTAAATAAGTTAGTTTGGTCATTTTCTAATGCAGAGTTTCCTGCCGCTGTTTGTTTTCTTAACTTAGCAATATCAAAATATGTATCTTCATCAGGTATGCCTAAATCTTTATAATTTAAATTATTACCTGTTGTTTGCCCATCAGCAAGCACAGTGCCTTCAGGTGGAATCCCTGGATTATATGAATTAAATTCAGCATCAGACATCGTAAGAAGGTTTGGACGACGAAGAACTATTTCTTCTGCCGTTTGTTTTTTGACTTCTGCTTTACCTTTTTTATAGTTTGGGTCGTCTTTGTTTTGTGCTTCTTTTTCTTGTGCGGGATTATATTCTGATGCTGCTGTAAATAACTCGCCCTGTTCTTGTCCTTCACGTAGTTGTGGGCGTAGCAACGGATCGTCTAAATCTAACTCAAGCTGCTCTGGCTCTACAGGAGGAGCTGTTTGTGTGTCTTGTCCAACGTTGTCTTCCTGGCCACGGGTCGTATCGTCTGTTTCAGTAGTTTCGGTGGTTTCTGAGTCACGCTCACCGAATGGTCCGATTGTAGCCCGTGTGCCGCCACCGATGAGACCTCCTGCAATAGCTGCTTCGCGGTACTCTGCAATAGCGTCTTCGCTATCAATCGATAGCCCCGCCTGCGCTCGTTCCATCATCTGTTGACCAACTTCAGTCAAGCCTTCAGTTGTAGCACCACTGCCTACACGTGAGGCTGTGCGAGTAAAAATAGATTTTCCCAGGGAGCGAAACGCTCCACCTAACAAGATCTTGTCAGCAATACCCTCAAGAGTTGCTTGACCAAATGTAGCTATAAGCGCATCGCCTACATCAACGGATGCTTTCTTACCTGCGGCTACCTCATCTTCTTGACGCTGAATATTGTTACCAAACAAGATCGGCGCAGTTACACCTGCTGCTGCGGTAGCACCTACAGCAAAAGAACCAAGTGCAGTGGTGGCAGGCACTACAACAGGGGCGGCTATAGCTGCGCCTAAACCAAGACCAAGCTGCGGTATTTGCTCACCAACAACTTCTCCTGCGTAGCGCAACGCAGAACCTATACTATCCACGTCTGTAGACTGCATTCGCTCTGGTTGTTGTATTTGCAATTCGCCTAATTCTTGTCGAGCGCGTTCTTCTAAACCCTGTCCATACGTTGCAAGGGCTTCAAGTCCAGATTTTTCGCCAATAGTACCAAGCGTTTCACCGAATGCTTGTTTGATTTGTTTCTTGCCACGCTCAAACCCACGACCTATAGCTGTGCCGTCATCTTCTTCTAATACTTCACCAAAGCTTTGTTCGTATCGTTGTGCAAATGCATCTTCTTGTTGTTTAACGTAATCTGCTATGCGAGCATATTCGGTGTTAGTAGGAACATCACCATCTATCTGTATAGAATATAGTTGTCCGCTACGTTCGCCTGGAACTTGAATAACTCCCATAGCACACTCCTATTGATTAGCTGATTGATTAGCTGAGTCGCCAAGATTTGGTACGTTATTACCCACGCCTGTAGAACTACTAGGAGTGTATCCATATTGCGAGGCTACAAAGGCATTAATGTTATTATACTCTTCTAACGCTGCATTATACGCATCTAAGGCGTTTTGTTTTTCAACAGGACTAACGGCATTATCTAAAGTGTCTCTAGCGGTTCTAAGTCGGCTTGCTGCTGCGGTGACAAGAGCTGCGGGAGCCATTTTAGTCGAACCTTTTGATCTAAGTCTTGCAGCCGCTAACTGTGTTTCTAGTTTGAGCATATCAGTTTCAAAGTCTCGTAGACCCTTTTTAGATGCGCTCAAGGCTTTTAGTCCTGCTTCACCACCTTCACCAACTGCTCCTAATAACGTAGGAGATTTAGAAGTCATCATTTTAAATCCCGCTTGTGCAAGTGCCATCCACTTGTCCGATTCGGCTTGCTTTTGGCGCTCTGACAACATCTTGGCGATACGAGAATCTGTTGAGCCAAATCCTTCAGGATCAGGGTCTGTTACTGGCTTAACGTTATCGGTATTATCGTCTGTAGTTACAGTTGGTAATTTTAATTCTGGATCATCATCTCTGCGCTCATCGGCTAACGGAGCTATTTCTGCTGTAGTCTGTTCTCCCCCTACAGTAGCGAGTTCGGCATCATTAAAGTTACCAGTGGGTGTTCTAAAAACATCATTTTCGACAACTGTTTTAGTGCCTCCTGATACCTTGTCAGGAACAATTACAGCTTCTAAAGGAGCCTCACCACCCAATATTTCTGTCATAGATGGTACGGTTGAAATGTCGCTTTCGGTAGGATCTTGATCTAAAGTTGCTACTGTCTGGTCATAAGCAGTTTTAGCTTGTGCTAAGTTAGCCTGTTCCTCCAATAGTCTTTTTTCAATCATGGGTTTAGTCTCGGCAGTTGCTGATTCAAGTGATAGTTCCAGTTGAGCTACTGTGTCTGTAGCAACTTTTAAATCACGAGCTACATTAGCCATTAGAGCATCTTCACGTTCATCCATAACAAATTTGCCAAAGTTAAGTTCTGCCTGTCTTAATTGAGCAGTGTTAGGATTTTCTGCTGTAGACCCACCCATGCTGTCTAAATACGCTTCCAACGCTGCTAGACGTTCAAAATCGTCAGGTGTTTCTGCTACTTCTTTTAATCGATCTATTCTACGCTCAATAGCCAACCTATCAGTGTATAGTTTTTGATTATATGCTTGTTCTGTTTCTAATTGAAATTGAGCTTCGCCTGTATTTCTGGGGTTATAATCTATGACTGTAGTACCAGGGTTGTAGGGTATTTCTTGTGTAGGTTTATCTTCGGTCTCAGCCGCTGCATTTGCCTGCGCTGCAATAACTGATGGAGGAGGAGTATTTATTTCCGATAAACGTTCTGATTTATTTGCATCGACTGCAAAACCCAACTTATTAGCAAGTTGTTCTTTTAGAGATAGTTGGTCTTCAACACCTGCACCAAAACCTTCTCTTTCAATTTTAGCTTGGCGCATAAGGTCATCCATTGTAAGACTATCTAATATAGCCTGTCCTTGTTTTTCAGCCGCATCTGGATCTATTACATAAGGATTTGACTCACCAGGGAGATTAACACCAGGAAGGTCAGACCTACGACTCGCTAAAAATTCAGCTAACTGTTGAGCAGGGTCTGTATCTGCACCGCGAGTACCCACTCCAGAATCTATAATTTGTCTTAACAATAACGGCGAATCTAAAGCCATTTCAGGAACACTGCTATCAAGAGACATAGAACCTAAACCACCTGCGGTATCCATATTAAGACGTGGCTCACTAACTACTTCTGGGGCAACAAAAGTTGTGGAGTCTGGGTCTATTTCTTGTAAAGATTGAGGATCTGTATAGTCTATAGTAGGTGCTTTATCAGTGCTCTGATTAACACGTTCACCGCCTAGATAAGTGCTTTGTGAAGGATCACGATAGGATTTATTACCGAAGATACCTTGATCTTCCATTTTTCTAAGCTCACCTCTACTAAAAGTACTTGGATATCTGCCAAGTCTCCCTTCCGTAGGTACTTCTTCCATTAAGTCTTTCATAGAAGGTAAAAGTAAAGACTCTGCTTCACGAACAGCATCTATCCCATAAATACTAATTAAGGCTTCTCTTGGAAGGGCGTTAACGTCATCATAAATACTTCTAGCTCTTGGATTTACTGTTCTCATTATTTGTGCTGCAAGATCCATTCTATTAGGAGATCCGCCGTTAGCCATCCTAACAATACCACCATCAGCCATGGGCTGTGGAGCACGTGTAGCCTGCATCGGCATGGCTTGAGTTAGCCCTGTGTCCTGTGCCACGTTTGTGTTTGGAGCCATAGCACCTGCCATTGCCATTAGACCTTCTTGTGGCACTCCTGCACCTGCAACAACCTCTTCCGCTACAGTAGGTGTATCTGCTGCTGCTTGTCGTTTGTATTCGTTACGCATACGTTTGCGTCTAGTAAGTTCGCTAAGAACTAAGAACTGCGGCATAGCACCTGTCGGCATTTGCATTTCTTGTATTAGTCTTCTATCTGGAAGGTCTTTTAAATCTTCTTGCAGTTCTAATATGTTCATCCTGTTAACCCTTTATAGAGTCCTAATGCCGAAATTCCTGCGCCAAGAGCCTGTGATATTGGGTTGTAAGAAGCCATTCTTTGCTGCTCTACATTTGGCGTTACAGGTATACCACGTAATATACCCGCTAGGCGTTCGTACTGTCGTTGTGGATATTCACGTTGACGTAGGAAGTCTTCGTAAGATAAATCAAGACGAGCCTGATCTTCTGCTCTAATATCACGACCAACTGTATCAAGTAGCTGTGCGCCTTGTATATCGGCAGCACGTTGACGTTCACCTAAAGTCGCTAGACCTGCGCCTATATTGCCAAACTGTTGACCCATAGAACCTAATTGACCTGCTGCTGTCAAAGCTGCTTGTTCACCTGAAAGAGCTTGCCTTGCCCCAAACTGTCGAGCTGCGCGATCAGCCTCAAACTGACGAGATGCTTGTTCAAACGCCTGTTGCTGTCCCATAGCTTGTATGTCTTCAAGTTGATTTTGTAATGATTCTTCTGCCAAAGCGTCAACAACGCCCCTGCGAGAACCGCCAAATGCACCTGCGCTCACAGCGTCTGCATCTCTTCTTGCTTGTGATCTATCGAAATCAGATCTTGCTTGTTGTTTTTGTATATCTACAACGTTTTGCATATATGGAGACATGTATTGTTGTGGTGTGTCACCAGTAAAAGACATGGGGTCATACTGCCCTGCGTCTCTAAGTCTACCCACTGCTTGATCTGTAAATCCAATACCACGCCCTGAAGCAGCTAAACCCATTCTGCCTGCCTGCATGGCTTCTGGCATGCCTGCAATACCCATTTGAGCGATACCACGTGTCATGGCACGACCTGCACCTATGTCACCGTACATACCAGATGAAGCTAATCTTTCCCCAGGATAAGGTTGGTAAGGAACACCTATGCCTGTGCGAGAGTCGTAAGGCGTCATAGTGTCTTCAGCACCCTGCAAAACTCGACGAAAGTACGGATCAGCGTACTCAGGTAAGCTTGTGGTACGTGTCGTAGTATCTGTAGGTAATTGACTGCTGCCCTTGCCCATTTTATAACTCCATTCGGTAAGCTATGTACTCAGGATAAAACCCATATTTTTTCAATGCTCTACCCCAACCTTTCCTTCCGTAGCCCTCTAGATGACTACAGTCTAACTCATTTGCGTAACGCTTCATAGTCTCAATCAACTGATCTTCCCATTCTTTCATCTGCGTTCCGCCTACCCAATCTAAAGCCAGTGCTTTTCGTTGAGGGTATACTATTAGTCTTGTAGTGAATGCAGCTATTATCTTATCGTCTTCATTCAATACGACCCAAAGAACATAAGTACCATCAAAAACTCCGTTTAGTATGTCAATCACATTTGATTTATCTTTAACGGTATCTACGGCTTTGCTTAATATCCCTTCAACATCTTTCCACACATGACCTATTGCCCTTTCAGGCACTAAGCTAACTCTCACTTACCCCACCATTCTCCTTAACATCTCTGGCGCATCTTCTTCGGCCTCATTGATTTTGTCCAAAAAACCACCTCCAAATGCTTTTTCAATCGCTTTAGTTGTTGGCTGTCTTAGTACAAATTCATCTTCAGTTAAAAGCACATCTTGTTGTCCATCAAGTGTAGCAGGAACCATGTCATCTTTACCTGATCCATCTCCTGGGCCTTTAACCATCCCTTTTTCACCCGCAGCAAATCTAGCTAATGTGTCGTCGAACTCTCCCGACTGCACTTTTTCAACAAGGTCACGTAATGCTTCCTCACCGTACTTTTGAACAAACATAGCCAAGGCTATTTCTGGTTGTTCAGATATCCCTTTAACTGCCTCTATAGCCTCAACAATAACGTCTTTCTCGTTCATGTCTGCTGCTTCCATCATCGCATCGGCCTCGGCTTCACCACCTTCGGCTAGAGCCGTTATGCCACCATCTGCATAATAGTATGGATATTGTGGGGTGCTTCCGTCAGGGCGTAAAGGACGTTGATAATTAAAGTAGTTTGCTTCTCCAAACCCACCGTCAAATGGATTAGGATTAAATGTCCTACGCATAGGATTCGGCATAGGTGCTGATACTTTATCAGCTTCTTTTTCGGCTTCGCGCCTTTCGTTAGCTTGCTGCATCAATTGCATGTCGGTCATGGATTGTCCTATTAATCCAGGTGTAAACGCTTGCTGCGCCGCAGTAAACGCACCGCCTACAGTGCCAGTGCCGAAGGGCATAGCCGCATTTGCTGTCTCTCCAAGGAACGTGGTAGCTAACTTAGACGGATCGCCTTTTACAATATCTGTTACAGGAGTCCCTGGAGCAGACAAAGTCTGCAAAAAGCTAGGTTTTGCCGCTGCTTCTGCGCCTTGTGCTGCATTAATTGCGTTTGTACTAGTTGAACCAGACAGACCACCAAGTACTTTACCACCAAGGAATGACGCCATACCTGTTTGTATGCCTTTGCCTATGTCTCCTGTCTGTACAAATGATCCTAACCCTGCACCGATACCTGCTAGTGCGGGTGTTGACATCATCCCAAGGGTAGCCCCAAGTGCGCCTGTACCTGCTAGTGCGGGCAATCCTATGCTAAATAACAGTGGCAGAACCATTTACATCTCCAAAACTTACACAAACTCTAACATCAAAAGTCTAAACTGGCAATTATGTTAACCATCCGTATATCTTCTTAGTCTCTTCTTTACGGTGTTTTAGTCCGTTGTAGCCACCGTTTACTCTTTTCGTGATGGTTTTTATCGTCTCATCATTGACGCCTTCATCACATATGTCCCACAACTTGTTTCTGTGAAAAAACCAAATAGCACTTTCCATAGGAAACTTAGAGGCAACAAGATCAGGATCTTCCATCACTTCAGGTAAATCCATGTCCGCCGCAAACTGGGAGTAGTTATTTTTACCAGTGCATTGTAAAAATCCACGGCCTCGCCACAGGTAGCCTTGTCCATCATTGCCCATTCTGTCACCGTATACGCGGTCAGCCAATGCTTGCGGGTTACGGGCACAGCTTGCAGCATCGCTTTCTGTTCTAAAGTATTTACCAAACACTGCTAGTATAGACTCTTTGCTGTAGTTAAGATTTTCTTGAGTATAGCGAAACGTACCACTCTCGTGTACAAGCTGCCCAAGAAAATGCGCTCCACGCTCTGGGTTTAATGCGTAATGATGGCAGATCTTTGTTGCAGTGTTGGGGCCAAATGCACCATCAGGTGTAGCCCCTATCTTTTCTTGCAGTGTCTTTAGTGCTTCACTCATCTACAAACTCCTTCGTACCACAGACACGTTCATAGACCATGTCAGAGGTATAACTTTCTGCCCATTTATTTTCTGTAAACGTACAAAACTCCCACAAATCATTTACGTCTGAGTTGAGTAGCTCAATG
>Ga0208159_1000608_pt1 | contig 14204 bp, 13 predicted proteins | sample 9_EtaG_FD_184082 | JGI IMG/M metagenome (GOLD analysis project Ga0208159, IMG submission 184082) | Marine viral communities from the Subarctic Pacific Ocean - 9_ETSP_OMZ_AT15188 metaG (SPAdes) (version 2) | ecosystem: Environmental > Aquatic > Marine > Oceanic | place: Pacific Ocean | collected... | reverse complement strand
GTTGGAACGCCTGCGGATGGAACAGTAACCGCATCTAAATTAAGTGCTGGATTTGGTGAATATACTGGTATTGGAACAATCGTTCTTTCTGGTATTGTTAGTGCTACGAGTCTTCGTGGTAGTGGTGCATTATTGACAGGAGTATCTGCTGGTAAGTTTGTATCTGAAACCGCTGGTATCGTTACGAACACACCTGTTGGTATTAATACCTCAACTGTTGATGATAAAGATCTCACAGGGATTGGTAATTCATTCAAAGGTTTATACATAGGTAATGGAATGCTCATACATGATAGTGAGCTTACAGGAACTCATTACATCGGAACAAGTTTCCGTGGTGTGATGGCAGGGCCAGTTACTATTGGCGGAACTTTGACCGTTGATGGCAACTATGTTGTAGTCTAAATAGTAAAACAATAAGGGTGGAGAGTGAAACCCCATGACAGTAATTAATCCGAATAGTATATCAGGGATAACAAGTATCACCTTACCGAGTGGTGGTGATAATGTATTGACGATTCACACAAATGATGGTGTAGAGAGATTTCGTGTTGATAGCTCAGGAAACGTCAAGGTTGGTAGTGCGGCAACAATAAGTCCAGATGGTGATGTATTCTTCACTGGTGTATGCACTGCAACAACTCTTTCTGGTGATGGTTCAGCACTCACTGGTATTGCTGCAACAGACAATGTAAGAACAGGAATCTTGGATGTAGCTGGCATTGCAACATTTAGAAATAATGTTAATGTTGGTGCTGCAGTTACAATCTCAGAATCAGGTATTGAAGCATCAGGTATCGGAATCACTTGTGCAAACATAAATGGAACTCAAATAGGTGGTAGAAGAAATTTAGTCATTAATGGAGATATGAGAATAGCTCAACGTGCTACATCATCTACGGATAATGGTTATGGTGATTTGGATCGTTGGAAACATGAATTCAGTACTGTAAATGAAAGTCCAACATTCGCTCAAGTTTCTCTTACAACAAGTGATACACCATACACTTTGGGTTTAACTAAAGCAGCAAAAATCACAAATGGAAATCAAACAAGTGGTTTGCAGGCGGGCAGTTTAGTAAATTTCAATCAAAATTTTGAAGCACAAGATCTAAGAAATAGTGGTTGGAATTATAAATCAGATACAAGTTATTTAACATTATCTTTTTGGGTTAGAGCGAGTGTTGCTCAAAATTATCATGGTTTTGTTAAAACTCAAGACGGATCAAATTATTCGTGGTCATATGAAACTGGAGCTTTATCTGCGAATACATGGACAAAAATAGTAAAAAAAATTCCTGGCAATTCTAATCTTACTATTAATGATGATACTGGTGGTGGATTCCAAATTTTCCCAATCTTTTTTGCTGGAACAAATTATACGAGTGATTCTATAAGTAATGATACTTGGAAAGCTTGGTCTTCTAGTGAAAGAAGTAAAGATCAAACTGCAACTTGGTTTGCAACAAATGATGCAACCTTAGAAATTACAGGCGTTCAATTAGAAGTCGGATCTCAAGCCACGCTATTTGAACACCGCAGCTTTGGCGAGGAACTTTCACTTTGCCAGAGATATTATTACAGACACGCTACAGGTGCTGATACATCAAATGATTACTCAATAGCAACTTTCGCAACTTATCAAACTGATGATATTTTTGGAATGGTTGATCTGCCAGTAACTATGAGAGATAACCCTTCTATAGATCAAGTAACAGGCACGAGTTATTACAAAGTCTATAGAAATGGTGGTTCTGATGCGTTCGATTCATTTGGAGGGGTTTGGAGTGCTTCACCCACCTGCGTAGGTTTGAACGCAAATAGTGGCACGGGCGTTAGTGGTTGTACTGCTGGTCATGCTACTTTCGTTAAAACAAATAACACAAGTGCTTATCTTGCCTTTTCTGCGGAGCTTTAAACTATGGCATATCCAACAAATCCAATTTACAAACTTATAAAAAATCCAACTGAAGGAACAGTAGATCAAGTTAAGACAGAGAAAGGGTCACATACTTTTATCATTCCATTTAGTGAAGGAAACACCGATTACCAAGAATACTTGGCCTGGGTTGCCGAGGGAAACACGGCAGAAGCGGCCGACTAAATAACTAAAACAATAGGGTGGAGAGTGAAACCCAATGACATCAGAAATTAGAGTCAATAAAATAGAGAACCGAAGTGGGCTTGGAACAGTCACCTTCGCAGATACAGGTGTGGATCTGGCTGGAATCGTAACTGCAACCACGTTCAGTGGATCAGGTGCGAGTTTAACTGGACTGCCTGCTGCACAACTAAGTGGTACATTACCAGCACTATCTGCTGCAAACTTAACAAATGTCCCTGCTGCTAATATTACTGGAACTTTACCAGCGATATCTGCTGCAAACTTAACAAATGTCCCTGCTGCTAATATTACTGGAACTTTACCAGCAATAACTGCTGCGAACTTAACGAATATCCCTGCTGCAAATATCGTTGGTGTATGTACATCTGGTTTGACAAAGACTGGAGGATTTGGTAAAGTTCTTCAGTATGTTACAGGTACAACCACTACCCAAGCATATCTAAGTAATAGTGGAACTTTAACTGACACAGGTTTAACTGCAACAATAACGCCAGCTAGTGGTACAAAAATCTTGGTAATTATTAATCAACCTTTTTATGTAGGATCATATAATTTTGCAGGCGACTCATACGGAACAATTAAAGTATTGAGAGATTCTACAGCTTTAACACAACAATTATTAGGACATGATTCAGTTTCTGCTGGTTGGTTTGAAATGTGGAGTAATTTTACTTTCACTTACTTAGATACTCATGGTGCAAATGGAAGCACAGCAGTTACTTACAAAACACAATTTTCGGGGAAGAGTAGTACTGAAGTATATGTTCAACGTGGTTCTGAGGGTTACTCCCAAAGAGCAAATATAAATCTTTTGGAGGTGCAATAATGCTTTATAATAAATTTCATGCTTTACATTCGTTAAAACCAGATGGGGTTTTTAAATGGATTGGAACGGAATACTCAGGTTTAACAGGAAGTGATAAACCAACTGAATCAGAATTAGATGCTGAAGTAATTAGACTTAATAATGCAGAACCTATGAGATTATTAAGACTTGAAAGAGATAGAAGGTTAGCTGCTTGTGATTGGAGAGCTAGTTCTGATTTGACACTTGCAGATACTTGGAAAACTTATAGACAGTCTCTTAGAAATTTACCTGCATCAGCCTCACCAACTCTTGATTCAAATCATAACTTAGATTTGACATCAGTAACTTGGCCAACCGAACCTTCATAAATAACTAAAAACGATGGCATACTACATCAAAAAACAAGGTTTATCTGGAAAGGTCGTCTATTGGACAGGTGGTAACAACTGGTCTGATAACATCGCTAACAAGAAAACCTATGTCAATAAAGGAACTGCTGACAGTAAAATCCTCAATCCAGACGGAAAGAACGGTGGATTTACAGGAGCTGAGGTCGTTTCAGAATAAATAATCAAAAAGATAAATGGCATTCACAAAGATTACTGCAGCTGGTATTGGTTCAACGGAAACTGTCACGTTAGATGGTTTGTCCGTAATCAATGATGGATCTTTCGGTGGTAACGTATCAGTCGGAGGAACATTAACTTACGAGGATGTCACGAACATAGACTCGGTTGGTTTGATCACGGCAAGAGCTGGTGTTAATGTTGGTAGTGGAATAACTTTAAGTAAGGATGGAGATATATTTGCAACTGGAGTTACAACTTCAACAACATTTGTTGGAAACTTAACTGGTGCTGCGACTCAAGTAACTGTTGCTGATGAATCATCAGACACATCATGTAATGTTTTATATACTACAGCTGCCTCAGGAAATCTTGCACCGAAGAGTGGAACTAATCTTACATTTAATTCTTCAAGTGGTGCATTAACAGCAACATCATTTGTTGGTAGTGGTGCAAACTTAACTGGAGTTGCATCAACAGAAAATATAAGAACAAACACAAACGCAACATTTTTACAGAACATTAACGTATCGGGAACAGTTACTGCAACAAGTTATGCTGGTGATGGTTCCTCTTTAACAGGTGTTGGAAAAACTGTTGCTGAGGGTGGAGATGTTACATATTCATATGAAAGTGGTGGTAAAAACTATATGATTCATATATTCTCATCAACTGGATTCTCAGGCGTCTTTAGAACGAATAAAGCAATGTCTATTGATTTTCTTTTAGTTGGTGGTGGAGGAGGATCTGCTGGTGGTGAGACAAACTATGGAGCTTCTGGTGGAGGTGGAGCTGGAGGTTTAGTTGAAGGATCTGGTTTCTCTCTATCTGCTGGATCATATGTTGTGACAGTTGGTGCTGGTGGTGCTGCAACTAATGCTACTACTGTTGGTGGAACTGGTGGCGATTCCACATTCGCTGGTGTAACCGCAAAAGGTGGTGGAGGAGGTGCAGACTATGCTTCCACTGGTGGAACTGGAGGAAATGGTGGTGGTGGTTCTGAACCTAACACAGCTGGTGGTTCATCAAATCAGTCATCACAAAACGCTGGTATATCAAATATTACACAATATGGTAATGCTGGTGGTCAAGGTGGTGAATATACTGCTGATCCTACTGGTGGTGGAGGTGGAGGTGGTGCTGGCGGTGCTGGTGGAACTGCTGCTGCGGCTGGTAATGGTGTTGGTGGTGCTCGTGGCGCTGGTCGAGCAAACAGTATCACAGGTACTTCTGTGACTTATGCGATTGGTGGTAGAGGTGGTAAGTCGAACCGTCAAGACGGATATCCAGGCGAGGATAATCTTGGACACGGTGCAGATGGTGCTTCCGCTAATGTTAGTAGCACTGGAGAGGGAGCTCGTGGTGGTAACGGCGTCTGTATTATCAAATATGAAGTATAAATAACTAAAAAATCATGTCGTATATTAAAAATTCCGCAGGCGGAAAAATTATTAATATCACTCAGGTGATTATTAATGAGAGCACTAGTAATTCTACACCGACTAAAGTTGATTGGATTCCGACTATTCCGAATACTGGAACTGCTGCTCAATACTTTGGACTGACAGTTTCTCCTTTATCAGCCAATAGTAAAATTTTATTTACTGGATTTGTAAGTGCTAGTCTTGATACAGATCAAGGACTTTTTATGTATCTTTTAAAAGATGGTTCTCATATTACTGAAGCTAATGGTATTACAACTGGAACAAGCAGAGCTGCATCTCATTCTGGAATAGGATATTGTGAGACTCAATCAATGGCAAGTTTGCCAATTAATTATTTAATGACGCCTGGTTCAACCACACCTTTTGAATTTCATGTTGGATTACGTCATAGATCTGGTAGTACTCGAACCATTTACATAAATGAAACTGCTGAGCAAGCTAATGATGGTAAATTTAACAGACCAGTCTCTGTCTTTACAGCGATGGAATTCTTATCATAAATAACTAAAAAGTAGATAGAATGGCGCTTACTAAAATTGGGTCGATTGGTATTAACACAGGCATTAAGTTTGCTGGTGTCACTACCATTACGACATTAAACTCTGCAACTGATACTCTCACGATTGGTGGGCCAGTTAGTATCGCTGGAACTTTGACGTATGAAGATGTCACGAATGTAGATTCTGTAGGACTTATAACTGCAAGAGATGGTATCGTAGTTGGTTCTGGAATCACATTAAGTAAGGATGGTGATATATTCTTTACTGGTATTATGACTGGTAATGGTTCTGGATTGACTGGTGTTGCGAATACGGATGTTATATTTACAGATAAACTTCAAGTTGGAGATAGTCCAGAATTAATTTCGGTTGGTGTTGGCTCAGATTTACAGATATATCATGAATCAAATAATAATTACATTAATGCAACTAACGGCACTTTATTTGTTAGAGGAAGTGATTTAATTTTAGAGGACGCTGGTGGTAACGATTATGTTGTTTGCACTGATACTGGTACTGGTGGTTCAGTTACTCTTAAACATGAAGGATCTACAAAATTAGTTACGGCTAGTGGTGGCGTGACTGTGACTGGAACAGTTGCTGCAACTTCTTATACTGGTGATGGTTCTTCATTGACTGGTATTTCTGTTGGTGTTCAAACTGAAGCAGCTTCAATCTCAGGCATTACAACTTATCTTGATTTAACAAAAGACGACCATGAACTTGTTGTTACAGGAAGTAATACAATAAGTGTTATTGGAGGAGCTCAAGGAACAAGTCATACACTCAGACTTCAAAACTCAGGAATTGCCACAGTGACTCTTGATTCTACATACTTTAAATTTGCATCAGGAGCTTCACCAGCATTCCCAACATCGAGTGGTTCGATTAGTTTAGTATCCTTTACAGTTCATAAAGCAGGAGCAGTAGGAGTTAATACGGTGTTATTAACTGGTGCATCAGTCAGTTTTAGTTGAGGTTAGATAATGGCATTATTAGCACCACACGTTATCACACCTGACAGTGCGTTAGGTGGAATTCAGATAGAGAAAAGTTTAAGATTTAATAATGATGATAGTGCCTATTTAAACAGAACACCTAGTAGTGCTGGTAATCGTAAAACCATGACACTTAGTTTATGGGTAAAGGGAATGATTGGTGGTACTTATCAAATTTTTGATGCTCACCAAAATGATTCAAATAGATCAAGAGTATTTTTTAACGATAATGGGTCTATATCATTTTTTAACAGGGTAAGTAATAGCGACACTAATTGTCATACTACTGGTTTTTTTAGAGATCCCTCGGCTTGGTATCATATTGTTTTTGTTTTTGACACGACACAGGCAAGTGCTAGTAATAGATATAAAATTTATATTAATGGAGTTGAACAAGCAAATGACGCTAATATTCCAGCACAAAATACAGATTTATTTTTTAACAGTACTAATAGTCATAAGATTGGAGTTGGAGGAGATGATCAAGGTAATGAAAATTATTTTGATGGATATATGGCAGAAATTAATTTTCTTGATGGTCAAGCTTATGACGCAACATATTTTGGATATACTGACGCTCAGACAGGACAATGGAGGCCTAAAAAATATACAGGAAGTTATGGAACAAATGGTTTTCATTTAGAATTTAAAGCCACTTCTAATCTTGGTAAAGATACAAGTGGAAATGCAAACAATTGGACTGCACATAATTTTTCTGTGAGTGCTGGTTATGGAAATGATTCTTTAGAAGACACACCAACAAATAACTTTTGTGTGATGAATAGTATTGATAAGGATAATATTACCTGTAGAAATGGTGGTTTAGAATTAACACAAGCAGATCCCTCTGTAGGAACTAGAATTAGGGGTACATATGCAATGCCACCTAATACTGGTAAGTATTATTATGAGATGGAGATACAAACAGGATCAAGTTATGTTTTTGGAATGAAATCAACACTTCGTCTTGGTAGTGGCACATCAGGTAACGAAGGAAGATATGGTTATTACGGACACAACGGAAATAAAAACGATGCAAGTAGTTCAACATCTTATGGTGCAACCTACAGTGGTGGTGATAAAGTAGCTATTCTTTATGATTCTGATTCTGGAGAGGTTTATTTTTATAAAAATAATGTTAGTCAAGGTCTTGCATTTACTGGTGTGAATACTACAGATTATCAACCTTTTGTGTATCTGGATAATTATGGAACAAGTCCAATCGTTCATATGAACTTTGGCCAAAGACCATTTGCTTATACACCACCAACAGGAGCTAGAGGATTAAGTTCTAAAATTTTTCCAGCTCCAGTTTCAGCTGGTGTTGTGAATCCACAAAGACATTTTGATAGCATTCTTTATACTGGTAATGGTTCTACTCAAAGTCCGAGTGGTTTAGAATTTACACCAGATTTTGTATGGATAAAGGCTCGTTCTGTTGGACATCATCATGCTTGGTTTGATAGTGTGAGAGGTGTTAGTAAAGTCATGTATTCAAGTGCTCGAAATGAAGAAGGAAGTTATTCTGGATTACTTACATCTTTCCATAGAGGTGGATTTACGGTAGGAAATTATGATGATGAAAATCAAAATGGTACTACTTACGTTGCATGGTGTTGGAAGGCTGGTGGTGCAGCAGTATCAAATACTGATGGAGATATCACATCATCAGTATCTGTGAATGAAGAGGCGGGATTTAGTATTGCAACATATACTGGCAGCACTGCTAGTGGTGCTTTAACTGTTGGTCATGGATTGGGTAGAAAACCAGCATGGGTAATAATTAAACGAAGAGACGGTGGAAATCATGATTGGATTATTGGACATCAAGGATTAGCTACGAATGCTTTTGCAAATAATAAGTTTGTAAAATTTGATAATGCTGCTGTATATACCAACTCTCAGGTATTTGGTGCAGAACCAACAACAACTGTGACGCAGATAGTTACAGATGGTTCTAGTGGTGCCACTAACTTGACCAGTTCGGGAACATATGTTATGTATTCATGGGCAGAAATTCCTGGCTATTCAAAATTTGGCAGTTATATTGGCAACGGAAGTTCGGATGGAACATATGTGCATCTGGGCTTCAGGCCAGCTTGGATACTTATAGATAACTATGGTGCTAGTGGTTTTAATTGGGTGCTTCAAGATAATAAAAGATCACCATTTAATTTGTGTGATAATAAATTAAATGCAGACTCAGCTGCTGTTGAGCAAACTAATGCTGATAAACTAGATATGTTGGCAAACGGATTTAAATGTAGAGTTGCTGATGCTGGTATAAACGCAGATGGTTCTAATTATACTTACATGGCATTTGCAGAACGACCAAGTGGAACAATGTTTGGACTTGATGCAAATGCAAGATAAACTTATAAATAACTAAAAAGTAGATAGAATGGCGTACCTCGGTAATCAACCTGTAGTCGGTGACTCAGCAAATTCGTTTAAGACTTTAGATGACATTGCATCATTTACGGTGACGTTTGATGCTACGAGTTCTGATGTGGTATCAATCGCAAATGATACTTTAACTTTTAACAATCATCGATTTGTGACAGCACAGAAGGTCACATATAATGATGGTGGTGGAACTGCGATAGGTGGTCTTGCAGATGGTTCATACTTTATAATTAAGGAAGATCAAAATACAATCAAACTGGCATCAAGTGCAGCCAATGCTGCATCTGGAACTGCAATCAATCTGACAAGTGGTGCTGCTGGTGGATCTCATACGCTTAAGATTGCATTTGATGGTGTCAATACAAAGTTTAAGGCAACACACAGTAACGGAACGAAAGCAAATATCAGTCGTGCTGCACAGTTAAGTTTATCAATCAATGGTGTAATTCAACAACCACAAGATACAACAAGTCCTACAGTTGGGTACGGTATTGAAGCAGACTCTACAATCGTATTCAGCACAGCGCCAGAATCATCAGATGTAATATTTGGTTCATTTATAGGAGAGGTTGCTGCGAGTTTTGATATTACAGATAATACTGTAGATGAATTTACCGCTGATGGATCTACAACTGCATTTACTCTTTCAAAAGAATTACCTTCAAATAATGATGCATTGGTCACACTTGATGGTGTAGTTCAGTATCCAAACACACAATCAAATACGAGAGCATATAGTACAACAGATAATACAATTACATTTACATCCGCCCCTGCTGCTGGTGTGATTATACAGGTTAGACATATTGGATTTGCTGGTGCATCTAGTAATGAGGTCACAGCATTTTATGGTAGAACTGGTAATGTTCAGTTAAAGAACACAGATAACGTTGCAGTCAATAATCTAACTGCTGCTGGTACAGTCACAGTCGCTGGTAACTTGGATGTAACTGGAGATATCACTTATGATGAGACAGTCTCAAGAAACTTAAATGTAACTGGAATTGCAACAGTCGCCTCTGGTATTGTAAGTACAGGTGACTTTAAGGTTGGAACTGCAACCACATTAAGTCAGGATAATATCTTCACAACTGGTATCATAACAGCTACGAGTTTTGTTGGTAGTGGTGCAAACTTAACTGGAGTTGCATCAACAGAAAATATAAGAACAAATACGAATGCCACATTTTTACAGAATGTATCCGTAGTTGGAACATCAACAGTAACAGGTAATATCGTTCCAAGTTCTGATAGTGCAACTGATATAGGAACTAATAGTGTTAGATTCCAAAATGCCTATGTTGATAATTATTATGGATCAGGTGCAAACCTAACTAATCTACCAGTGACAGCCTCTGATATAGACAATTTAATCAATAATATTGCAATGCTTGGATTCAAGGTTGCAACGAATGGAAGTTTAGCAAAATTTAATTTAGTCGATCAGGTTGTAGATGATTATAACAGTTCTGCTGGAATTGATGCTTCTGCGAGTACAAACGAAACTTTAACGAGTGGATATTATGTTGGTAACGTAGCTGGTGGGTCTGCATCAGGTGGAACGGAAACAACTGTTGGAAGTTATAAAGTTCATACTTTCTTAAGTAGTGGTACATTTACAATTCCCACTGGATACTCAGCAACAGTTGATGCACTAATCGTCGCTGGTGGCGGTGGCGGTGGCGGAGGCCGAAATGGTGGTGGTGGAGGTGCTGGTGGTATGCTTCAATTAACTTCACAATCCCTAACTGCTGGAGCAAAAACTGTAACAGTTGGTGCTGGTGGTGCTGGTGGGCCGTGGAATAATTCTACCAGTGGAGGTACTTATGAGCAGGGTACTCAAGGATCAAACTCTTCTATAACAGGCCTCACAGTTGCAATCGGTGGTGGTGGTGGAGCAAATAACGGTAAATATAATTCTGACGATGGTGGAAATGGTGGATCTGGTGGTGGAGGAGGAAATAATGGTAGTAGTGCTAACGGAACAGGAACATCAGGACAAGGTAATGATGGTGGTGGTAAAGGTGGATCTGGTGGTGCCTCTGGTGGTGGTGGTGCTGGAGAAGCTGGTGGTACTGATGGTACAAGAGCTGGTGGTGACGGACTACAAAATAATTGGCGTACAGGAAGTAATGTTTATTATGCTGGTGGTGGATCTGGTGGAGAAGATTCTTGTAGATCAGATGTATCTGGTGGTGAAGGTGGTGGTGGTAATGGTAAAGGATGTGGTAGCTCAGGTCAAGCTGGAACCGCAAACACTGGCGGTGGCGGTGGTGGTGCTGGAGAGGGTACAGATGGTGTTGGAGGTGCTGGTGGATCTGGTATCGTGGTCATCAGATACAACTCTTCAACTGGATTATCAGGGCCAGGAGATCTTACATTACAATCAACTGATTCAACAGCATTATCCGTTCCAACATCAGCAGATTTGGTTATGTTAATCGAAGATGGTGTTGGAACCGCAACTCTAAACACTGATATTAAGGCATTTATCTCACGAGATAGTGGTGCTAACTTTACTCAAGGAACATTAGTTGAAGAGGGAACATGGGGTGCAACTACAAAGAGAACTGTAGCATTCCATAATCTTGATATTTCTGGACAACCAAGCGGAACTGATATATGTTACAAGATTACAACACATAATCAAGGTTCAACAAAAGAAACTCGAATTCATGCTACATCTTATGGTTGGAAATAGACAGTTAATAAACTGACCACCCGAACTTGACCACATACGAGATTAAGTCTATAATAGGCTTAGTTTCGTTTTTTTATGAATTCCAAAGAAAAACTTTTATTTATGAGTTCTTTTGTTTGGTTTCTACATTGGGGAGTATGTCTTACATCTACTATTCTGGATACGGTTATTCTCGGAAGTTATGCGAAAGTGTTGCCTCTTGGTTTATAGAAAAGTATTTTCCCAGACACAAAATCACACTTGATATTATTCATCGTGGAATGAAGAGAGAGGAATGCCTTGGGTATTGTGATACAGCAGGCGGGTGGTTTCGCCCTCGTAACTTCGAGATCGAGATTGATACACACCTTGATAAAGAAACCTATACAAAAACTTTACTACACGAGATGTTTCACATGAAACAATTCATTGATGGATCTCTCAAAACAAAAAGATCAAAGATGTACTACAAGAATGAGCCAGTAGATAATTATGACTATGAAGATCAACCACATGAGATTGAAGCAAGGAAAGCAGAAGAAACTCTATACAAAGAATATGTGACAAATAAAAAGGTGTCACAATAGAACTGTATAATAGAATCACATACATTATAATGTTATCAGATACGATAAACTGATGTTTCCAACTGAACTACAAAATGCTGTTGATTATCTCAATACTCTTACAATTAACGTGAGTGAATCACATGAGGATGGTAGAGTCAATAGTATTGATGACGAGGACACAATTATAGATCTCTTAGTCGAGAAGTTTGGAGACAACATTGAAACCCCACCACCTCGTTGTTGGTGGGATGTTAAGGTATTCGGTTATCCTGTTAATATCAAATCATCAAAGTTTGGAAGTGCCGCTGATAATTTCTCATCAAAGGCAGCTATATTATATGCACTTACAGACCTACCAGAATCAGAGGTCACTTGCACATCTTGGAAGAGTTTTCAGACTAAGTTGCAAATGAACTCATCACAAACAGAGTCACGAGACTATTATATTATTGTATTGGATAAGACAACAAAGAAAGTATATTTACAATCTTTGAAATCATTACAGAAACTCACATCAAATGGCAATAATCTACCATTTCAAATTAAATGGAAAGATAATGTAAAACCAGTTGAGAGAACATATTTACAATCATATTGTTTCTTAATACACTCATATAAAGAGTCAGTAACCAAAAAGATCATGTCACATGAGGGTTATGACCAATTATAAAACTGTCACATGGGGGTTGCATTGCAATCCCCTTTTTTGTATAATGAATACATACAGAGGATTTTATGCAACTAAGACCACATCAACTTAAAGCGGTACAAGCAATGTTTCGTCACACTAAAGGACAAGTAATTGTTCCTACTGGTGGTGGTAAGACAATGTGCATGATTAATGACGCTGAACAACGTCTAAGATCATCTATTGCTCGTACTATTGTTGTGGTTGCACCTCGTATATTATTGGCAAATCAGTTGTCAGCAGAGTTTCTTGAGTTCATTACTGATGTTGATGTTGCTCACGTTCATAGTGGCGAGACACATCATTTCAGTACAACTAAAACTCATGAACTTGAGAACTGGTATCATAATAGTGTTAAGAATATCTTGATCTTTACAACATATCATTCATTACATAAGATACAAGAGTCACTCGATATTGAAGTTGATACCATTTACTTTGATGAGGCACACAATTCAGTACAGAAGAATTTTTTCCCTGCTACTGAACACTTCTCTCACTTTGCTAAAAGATGTTATTTCTTTACTGCCACACCAAAGCACAGTCGTTCGCCTGTTAAGGCGGGTATGAACTGGCCAGAGTATGGTCAAGTGATTTGTCAAGTGCCTGCTCCTAAGTTAGTTAAGGAAGGTTACATACTGCCTCCTAAAGTTGAAGTTTATCAGTCAAGAATACTTCACAAAGATGAGTTAGTTATTGAACGTGATTGCGAACAAATGATTGACTCGATTGATAATATATCTAAGAGTAAAGTCTTAATATGTGCCAAGGCAACAAAACAAATAATCAATCTTGTATCTCACACTACTTTCGTACAAGACTTGGCAGATAGAGGTTACTCTTGGATGACCATTACATCTAAAACTGGTGCTATCATTGATGGCGAAAAGGTAGATAGAGAGGAGTTTTTCAATACTCTTAATGCTTGGGGTAAAGACACAACTAAAAAGTTTGTTGTATTACATCATAGCATTCTATCTGAGGGCATAAATGTTAATGGATTGGAGGCAGTTCTATTTCTTAGAAGTATGGACTACATTGGTATATCTCAAACTATTGGGCGTGTAATACGTCTAGGCGACGCCACAAAGACGTTTGGATTAGTTTGCATACCTGTCTATAGCAAAGTTGGAATTAGTACTTCTCGTAAAGTACAAGCAGTTGTTGATACTGTATTCAACAAAGGCGAACCAGCAATCTCAATAGTCAATAATTAATCAAATGAAAGATCAAAACACTATCAAAGAAAAAGAATCTCAAGATGTAAAGTGGAATCGAGGACTTGATCTCTTTATTGAATCAGTTCATAAACCTGATGATAAATTGAGATCATGTGCCCATAATCAAGAATGTTATGATGAACTCATGGACGTTAAAGAGAGAGTCTTGGAGTATCTACAAACACTCAGAAAACAACAA
>Ga0208159_1000607_pt1 | contig 14218 bp, 16 predicted proteins | sample 9_EtaG_FD_184082 | JGI IMG/M metagenome (GOLD analysis project Ga0208159, IMG submission 184082) | Marine viral communities from the Subarctic Pacific Ocean - 9_ETSP_OMZ_AT15188 metaG (SPAdes) (version 2) | ecosystem: Environmental > Aquatic > Marine > Oceanic | place: Pacific Ocean | collected... | reverse complement strand
TCTAGTCTCAGCAAACCTTTCTTTTTTAAATCTTTGTACTATAAAAGGAGGTATATTAGATCTTGTAGATACTATTCCATAAACAATATGTTTATAACAAGCTTCTTCGCAAAACTTATGTACTACCATTTCAGAGTCGTTACCTAAACCATCGCTAACATAATGTAAAGTTATTGTTTGGCCTGACAAATCAGAACCAAACCTTATAAAACCTCTAAGTTGATCAATGTAAAAACTACCATTCATTTGAGAATATTGAGGTTCTAAACCATATCTTCTACCTTCAGTTGTTATTTCAACGTCTGTTGAATAATTAATATCATACAACTGGTAGTTCACTGGAGCTTGAGTTTCAAAATTTTCAGAAGTATTACTAGGTGTTTGTTCTGTCAAATCATTACCAGTAAATTGATAAGTACCATCAGTACCTTGTGATATGGCAAATGGATTAGATGTGTTTCTTGCTGGATATAAAACTCTTTCTATTCCATCTGTACCAACTCTAACAATTTTTATATAGTTAACATAATCTTGAGGTAACACCATTGATAAGCTAGGTGGAACTTCTATTTCTTGTGATCTAAAAGATCTTAAAACATCATATGATAATTCTTGTATAGCACGCATAGCGTGAAACCTAACGTCTGTTATAGAAGCTTTTGATATAACTTTAGCTTCACCAACATATGCTATCATAAAATTATTAATTATATTTTCAAGTGTTGTAAATTGATAGTTTGTTGAGCTACCATAAGAAGCTGGATTAGTAGCACTATAATAAGCATTTTGTGTTGTTCCGTCTAATAAACCCATAATTAACTATTTTTTTGTTGTAACTCAAGCTGTCTATCTACTAATGCAGATTGTTGAAGCTGTTGATCCTCAACTATAACACCAGCTAATTGTAATATTCTATTAACTAAACTTTCTTCTTCAGAACCATGAAGCTCAAAATGAACAGCTCTACTAGAATCGTATAAGGCTTGCTCATTAACAACAACGTGCGCCCATTTAGGATCTGAAGGTTTAGCAATGTAATTACAAAAAACATTGTCAACTATTGTTGTAGGATATATTTGTACTCTTCTTTCTCTTCCATCTTTATCGTCTTGTGTTATAGAAAACCTAGTATATATAGGTCTAGTTTCTGTTGGTGAAAGAATATTTGAACCTAAAACATATCTTATTTCATTTTGATCTACTTTGTCTATAGTGTAAGCCACAGTGCTAGGCCTATAAGTTAAATTACCTATCCTATAGTGATCTGGTAGTATACCTATACCTCCGCCATTACTCATGTTTACAAACTCTTCAAACTTTTCAAAGTTATCTATTTTTTCTCTAATCTTATCTGCATTATCTGAGTATACAGTATCATTAGAGGCTGTTCTTCTAAACTTATCTTCATCAACAAAATATTGCTCGAATATTTCCATTTGAGCCTTATTAGCTAATAAATTAAATTCTTGCGGCGTTATATAGCCTCTTTGTTCTTTATTTGCTATAGCTAAAACTTTTTGATATACTGTATCTATATTAACCATTTCACTATTATTTATTTTACTTTAGTATAATTACACAATAAAACAGAAGGTTAGCTACTAAATAAAAATAGCCACCCAAAATGAGTGGCTATTAATATTAGTTAAAAGATATTAATTAAATCTTTTTTCTATGTTTGAGTATATTTCCATACCTTCATCAGTTTTAAACCAATGTGCTAATGCTGTGTATGGATGCTCATCAAATGGAACTGTCATAACTTTTCTATTAGTTGACGCCCAGACAAAATACCTTTGATCATTAGATAACTTTAATATACCTTCTTCAACAGCTTTAATACCAAAGTTTCTAAGTTGAACATTGTCATCAGAAGCTAACTCTAAGAATAACTTAGGATTTTTTCTAGCAAACAATAGTAAATCTCTTTTAAGTTCTTTAGAACTCATGCTAGATACGTTAGATCCTTTTTCTACTCTCATAATAGCTTCGGCTAAATCAATATCCATTTGTCTTGCCGTTATTAAAGCATCTGTTTGCATTTCAAGAACATCTAATTGATTTTCTGCTATAACTTTTGGTTTATGTTCAAAAAACATTTTGCCATTAGCAGGGTGATATATTGTTAAAAGTTTTTGTAAAACAGTCTTGTTTTTAGGCACGTGTAAAACACCATTTTGAAAAGTTATATGCTCAAGCCTTTGATCACCTTTCATTTCATCTACAAAACAAGTTCTTTGATTTGCGCAATATTTTAGTTCTCTTTCATAACCCTTTTCTTCATCAAACCAAAATATATTAGAAGATCTTATTGTTCTTGTTAAAGGTTTTTTTCTTCCTTTTAAAAAATAAGTTCTATCTTTTATCTCCCAAGTATTAGTTGGTTTAGTTTTTATTTCAGGAACTTTAACCTTAGGCTGTTCTGCAACAGCTATTGTTTCTTCAACTACAGGCTCTTCAACCTTAGTTGTTTGTTTTTTCTTTGCCATAATATAATATAATAAAAATTAAAAAAAATATAAGGGCGATACAAGACCGCCCTTATAAATAAATAGTCTTACTTCATTAACATAAAGTTGTTCGCACCTTGTGTGATCAAACATCTTTCAGTTAGGAAGTGTAACTGCATTGCATCAAGTGCTGATGTAGCAGCTCCAACAGAACCAGTAACCCAAGACTTCATTCTTCGGTCGTCAGTTGCAGAAGCTCTAAATCTAACATGTAAGAAAGGTCGCTTAATGCTTTGTCCAACTGTTTGATCGTAAACAGATGAAGTTCCAGCAGGAATAAGTACACCTCTAATAGCGTTAGAACCAGCAGCAGCGTTAATACCACCTCTTGTAGCTTTGTCGTTTAAGTATCTAAAGTCAGACTTGTAGAAGTCATAAGAACCTCTTCGGAAACCTGAGAAACCTAAATTTAATGCCATATCTTCGTCGTTGTCGAATACTCCGTAAGAAGTACCACCAGCTCCGTAAGAATTCATTGAAGCAAGCATGTCGTCCATAGCTAAGCTAGTTGAACGGTTAACAAACATCATGTACTCTTCAATAGCACCTTGCTTGTCAAACTCAGCTAGTATAGCATCAAACTCAGCTAAATCAGTTGCAGCGTTAACACCAGTTACACCAGATGTTACATGACCTCTAGACTCGATAGCATCGAATAAACCTTGAGTTCCGTGTAAGTCACCAGAATAAGCAGCTGTTCCACCTTCTAAATAATCGTCAACTAAGTCATCAGCAGCAACTTCAGCTCCAGTAAAAACATCAGAAGCATCACCACCGAGTACAGCTTCAAGCATAGCCATTTCAATGTAATCAGTAAAACGAGCTCTTGTGTCAGCTTCAGCTTTTAAATACCAAAGATAACCTGATTGTCCTTGCTCAGAAGAAACTTCTACCCAACCAATTCTAGACGCATCTGATCCAGATACTTCGTAGTAATCTTTCATAATAATTGGTTTATTAGAAAGTGATTTGAAAGAAGGCTCGTTAGCTTGTCTAGTGTCTTGACCTTGATACCTATCACCTTTTCTAAACTCAGAACCGTAAACTAAAACAGTTACAGAGTTGGTACCTTGACTGTTAGTAAAACCAGCGTCAGTTAAAGTAGCTACACCATAAGGAGCAACTTCAATAACATTACTAGTACCAACATTTGTTTTAGTAACAATAGCTTTTACAACAGCTTCTGAAGAAGCTACTATAACAGTATCGTTAACTCTAATACCGTGATCGTTAGCTGCTATGTCTATACCATCAATGTTAGCGTCTAAAGTGATTTGACCACCAGCTACAGTACCTGCGGCACCGTTAGTAATTTCACCTGTATAAGATAAATGTAATCTACCTTGTTCAGACCAAACAACTTGGTCTGCTGTCATTGCCTCTTCTGCACCGACTTGAGATAAAAAACCAGATATAGTTCTAGGACCATATATTTCTGCTTCTTTTTCCATTAAGTCTGGCACGTACTGTTGAGCCCAACCTTTGCCAGCCTCAGAAGCAAGATCTAAATAATTTGTTTGTAGGTTTTGCTTAATTGCCGAGGGCGTTAAGTTAAGCAAATTCCCATTAGTTATTGCCATAATAAATTTTTTTTAAATAATTAATTTTTCTTTTTAATTTTAAATTTATAGTCATTAGCACTATCACCTAAAACTTTATACTTAACTCCGCCGACATTTGTTTCGCCGAAAGTTTTTCTAGGTTCTAAGTTGATATTTTTATCTTTAGCAACTCTATCTTTTATAGCATCTGCTTTACCTTGCTCATAAAAATGCTTAGCAATAGCATCTGCGTTCATAGCTGTGAATAAAGATTTATGATAACCAGCAGCGTCTTCTAGTGAAACACCATCTTTGCCAACAAACTTGTTAACAAAATTATTAAGATCGCTTTGAGTTTCTTTTACTTTATTAATATCTTTAACATTAAACCTATATCTTTTATCACCAACACTATATTCAAAACCTTTGAATTTGTCGTTAAATAAATTATTAGTTTTATCTAAAAATACTTTTTTACTAGCTTCAGATAAACTTGCTTGCTCTTGACTTTCTTTGTTGTACTTTTCATAAAAATTTATAGCCTGTTGTTGATCTTCAGTAAGTTTAACACCAGACTTAATTTGTTTGTAGTACTTAGACTTTTGCCCGTCTAAATAGGCTTTAGCCTCGGCAACTTGCTCTTTGAGGGCTATCTTTTTTCTCTTGATATCTTTAGGATCGTCTTCTTCTTCATCATAACCAAAAGTTTCTTCTAATAAAAAACCTCTTTCTTCAGCGGTTAAATGAGATTTTGTAGCACGATAATATTCATCAAGCACATCAGAGTTGTCCATTTTAGAAACATCTCTGTTTAAGTTTACATAATCTTCAAGATCACCACCTGTTTCTTGCATAAAGTCTACTAACTTTTGTACATTTTCAGGTAGTGGTTTACCAGTGGCTTGAGATTCTTTAACAGCTTCTTCAACAACTTCTTTAACTTCTTCAACAACTTCTTGTTGTTTAACTTCAGCTTTTTGTTCTGGTTCTGTTTCAACAACTTCTTCCATAACAACTTGCTCTACTGTAGCTGGCTCTTCTGCCACTTCCACCTCTTTTTCAACGGGTTGTTGCTCAACCTCTTCGCTTTGCATAGGTGCTTTATCTAAATCAACTTTAATAATACTATCATCTCCAGCACTATTAAATTTTGATTCATCTACTTGTTCAACAACCTCTTCTACAGGTTGTTCTACTTGTTGTTCAGTTATCTCTTCGACAACTTCTTTATTTTCTTCTGCCATAATAAAATTTTATAAAATATTAAATATTAAAAAACTACAGATCTAAACCTGCGTCTCCTGTAACTATATCATTACCTGATGACTCAAACTTTTTAAGTGAATCACCCTCACTTCTTTGAGTAATCATTTGTTTTTGATGCTCAGCTTGTCTATCTACACGTTGATCTTTTCTATCTTCTCTAACAGCTTCTATTTTATTTGCAACTTCTTTTTCTTGCATTTTTAACTTAGAGTTTAACTCAAACTCAAAAGCCATTAATTCTTTTTTAACACTAGCTTCTTTTTCTAAATACTGTGATTGTAGTTTATTTTTTTCTTGCTCTAAAAATACTTGTGTTTGAATTTTTGCTTGATCTTTTTGAACTTCTAGTTGAGCAGCTGCTTGCTGTTGCTGTGAGTTAGCTTGAGCTTGTGCCTGTATATTTTGTTGTTGTATTTGTTGATCTCTAGCTATTTTAGCTTTACGTTTAACTTTTAGTAATTGATTTGCTAGTTTAATATTTCTAACATTACGAAGATCAATAGCATCGTCTAAATCTATAGACTGTTGAGATAATGCTACTTGTATATTATTTTCTAATATAGCTTTTTCTTCCTCATCTGGCATTAATTCAATAAATATACCAAAATCATATAGATGTAAATTTTTCATTTCATCTAACGTTGCGACATTGTGAGCACCTAATGCTCTTATAAAAGCATCTTTTGTTGGTGAGTATTCTATTATATCTGCTATACGCAAAGATAAACACTCTGCGACTTCAGCTGTTATAAACATCATAGACTGTAGTATGTGCCTTGTGGCTGTGTTAGAATTAGCAGCTGCTATTTTTTGTACACCAACTAGAGCGTTACGATCTGGAGTACTAGCATCTCTTGCTTCGTTAAGTCCAGTTACGTCACGTATCATTTGTAAATAGTAATTGTAAGTAGTAATTAAACTTTGTATCTTACCGCTATTAACACCGTTGTTTATTTGTTGTATTGGTACTTTACCAGGATTAATATCACCATCTGATGTAAAGCTTCTACCAATAACACTACCAGTTTGGAAGAACATGTTTAAAGCTTCTTGTGGATTATAATTTGTGCCATTACCAAGATCAACCTCCGCTAAACCGTCTACGTCTAGGTAAACACCATCAGGAACCATACGAGCCATAACTTGTTGTAGCTTTAAATGTGTTAACTGTATCATGTCAGCAAAGCTAGTTATTCTACCTACAATAGATTCTATTTTACCTTTATACATACGAGGAGCAACTAACTGGTAGTTCATTTTAACTTTACCAAACTCAGAGTCTGTACGCATCATATTAGGACACATTCTCCAAGTTAATATTTTATCTGCACCTATGATATAAACACCTTCATATAAAACTTCAACAACTCTTTCAAGCTTACTAAAATCACCGTCCATATTTTTAACAGGTGGATTAAATGTGTCATCCTTTTGTATAACTTTTTCACCACCACTACCTAGTGTCTTTAATTTATAAACATCATTCATGTGAGTTTTATAATTAAAATAAAGAACTTGAACTTTGTTTTTATCTCTATTACTTACATAATCAACTGGATAAGAATATTTATTTGATATGTCTTTTATTTCTGACTCTGATAAATCTGGAAACTCTTTTACAAGTTCGTTTATTGGTAATTCTTTTACCTCACCAATATAATATATATCATCAAAATACGGTGACTCAGTATAAGAGTATACTAAATCAGCTGGATCAACATACTGAGCTTGCGCGCCACTATTAAAATCAAAAGTAGTTTTAGTAGCTCCAATACCAAGAACAGTAAGATCGTACAAAACCCTTTTTCTTACATCGTCATAATCACTGTTTTCTAACAAAACATTTAACGCTTGTTCTTCAGCTAATTCAACAGCTTGTTTATAATTAAGCTGCATATGTAGCGCTAGTTCTTCTTCTGTGTCTGGTAGTTTATCTTTTTCATTTTCATACAAGTCTACTTCAAACAACTGATTAGCCATGTCGTTAAAGTTTTTACTACGCATATCGCGAAGCATAGACTCCATATATTCCGTTCTTTTACTAACTCCTTTTTCATCTTGAGAAAAACAATTTATTTCAAAATTTCTTTGAGCCATACCATTAACAACAATATCAACAAACTTTGGTATAATAGGTACTGGCTTCCAGTCTAGGTTTAAATAAGATAAATCACCATTTATAGATAATTCGTTTTTATATTTTTGTATAGATTGTTCACCTCTAGCATATAATCTTAAGTTATGAAAATCATTTTGATAGTTACTATATTTAGAAGTAGTACCAGAAAACCACTCTTGTCTTATTGCTCTTGCAATTTTTAAACCATAGTCTTCACTTATCTTTTCTAAATCGCTAACAGCTTGAGAAGGAAAGTTTATAGAATATTCTTGTCTCATATTTTATTTTTAATTATCTTAGATGAAAATCCAGTGTTATTATATTTTGATACATTAAGGTTTATTTGTTGTTTTTTCTTTTTTGGATTTGGTCGGTATAAATGTCTATTACAAGCCATTATTGCTAAACCAGAACTTATTGAAGCATCGTGCTTTGTTCTTTTATTTATATCAAACTTAGACCAATCGTTAAGTGTATTATTAAAATACATAGTGCCATAAGTTCCATCTTGTAATAAACCAACGTGATCGTTGATGTACATTTCAATTGCAGCTGCATGAGCTTGCTTTATATCTTCACTTGAGTTTGGTATACCACCTACTTCTTTTTCTGATGTTGATAGTTTATTCCAAATTTTATCAGGCCTGTTCATACTAAACGCTCTATAACCTCTTCTACGTAAGTAATACAATAATCTTGGTTTGTTATTTTCTGCGAGTAGTGGCATACCATAAAATACTAACGACATTAAAACATCTTCAAAAAATATCTCAGCGGTTTGTGGTCTTGCTATATATTCTAAAAAGAAAGTGTTTGCTGGTGCGTCTTCCATAGAAAACTTTGTCAAACCGTGCAACGCTCCTTTTGATCCTTTGTTATCTACTGTTCCAGATATATCATACGAGTCACAACCAAAAGCACCGACGTGGTCATTACCAGGATATTTAACTCCATTTTTTATAATTACGTTATTTTGTAATTTTTTATTTGGTACCCAACTTATATCAAACCTACCATTAGGATCTGGGTTAAATACTACTCTTGTGTCTTTAACACCATTAATCCACTGAAAGTTTCCAGTTGTAACTACAGAAGAGTTTTTATTACCTTCATTATAATCTATTTGCTCGTATATTTTTATAAGATTAAATAAACTATTTTTAGTTTCATCTCTAAACGCATGCTCTTCTGTTCTAGGAAACTGGCGATAAAATTCATTTAAAGCATCTTGATCGTCACGTAGACCATCAGCTTCGTTTTCCCAGTGGTTTATAACACCTTGCTCTATCTCTACTCCATGTGGATCAAATGTTTGTTGGCTAGGATCAATGAATACAGGTCGTCCGAATTCATCAATGAATCCTTCGTAATTCCATTCCATAGGAATAAACAAAGAATATAATCCCGACTTAGTTTGTCCATTTCTGTTGCGCTTGGTAACATCTGAATCATTGTATAAATTTTTAAAGTTATCACCTCCTTTTTCTAATGAATTACTTGTACTACCCATCATACACTTACCTACAACTCTACTACCTAAACGTAAACAAGTTTTTGTAACTCTCCAGTTATTTTTTATATTATCAGGTCTTTCCCACTTGCCACTTTCATCATGAACTAGTAAGTTTAACTTCTCACCATCATAACTATTATCACCTGTATTTTTCCAATCTATAGTAGTATCAAGTCCTTGCACATCATCCATCTCTTCACGCTCACGTATTTTTTTACGTGTAAATTTTTTAGCTGGTACTCTATATGCTAGCTCTGACTTTGGTCTATCCATACCATCTTGTATAGGTTTAAAAAAGAAAGGATAGTTTAAACTTATTGGTACAACTTTATCTGTAAACATTTTTTTTGCATCACTACCAGTTTTAGATAATATACCAAACCTACTATCACTAGCAAGTGTTGCTAGATTAACTGTTTCAGCAGAGCTCATAAACGAAAAGCCTGATCGTCTGTTTTTTAAATAGCACATACCATAACATCTACCATCAGCTTTACAAGCCTCCCAAAATATATAGAATAATCTATTTGCCTCTCTATAGTCAGGTGCACCTACATCTATTTTACTCCATTGTAAATACATATAATGTGTGCCTGTTATATATGTTGGTTCACCTTTGTTCATAAACCAAAAACCCTCTTCTCTTCTTTTAAACTCCTCGTCTATATAACCGTAATGTTCTTCTTTAAAATCAATAGAATAATCTTGCCAGTCAAATACTGTTTTAATTTTTTTAAGTTCAAGTTTATCTGCAAAGCGCTTCCACTTCTGTTCTGACTTTGTTTTACTACAAGAGTATATTTCTTTTGGTTGTTTTGGTAAAGCTATTTTTAAACCTTGTATTTCTATAACATCACCTATTACGCCATTCTTTGATATTACAACAATATCGTTTTCCTTGTTATAACCATACTCCCACTTTCTAGATTTGTTTAATCTTTTTAAAGTGTTAAGCTTTATTGGCTCTACTATTTTATATAACGTTTGTTCGTACTTCATTTTGATCTACCTTCTGCAAAGCCTTTAAATGTAGTTTCTTTTTTTTCTTCAACTTTACCATCAAGCATATTCTCTTCTTCGTGTATGCGGTTTAATATTTCAAAAGCATCAAATATAGCTAGCTTCTTTGTAGCTGCCGCATTCTTTAATCTATCCGCTGATATATCTTCGTCTGAATCAACTATCTCTTCTCTAGCAACTTTAATTAGTTCTTCAACTGCTTTGTGCCCAGCTTGGATTATATTCTTTTTCGTTTCCTTGATATTCATATTTAATTGTAATAAATTTATTTAAAACTCTATATAATCTTTTACCGTTTATAATAAACTCGTATTCACTATTAGGTGTAAATCCAACTAGCGTGTTAATACTAAAAGCACCATCTGTATATTTTATTATACCAACTAAAGGTTGTTCTGTATCTACAGATAATTTGTTATTTGATTTTATAGGCTGAACAAAGCTGTAGCCAGGCATAGCTTTGTTATCGTATAAATATATTTGATCTTGTGATATTATATATTTGTCTTCTTTCCAATAAGATCTACTATTACGCTCTATACCTTTAACATCTGTCCATCTTCTAAATATATTGTGATGTACTATTACTTCGTCACCCACTTTAACTGGTGATTCAAATAACATTGGCGTAGCTACAACTTTTGCTTTTCTATTGATATATTCGTGATTAAATATTTCGGTATTTAATATTAGTTCTTTGCCATCCACTCGCTTAACATTATTATAACGCTGGCCAACAGGAGCCACAATAAAATCTTTATAAGCATTCATTTAATATTCTAAATTATATTCAACTGATATAGCCATGTTTTTATTAAAATCTTTCCAAGGTATAACAACCTTTTCTTTTCTAATATAAATACAATACTTATCTTCTTCTTCTATTATATCACAAATCTTATGTCCACCATAAACTTCTTGATCTACAGCATAGTGCATTGAATCTGTTTTATAGTCTTTGCCTATAGTAATTTTTCTTATAATATTATTTTTCATCTTTAGGCCAATTTATCTTTCCATCACTAATATTAACATCATATGTTCCGTATTCTTTTTTTAAAGTATCTTGAAAAGTTAAAACGTTTTTTTCGTGGTGAACTAAATCATGTATTAGTTTATGCTTTTGAGATTCTAATTTACCAACATTAATTTGACACATGTTGATATTGTTTATTATTTTTTGAAGTTCTTTTAAATGTTCTTCTGATATTTTTTCTGCTTTAGTTTTAAGTTCTACAACTTTATCTTTTTTTGCCATTTTATTTTATTTTATTTAATTATTATTTTTTAAGGTAAACTTTGGTTTGTTGTTTTAGTTATTGTTCCAGTTGTGTCAAAAAATGATATACTCATACCACCTGGAAGAGATGGTGTAACATTTATAGCACTATCATGATTATCATCTACGCCACCTGTAAAATCACTGTTCCAAGTAGCAATAATATTATCACTAGCTCCTACTCTTCTATTAGCTCTTAATACTATATCTTTTATGTAAAAAGTCGCGCCTGCTTGAGGCATATCATCATTGTCATAAAATTTCATTAAGTATAAGTCTCTAGAAGTGTTACCGCTATTTGTGGTCAAAACCGTTGATATACTTTGTTCTTGATTAACTGAAATTAAAATATGATTATCACTAGGATTTATCGTTGATGGTCCAAATGGAACTAAATGAATGCTAAAATCATCACTATCACCTTGTGGATCCCACTTGCCATCATAGTTGTCAATATATATTCTAAAATCAATTTCAGTTATATCACCACTAGATCCAACAACACTAGGTGGTACAGATGGAAAAAAATCATTTATTCCAAAACCTGGTGTTTGTCTAGGAAAATTATCAAAATAAGTAGAGCCAAATTCAAACGCGGTACTATTTTGAGTGCTACCATAAACAACTTTTAACCAACCAGTTTCAACAGGCTGTATATATGCACTGTGCATTATACTGCTTGATAGTCCTAACATTAGTAACCAACGTATGCTATAGCTTTACCACTATCTAATCTTATACTAGTCCATCTACCATATATAACTAAACCTTTAGGAAAAGTAACATTATCTGTGCTAGATCCTCCATTAGCATCTATACCTGGTGATCCAGTACTAGAGTTAATATATATATTTGGATCTTCAGATATTAAACCAACTGTATCAAAAACTGAATCTTCAACAAATTGTATAGCTACAAAAACAGGATTGCTAGTTAGGTTTGTTTTATCTAATATACTACCAGCTACATCTCCAACAGTAACATCGTTAGTATAAGTACAAATAAGTATCGAACCCATTTGTCCAAAGCCGTACTCAATAGTATTATTTTTAAATCCCATATTATATTATATTAACAAGGAAGTACACTTAAAACCACTCCAGCTTCATTTATTCGTATTACAAAACCTCTGCCACGATCTTGAAACTGTATAAAGCCAGGTCCAAATCTATTACGACTTCTTGCTCTTTTTTCTCTATAAACTATTTCATTTTCTCTTGGTATAGGATTACGACCATTGTGATGATACGTAATATTAACATCTCTTAATCTACAAGCACCTGTTCGCGATGCATTTAATTCAGATCCAGTAAATGATAAGTATCTATCAGCAGCCTTAATCTCTTTGTGTCTTCTAATTTTTACAGCTTTGTTTTTACCTCTAGCTTGTGCCGTTGTGTTTGCGTTACCTAATGCCATTATTCACCAAAATAAACTATTGCACTTGAATCATCATTAGCAAGTTTAACGCTGTCCCACCTTCCATAGATAGTTGTTCCACCAGCAATTGTTACACCTGTTAAAGCTTGGCCACCAGTTCCTCTATGACCCATTTTATTTATTTTTACAAAAGCTAAAGTTTCATTATTAGTAATAGCAACACTATCACTTATTTGTATTTCTTTAGTATTATTACTATCTGGATTTAGCACTGAAACAGTGCCATGTAAATCACCAGTAGTTCCATCAAAAACCTGATCTCCTAATTCTATAGCATCATTGTTTCCAGTTCCAGCGTTTTCTTGGTCAAATATAATCTTATTTGTTGTACCATTAGCTTGGTCTACGGTTCTAGTATAAGTACCAGTGCTATGTGCTGCACTAGCTGTATTTACAAAATTAGTAGCATCTTTTGATACTAAAGTAGAAACTACAGAATCTCCAAGAAAAGTTATAGCTACAATAGCCATATCTTCTGGGGCTGTTACAGTATTATCGTCTTGTGTTACAAAAGCACTACCTAATTGTCCGAAGTTATATGAAACTCCTTGTGTGTTTATTCCCATTTTATTTTTTATTTACTTGTTCATTTTTTTTTGACGAGCCTCCAAAGAAGAAGTCGACAACTGTATTAACCTTGGCACTCATAGCACCGAATATTGTTGAGATGAAACTAATTTCAAACTCACCTAAGTTTATTTCTTTAACTACAAATACTTTAAACATCATAAAACTTAGTCCGAAGTACGCAGCAGTAAATAACGTTGCAAGTACTTTTTGAATAAACGCGTCGTCTTTGTACATATCTCTAGCGCTCTTTCTGTCTTCGACTTCTTTCGCGAAGGCTTCTTTCTCAGCTTCGAGTAATAAGCTTTTGAGCGCAAGCTTGGCTTCATCTCTTTCTTTGTCTGTTGTAATAACTTTATCAAGTATTCCTTCTGCATTATTAACTACTTTACTGAATAAACTACCAATTACATTTCCTATCATCGTTCATTATCTTTTATCATATCATCGATAGACTTATTCATTACCTTATCGGTGTATGATTTGTTATTAAAAAATACACTCTTTACTGAAGTAGGTATATCTTCTTCACCTAAGAGTATTCTATATATTCTACTTATTAAGTGCGAACACTTAAAGGAGGTTTTGAATACAGAGTATTTGATGGTTGTTCTATTTCTGTGTCTCCACGTTTCTATCCAACCATTCCTCCTTAGTTTTTCCCAACGGTTTTTATCCCAACTCATTGTGTAAGTACCGTCGATAAATTCTTGACGCGTAAATCTTCCTTTACAGTCTAAGTAAATTAGCAACTCAAGATCAGCATCTGTCAACCCATAAGTTTTACAGGCCCATTTTCTAACGAGCCTGTAATACTTAAGGATTTGTAAATCACGTAAATCGTGACTTGTTAATCTCACTGAAATTATATAGCGTTGTCAGCTGTGTTAAATATTCCAGTAGTAAGAGCGTTAGCATCTTCTACGTAATAGTTTGTTCCATCACAAACTAATGAAAATCTAT
>Ga0208159_1000604_pt1 | contig 14242 bp, 25 predicted proteins | sample 9_EtaG_FD_184082 | JGI IMG/M metagenome (GOLD analysis project Ga0208159, IMG submission 184082) | Marine viral communities from the Subarctic Pacific Ocean - 9_ETSP_OMZ_AT15188 metaG (SPAdes) (version 2) | ecosystem: Environmental > Aquatic > Marine > Oceanic | place: Pacific Ocean | collected... | reverse complement strand
GCCAGTATTCATCCTGTTCATCTTTTGAGAGCATTTCAATGATTCTTTGCCATTCTATTTGATTTAAATATAGTTTAGTTGCTTTATCTTCTAATTCTCTTACTCTATTCATTTTATCACCTTCAAATCAATGTCCAATCGCCTGTCCACGCTTCACCATTTAGAAACCATTGAAAATTCTTTTGTTGAATGTGGACATTTGGCAAACCGTTTAAGCGTTCTTTTGTTGTGTTGCTTTGCCACCCACCGTCATTAATGTATAATGCACCATCAACCGCATACTCAGCCAACATATTACCGTGAAGGTATAAAGCAACCGAATTATCAAAAACCCTTACTTCGGTATTTCCTCGCTTGAATGTTTGTCTGTTCCTAAAGGCTCTTACTGCATCTGCTGTTATCTTTCGCATGACCTAATCAAAATAATTCATACATAGGGTTATGCAACAAAGCCGTCATAACCATATGGTTGTGCTTTGCCAATGTAATGAAACCCCAACTTTTGGGGCTTCAGGGGCTAAAAGAGCATCATTCCTCTTCTTCGCCTCCTTCTTTGGTTTTAACCGGAGGTGGGGTTAATGATGGGATTTCACCATTCATCGAACCATCCCAACGACCTTCCTTATGGCCTTTTACAAGGTTATCATAAGCAGTTTTCGCCATTTTCTCCGCATATTCTTGTATTGAAGAATATGCTCCACCTGTTCTGCCGTGTGGTAGTATTACAGTCATTAGTAATTCAGCATTAGTAATATCCGCAAAGGCAGTATAAACCGCATTCTTCACAGAAACCGCATGTGCTTCCATTTCTTCCGGTAATGCTGATTCTCGGCCTCTTCTCGCTTTTGGGAAGTCTTCAAATAAACTCCCTATGCTTCTAATTGCTGTCCAATATGTTGAACGCAAATCATCATTTCCACATGCATTACCTAATGTAATAGATAATCCAATCGCTTGTCCTGCATCGCCTCTATCTTCACGATTCAGCCATACCTCTACTTCTCCTATATTCTTATTCCAATTTTCTATTTTCATGTTTTTTCACCTCAAATAAAGTAAATCCGCACTTTTAGCCCCTGTGCCGACTAATGGGCTTGAGGGGCGGATAAGGTTGTAATTAAACAAGGGCAAAGCCATTACAACCATATGGTCGTGCTTTGTCTTTTCGGCCCGAAGGCACTCAAATTGGCATATTGTCTCTCCAACATTCCAATTCTTCCATCAACCAAGCATGGTTCATTGATTTTTCATGCATATCTGCCAATAGTGCCTTCATCTTATCAGGTGTATTAGTCCATGTTTCTTCGTCAATTCCATAATCTTCTTTGAGAGCAATTTCAAACCTCTCTATTTTTAGTGCTTCCTGATATGCTTCAAAATCAGCAAAAAATTGCTCATGTTGTGTTGTCATGTCATAATCTTCTACTCTCGGTCTTTTCAACTCGTTCATGGTAATAGGAATATATCACCATTTATCTTGGCTATTCACAAAGTTACTACCATATGGTCTTACTTTGCTAAGACCCTCACGATTTTTTAAAATCGGTCATAGGGGAACTTATTCACCAATAATAAGTTCTTTCGCCATCATCAGCAAAATTATGATAGCCGGACTCCATCGCCCTCATTCGCATTTCTGCTTTGTGTTCTTTGATGTATTCGTCAATGTCTTTTTGAGAAACAGAAAAGGGTTTAGCAGTTTTAGACCATTCTTTAAAGACAGGGTGCAAAACCTCAAAATTATCTTCTTCAAATTCCTCAACAGTTATTGAACCCGATTCAACAAAGTTTTCGGATATAACATCAGGACATAAGAAATACCTAATTCCATAATCCTCTTTAATCCAGTTATTTTCATCATCTACTCTATTATCTAACCATTTGTAAAAACTTCTCATTTTAAAACCTCTTAAGCGACTAATAGCCTTTATAAGCGGCTATGGTAGTAATTCCAAAGTTATTTCCTACCATATGGTCGTGCTTTGCATCTACCCCCACATGGGGGCTACGAGGGCTGAATCCCGTAGTCTCACTCTTCTTCCGAAACCTCCATATCAGCCTTAGTAGGTCTTGGGGTTATTTGAGGAATACCGGCCTTATTAACCGCTACACCATCAAATCTTCCGTCTTTGATTGATTGCATCATGTAGTTATGAGCAGATTTCTTGTAGTAAGCAACCAATTCATCGTAGTTAGCATATACTCCGCCCGTTCTTCCATGTGGAACGATGACAGAAAGTAGTAATTCATGGTAGTCAGTAGGGATTTCCGCAAAAGCATCTATAACTTTTTGCTCCACAGTCGCCAAAACAATTTCCTGTTCTTCTGTCAATGTTGATTCTCGGCCACGACGGGCTGACGGAAAACCATCCATTGTTGAACCTATTGAACGAATTGCTGTCCAATAGGTACTTCTTAATTCATCAGTATTTGCAGAATCTCCAAGAGTTAGAGATAGCATTACTGCTTGTAGGTTATCACTTGGGGGTTGATTTTCCGCCCAAACTCGCACTTTATTTGTATTCAATTTCCAATTTGCTTGTTTCATATTATTCACCTTTTCGTTTGTTGGTAAAGCCACAGTTTCAGCCCTTGTAGCAATATACAGGGTTAAGGGGCGTATATGGTTGCCTTCGTGCAAAGCAGAATGAACCATATGGTTGTATTATATCGTTAAGCGCATGTTTGGCCTAATTAGGAATATATATTCAAACAACAACAGGTTCAATTAATTGGGTGAGAAAAAAGTTCATATGAAAAGTGGTGTGTTTCAATTGGCCTTATATTAATTCATATTCTTATTCATATACCTATATTATAGTAATCTAATCAATGTGTCTCATCGAATCTCACAATGAGACGAGACGAATAAGGGCAGATTCTTGAGAGTTATAGTGTATAACTATAAAGAATATTAATACTTCTCATAATCTCATATATCTCATATCTATCTATCTATCTTCTTCTCTCTCTTGGGAGAGGATAAGAGGCATATTTAGAGAGAAATATATATGGGATTTTCATGAGACGAGATGAGACGAATTATTTTACCCACTTCTCCAAAGATTCTTAGGGGTTATGGGTCATAACTCATTATTCTCATGATGAGACAAATGCGAGACTTGTCTCAATCAACTACGGAGCAAAGTTGTTTCATTGGCGAATCATTATAGTTAAATAATTTTAATTCATGTTATTAGATTTAATTTAGAATATTTAATTTAATTTAGAAAAATGTGAAATAAGCCGCATTATTCAGGAGGCCCGCATTTTATTCTAATGAAAAACTTGTAAAAACCCTCATTGGCCTTCAATGCTGAACTCCTTTATATATGGTAATCAATTGTCTAAAATAGCCCACAAGGGCAAGGAGTAAGATAATATGGATAACACACAATGGGATAGCCTCGTAATAGAGGTTAGAGAATACCTTGAAGCAGACACAGGTTTAGATGCAGGACTTAAACAAGTCATTGAACTAAACCTTCAAATCGGAACAAATAACGCCAACGAAAGAGTAGCGGCTAAAGGCGCACTAAAGGCTCTTTTGAAGGGAAGAGACGGAACACCTTTCAAGAGAGGTCAAAAGTCAGCAGTTCCGGCAAGCGTTAGAGTATCAATTGACAAAATATGCGGAGTAGTAGAAGAAGCGGCTATGAATTATTATAACCACGATGCTATTATTGGTGCAATCACCATGAAACACATTAAGAGTGGTGGCGGTCAATATGATGATGCAAGCGATTATGCTTCGGCAGTTGTTAAGAGAACCCGTAATAACCTAAGTAAAATGTATAAAGATGGCACTTGGGATGGAACGGTTGAATCTCTATTAGGAACAACCGAATAAGCAAAGTTTGTCTTTGTTCATTAGCACATCTTTACTGCGTTAAAGATATATAGGCTAACCTTGCGTTAGCGGAATGAAACATTGGGAGGTTCGCCTCCCTTTGTTTTCAATTTAAGTGATGTGATAAAATGAGACTTGTTGAAGAAGTATATGTAAAAGCCGAGAAGGATTTGATATGCCAAAGTTGCGGGTGTGATATACCCGAAGGTTCTAATCACCTATTGGAATCTTATGTTCATAAAGGAAAAATATCAACAAGTCATTATTGCTTGAAGAAGAAATGTAATCCCCCAAACAATGTCCGACTAAGACTATTTTGGGGCAGTATTGTCGTTGGCCTTGCATCATGGGTCATTTACCTTTCTTTCTTCAATTGAAAATTTTTAGGGGTTAGTCAAAACTCAAAGGGGGGTGAGCCGACCCCTTATACGCCCCGACATGCACAGGTTGATTCAAACAGTTGGAAAGCGGATTCATTTCACTTTTTCAACTTAATTATGTCATGAATTAATTTAGTTCATGGTATTGAGAATCATTCTTGAGAGAGGGTTGAGTCAAGGGGGCTACTAATGTAAATGCGAATTGATTTTCGCTGACTCCCCTCTCTCTTCATATTCACGAAAGTTTTCAGGATAAAAATGAAAACTTTGCACACTATTTTCACCTTTTCATTAAGGTGCATTAGTCGTATTTCTTTTCATTATAAAGAAATAAATCATATTCCCTTTGAAGGGAGGTAATAAAAATGGAACATACAAAACAGCAAAAAGCAATCTTTGATTGTATAGAGAACACAGACCACCACATTATAATTAATGCGGGTGCAGGAACAGGTAAAACTACAACTATTGTAGAAGCCGCTAATAAAATCGGTAATAATAAGGCCGCTTTTTTAGCATTCAATAAATCAATAGCAACAGAACTTGCAGAAAGACTACCCGAAGGCGTAGAAGCAAAAACATTTCACGCATTCGGCTTTGCCGCTATTAGAAATGCAGGTGTTAAAACAAGAGTCAATAACTTCAAACTTAACAATATCATTAAAGATTTCTTAGGTAAAGATTTCAATATTGCTCCTGTTAAAAAGTTGGTATCTTTAATCAAAGGTTCTCTAATTGACCCTTCTAATAAAAGAGAAGTCAATAGACTGATTGATGAATATAATATCCAATTCCATTCCGAGCGTGAAGAGGAAATAGCAATTGCTCATCTAACTACATTACTCAAGGCTTGTGCAAATAAGACAAGCGAAGTTGATTTTGATGATATGATTTGGCTACCTTTAGTAAATAACTATCCTTTTCCTAAGTATGATGTTTTGTTTGTAGATGAAGCACAGGATTTCAATGAAAGCCAAAGAGAAATGATTAGTAAATGCGTGAATGGTGGCCGATGTATTATTGTCGGAGACAAAAATCAGGCTATTTATGGATTTAGGGGAGCAGATTCTAATAGTATTGGGCTATTTAGAGAGAGACTTCTAAAAGGTTCAAGAGAAATAAGCGAATTTCCTCTCAGCATTTCTTGGAGATGCCCTTTATCGGTTGTTAAGGAAGCCAATAGATATGTAAAAGATTTTCAAGCGGCTGAAAATGCAATTGAAGGTAATGTAATAGTTAATGCTGAATTTACTCCACAAGAGAAAGATATGGTTTTATGTAGATACAATGCACCATTAGTCGGTGCTTTCTATGATTTAATTAGTCAAGGTAAATCTGCATATATTCTTGGTCGTGATATGACTAAAGGATTAGTTAATTCAGTTCAAAAGATTTCTAAGAATAATCATATGGGAACAGAAGAGTTTTGGCAATTATATATGCAAGACTTTGATTACAACTATAACAAATTATTGAATGATAATAAAAAGAATCAAGCGATGGCTCTTGAAGATAAAAGAGACTGTATCAGTATCTTTGTAAATAAAGCATCAACTGTTGGTGGAATTATTGAAGAAATCAAGAGAGTATTTGACGGTAATGATAACGGAGAAATTATGCTTTCTACCGTTCACAAGGCTAAAGGATTAGAAGCAAACAATGTGTATTTGTTAGCAACTGATAGAATGCCACACCCGTTAGGTGGATTAGAAGAAAATAACATTTGCTATGTAGCGATTACAAGAGCAAAGAAAAACCTCTTTTTAGTAGGACAAAGAACCGGAATTGTTGGGGAGTAAATTGACAGACAGATTAACTGTTGAGTTTTATTATATGTTGCCTTTAATTAACGCAGCATTGTTTGGACTCTTCAGTTTGTTTGTCATATCTTTAATAAAAATATATAATTGGTGGAATAAAAATGACAGAATGTGAATATTTTAACGCATATTGTGAACTAATCAAAAAAGGCGAAGAAGATTGGAAAACACTATCTACATCTAACCAAGTATGGTTTGATGAAATGTATGAAGTGCATAATCACAAAGATGAGGGCTGGCCTTATAATAATAAATATTATTGGGTGGGAATGATATTAGGTATGAACGAAAACTACAATTGTAAGGAGGAATAAAAATGGAAAATATAGTAGCAAAAAGACGACTTGGTGAGGGTCGTTGGGATAGAGCGTTAAAGCGTAAAATGACTGAATTATCAGTAGCAGATAATTATGATGATGCTAAACATGAATGGTTAGCAACAGGTAATGTTTGGTGGAGTGGTAATGATGTTATGCCGGATTGGGTTAGAGATTCTCAAATGGGCGTTGGCAAATGTCTATGTGGCCATATAGTTGTTTATCACTTTGAAATAAGAAATACAGAAAACGGAATTGTTGAATGCGTTGGTAGCGACCACATTAACTCATATCTAATTATGCGAGCAATTGCAGAAGATGAAGGAGTTAATATTGATACTATTACTGATGAACAAATTCAACAATGGATTAATGTTAGAACTAAATCTATGAAAGCAGAAGCGTGGTGGAAATCAAATGGTGAATCCTTTACTTTAATGTTTGATTCAGTAAAAGAATTAGATTTGCACTTTAACATTCACAAAAGAGATTGGTATTATGACCATGCGACACAACAAAACCATAGAAGAAGAGTTTTGAGAAAGAGAGGTGAAGGAAGTTATGGTTCTCCTAACTACAAAATGGCTTCTCTTGTATGGCGTTGGAATCACCCCGATAATCCTAAAGCACAAATCAATACAACAGGTTTTCCTAATGATAATCTAATGAAAGACTTGGCTTTGTTTTACATAAAGCGTGAACAGTATCAAAATCAATTGGATAAATACAATCAAACAAGAGCAAATAGAATAGAGTCTCTTAGAATTGCTCAAGCAGAAAGACGACGACAACAAGAAGAAAGACAAAGAATACGAAGAGAGCAAGAAGCGGAAAGACAAAGAATTTACAATCTACCGGAAAATGTAGAAGCAAGAAGAATAGAAGCAGAAGAAAGAGAAGAAAGAAATAGGCTTTGGAGAGAAAAACAAGAAGCAGATAGACTCGCAAGAGAAATAGCACAAAGACAAAAACAAGAAGAAATCTTAACTAAAGATTTTGGCGGAGAAACTTTCTTACAAGTATGCGACTATTATGGTGTTCCTGAATTTGATGAATCATTTGCTGGTAATGAATGGGAGCGTTCTTTCCTTGCAGATATTAAAGAACAAATGATGGGTAGTAAAGAATTATCTCAACGCCAACTGCATACTCTAAAAAGAATATTCGATGTAGATTTAGCAACGCCTAAACAACTTGGATTCTTAGAAAACTTAGGTTATAATGGAACAGTTTCCGCTTTAACTAAAAGAGAAGCAAGCAACATTATTTCTCAACTCTTAGAGGAAAGAAATTAGATTCAATAGTAGGTTAAAGCCTCATTGGAATCGCAGGTTTAAAAGTAAAAATATACAATTGTCAAATTATGAATCATCATCTCCCCCGTAAGGGCTTAGAGAAGTTCATAGGCGTAAGTATGTTTTCCTGCATAGAGGGTTTTCATAGTAATACGGATAAAAAAATTATACTTAGCGAATTATGTATGTGTTCACTAATTTTTCATATGAATAGTGGTTCTAATCAACACGAAGTCCGTTCCCTCGCCTAAAGGTGATTTACATGATAGATTGGATAAAAAAATTCTTTGTTAGTAAAAACAAAGAAAAGACACCAAAATGTGATATATGCGCTTTAGGTGCTAAATATCATATGTTAATTGAATTTCAAACAATGGAATTAACAGAATTAGAAAATAAAATATTAATTAAAATATGTGATGGTTGTTATGAAGAAGTATATGAAAGATATAATCCCGATAGAAAACCACCGCCAATACAAGCCGGAGTTTTTGAATCGAAGATGTGAACATGAAGAAACAAGAAAAAGAATTTGTAAAGAATTAGTGGGTTTAGGTATGCCCCACTACAATGCATACCAAATATCAATAAGGAGAATGAAAGAATGAAAATAACAAAGAAATACGGAAATATAATTTATGGTGATAATACCATATCTAAAACAATAACTTATCATTTTGATAAGATAAGAGAACTAAACACCTTTTGGCAGGATAATTTAGATGCTGGCATGAAGGGTAATTGGCAAGCACACTTAGATAGAATGACTATTGAACATAGCGAGTTTGTTGATGCAAGAGAATATCTAAATGATTTTACAGAATTTTGTGAAGGTGAAGAAGAATGACACTACATGACTTAATTAGTAATTTAAGCAGAATAGAATACTTGGAGTTTTGCGCTGAATTTGACATTAGCGGAGATAGCGCACAAGAAATGTCTTTTTTTGTAGCACAGTATCAAGATGACTTTGAATTTGTTATACGATGGATAAACAAGTTTAGAGGTGAAGAAGAATGAATATAGCAAAAGAAATAGAACTATGGATAGATAACTTTGAACAAACAAGTCAAGATGTTGGCGACCTTGAACAACAGTATGAGGATTTGCTTAGAGAAAAAACAAAACAAATGATTCTTGAAAGCGAGGGTCTTGATTGGAAGTCTATTGCATACATGACGGCAAGGTTGAATGTTGAGATGGGTTATACTTGTGCAAATACAATTGAAGGATATGGAGATGATGAAGAATGAATATATTTGCACTATCAAAAGACCCGATAGAATCAGCACAACAAATGCTCAATAAGCATGTAGTTAAAATGCCAACAGAAACCTGTCAAATGCTACATACTAATGCTTTGTTTATGGAATATACAGATAGACACGGACAAGAACCCACGCTACGACAACTCAAAGAATATCATGCACTTATAGATTCTAATTTAATGAAACCTGCTATGTTAAATCACCCTTCAACTATATGGGCGAGACAAAACATTCACAATACATTATGGTTGTATAATCATGGTATTGCTTTATGTGGAGAATATACAGAAAGATATGATAAACAACATGGAGCGTATGAAAGAATGCTACAAACTCCTGTTGAATATGATGCTGATACTACATTAGCAACTCCCGTATCAATTGCTATGTTTGATACTTACAGAATACCAAATAAATACGGTGAGCATTGTTGGGAATATGTAATTGATTCTTACAGACATTATTACTTAGAAGGCAAATGGAAATTTGCTGAATGGCCGGAAGGTAAAATGCCGGATTGGTGGCCAAAGAATCACTACGCAGTAAAATATAACAAAGGTGTTAGAGCGTATAATGCAACTAAACCTAAATACCCAATGTTGTTATTGGAGGAATAATATGTTTAATGAAAAAGGAATGGTGAATCCTTATTTTTGGAAGAAGGCTCTTTGTAAAAACTTAGACCCTGCTATGCTTGCAGTTATAGTGTGGGCTTGTCTTAAAATGGAAGAAAATGAAGATAGTTGGGGAACACCGCATGAAAAGATTTGGGAATTGTATAGGTCAGTATCAAGCGAGTTTTGGGCTTTGCCCTATAATGAGAAATGTGATTTTGTCCGAACATGGAATGGAAAGCACATTAAAATAAATTTAAATGAGGAATAAAAATGAAAGAAATATATAGATGTATAAATTGTAATGTAAGAATAAGTAAAGACAGACATTATTGCTACGGTTGTTTTACCGAAGCAGAAAAGAAAGCGGGTGAAACTAATGAGTAATTATCCCGACAATATGTGTTGGGCGGCATTAGATGACCATTTAGACCCTAAATTAGAATGTGGTTGTTATGCAAGTATGGATTGTGAATGTTATTTAGAATGCGGTTGTTTTGTTGATGCAGAATGTGAGTGTGAAGAAGAATGAATAAAGATTGTAATATTTGTGAAGGTAAAGGTCATTATGAAGTTGCTAATTATAGATTAGAACAGATGGAATGGGTTGAATGTATAGAATGTCTATTAACAGAACAATACAAAGACCACATGACAGAACAGTTAGCCGATTTACTAACAAAGTCAAGTAAGCAACAGTTAGCATTATTAGTTGCTACATTTACAGTAAGTCAAATGGATAAAAATGAAAATGATGATATAGCGAGACTTGAAGGAATGATTCAAACTAAGAATTACCTTAACGCTATTCATGTAGCAAAAGCATACGCAGGTGAATAATATGATTTATATGTTTAGAGAATTAACAGAAATAACATTTCTAAATTATGTTATGAGTTGGCATCAAAACCAATCAATGAGCGTATTGTTTCACACGGCTTTTGAATTAGAAAAAGCAGGAATAGAGATAGATGAAAACACAATCAAGAGTTGTGCAGTTTCATTACAACGCCAATTTAAGAAGTTAGGTGTGCGGTTGTTTCAAAACCCTAATGCCGATATAACAAAAGATAATTATATTCTTACGGAAGAAGCATGGGATTTTATTGTGGCTAATTTACACGATACAATCTATGATGAAAACGGAGAAAAAGAAGGTGAGTATTTCCTTCACCCAAATAAACTAACAGGAGAGATGATAATATGAATACAAATGTAGAATTTAGAATAGTAGATAGCCCCGATTTACCACCTTTGGTAATATCGCAGAATGAAGATGACGAACCAAAAGTGGTAATTAATACTCATCATAGACTATGGATTAGTCTAAATCGTAGAGTAATTGCAGGAATTGTTGATAACCTTCAAGAGAAAATGGATATGATTCTAACAAGTTATTTAGAAGAAAGTTATGCTTTTGAAAAACAAGATAGGGAGTTTGTTTGAAATGACAGTTCAAAAAGAATGTCAAATGTGCAAAGCACTTTTTGTAACAAGAACTGCTAAATCAGCAAGATGGGAAAAACATTGTCTTGATTGTTATTTAAAAGTTAAAAATAACAAATCTTTTCAACTTAAAAGGTATGAAGAGGTTGAAGATAATAAACTTAAATCAATTAGAGTTGATATTGCTAAATTACAACAAGAAGTTGATTCAATACCAAGTATAATCAAAGGAGAGTTAAATGACTCATTAAATACATTAATAGATGCAGACTTTCTTAAAATAGTAAAGGAAGAGATGCATACTCAACTTTTTTCTTTATGGTTAGAAAAACAAGAAGAAGATAAACAATTCAAAGAGAAGATGCAAAGGCAACTTCTTACACTCAACAACAAGATTTTGGAGTTGATGAAAAAATAAAGTCAAGGCTTAAAGGAGGCCGACAAAACTTATTTGTGAACTCCTTTAAATAGTTAAGAGGAATAGCAAGAACGGAGAGGATTAATTATGTCAATTAGATTAAGAATTATGAATGAAACAGGCCACACAGAAGTGTTGATGGCTTCAAGTGAGATTATAGAACAGATAGATACCCACCCTACCCATTGGGCGATAGTGGATGGAGATATTGTATCGAGAGAAGAAATTAGAGGTATCAATTGGGAAGAAGTATCTTCCGTTGATTTGATTCCGGCAATTGTCGGAGGACAGGAATAAGCGAAGTTTGCTAATTCCCTCTAACTACCTTTCTTGGGGTAGCATATAGTTTAGTTCCATTTACTATATGCTATCCCTTTTTTTAATAAACAAAAATGGACTTTTAATTCTTTATTTAAAGATAAGGGATATATTTATGACGGCTTCTTAAGTCGGAAAAATGCAGGTGAAAAATATGGAACAAGCCCCCAATAAGAAAATTTTATCAGATATAACAGTGCATATGAAATATGCCAAATTTAAACCCGAACTTCTAAGAAGAGAAACTTGGGAAGAGATTTGTGAAAGAAATATGAATATGCATATTAAGAAATATCCAATGTTAGAACAAGACATTAGAGATGTTTATGCACATTTTGTATTACCAAAGTTGGTATTACCATCAATGCGCTCAATGCAATTTGCAGGAAAGCCAATTGATATATCACCAAATAGAGTATATAATTGTGCATATATGCCAATAGATTCACATTTAGCCTTTAGTGAGGCTATGTTTTTATTACTTGGTGGAACAGGAGTTGGATATTCTGTTCAAAGACACCATGTAGAACAATTACCCGAATTAGTAATGCCAAATCCGGATAGACAAAGAAGATATTTAATTGCCGATTCAATTGAAGGTTGGGCTGATGCAGTTAAAATTCTTTTAGAGTGTTATATGGGAATTAGGAAATCAACTCCTATTTTTGATTATTCCGACATAAGAGAGAAAGGAGCATTATTAATTACTTCTGGTGGTAAAGCGCCCGGTTCTCAACCATTAAGAGAATGTTTAGTTAAAATAGAAGGAATCTTACAAAGATGCGGTAATTATCAACTTAATCCTATATATTGCCATGATATTATGTGTCATATTGCTGATGCAGTATTAAGTGGTGGAATTAGGAGAGCCGCTATGATTAGTTTGTTTTCTGCTGATGATATGGGAATGATTGCCGCTAAATCCGGTAAATGGTGGGAAAATAACCCACAAAGGGGCAGGGCAAACAATTCAGCCGTTTTACTTAGACATAGAATAACTAAAGATTATTTCTTAGATTTGTGGAATAGAATTAAAGCGTCAGGAAGCGGAGAACCCGGAATTTATTTCAATAATGATAAAGATTGGGGAACTAATCCTTGTTGTGAGATTGCTTTACGACCATATCAGTTTTGTAATTTAACAGAAGTTAATGCTTCTAATGTAAAAGACCAAGCGGATTTAGAAGCAAGAGTTAGTGCGGGAGCATTCTTAGGAACTTTACAAGCAGGATATACTGATTTTCATTATTTAAGAGAAATATGGAGAAAGAATACAGAAAAAGATGCACTATTAGGAGTATCTATGACAGGTATTGCCGCTAATAAAGTAGCGGAATTAGATTTACATATGGCCGCAATTGAGGTAGTTAATGAAAATAAGAGAGTAGCAGAAATAATAGGGATAAAACCTGCGGCAAGAACAACTTGCATAAAACCTGCCGGAACGACTTCTCTTGTTTTAGGAACAAGTAGTGGTATTCATGCTTATCACGATGAGTATTATATTAGGAGACTAAGAGTTGGTAAAAATGAAGCGATTTATGACTACCTCGCCAAAGAGCATCCATCGTTAATTGAAGATGAGTATTTTAAGCCACACGAACAAGCGGTTATTTCAGTTCCTCAACAAGCACCATTAAATGCTATTACTCGTAATGAATCAGTATTTGATTTATTAGAAAGAATTAAGGAATTTAGTATTAGTTGGGTTAGAGCAGGACATAAAGATGGGCTAAATACTCATAATGTTTCAGCGACAGTTTCTATTAAAGAAGATGAATGGGAATCTGTCGGAGATTGGTTTTGGCTTAACCGACATTATTATAATGGGCTTTCAGTCCTTCCTTTTGATGGGGGAACATATACTCAAGCACCGTTTGAAACTTGCGATAAAGACAAGTTTGAAGAATTAAGCGGAGCATTGACAAATGTTGATTTAACGAAAGTTATTGAAACTCAAGACAATACTGACTTGTCGGGTGAATTAGCCTGTGCAGGTGGGTCTTGCGAAATATAAGGTGAAAACTATGAAGAAACTCTTTGCTACATACAAGGAGTATCTTTCAGCAGTAATAACAATGATTAGGGATTATTCGCCAGCGAATATCCATAGAGTAAAAATGGCAATAAGTGTCTGTGAATCTTTAATAGATGATAGAGACAAAATATATAGAATGAATGATACTCTTATGCTTTGTTTTTGGGATATTAGAGAAGCGATTGAAATGGGCTTCCCTCAATATCTAAAAAAGGAACTAAAAGACTCTAAAGAAATAATTGAATATCACAAATATAATTGTGAAGGCGAACCGGATTGTAAAGTTTGCCAAGATAGAATAAGAATTAAAAAACAGTTGAGGAATAATAATGAAGGAAAAAAACCCAAATTATACGCTGTCTAATAGGACAAAGAAAAGAATAGCCACACGATGCCGTGTGTGCGGAGGGCAGTTATTAAACGCCCAAGAAATTAAAAATGAAATTCACGCAGAATGCGATAAAGATAATAAAAATAT
>Ga0208159_1000603_pt1 | contig 14244 bp, 29 predicted proteins | sample 9_EtaG_FD_184082 | JGI IMG/M metagenome (GOLD analysis project Ga0208159, IMG submission 184082) | Marine viral communities from the Subarctic Pacific Ocean - 9_ETSP_OMZ_AT15188 metaG (SPAdes) (version 2) | ecosystem: Environmental > Aquatic > Marine > Oceanic | place: Pacific Ocean | collected... | reverse complement strand
AACTCATGGAAAAGTATGACTACATAACTTCAATAGAAGAAGATGAACAAATTACTGACATGATTAATGAATATACAGCTAGTTTAAGATAATGGGTATCTTAGACATAACCATATTACTATTAGTAGGTATTACTATGATATACATACAAGCGAGGAAGTAATGAGTAAAATAGGTAACTGGGTATTAGAAATGACCGAAGCTGCAGCTGAACTTACTAGAGAACAATTTATCAAAAAGTATGGTGAAGCTAATGCAGATGTATGGGATAATAATAAACAAGAAGTATTAGAACATGAACTAATACCAAGCATACATGACGTTCAACATGAACTAAATAAAAAGGAGAACAAATGAGTGAACATGAACAAACAATGAAAATACTAAATGATAAAATGGTTGATATGCAAAATTCTTTTATTACAACAATAGGAAAACAAGTAATAAAAAACATGAGTGATATCAACAAGTTAAATGATCGTATTTTAAAACTTGAAGGTGAAAATCAAGAATTAAAAACCGAAATACAAAAAGAATTTGGAGAAAAAAATGAATAGTGATGATGTACAATATACTAGAAAAATAGCAGACTTAAATGATCAATTACGCAAAGATATGTTTACAGGCAATATGTTAAAAAAACATAATTTAAGAAATAAAGTTGTATTAACACCTGGCGTAGATGGTTTAAATCTTAAAGATAAAGAAAAAGTATTTGCTTCTGTTAAATACTATGGAAACTTTACTAAAGATAATAACCCATGGGGTGAAAAAGACTTTGGTGCATTTAACTTTAAGAAAGAAAGATATAACTGGAAAATAGATTATTTTGACAATACTATGAGTTTTCATAGTCCTGATAAAACTGATCCAGAACAAACAGTTAGAGTACTCACTATAATGAAAGCTAGTGAATACTAAAAACACTTACTAATAGATTCAAGTCGACAGTTAAAACATATTAGTAAGTTAGTGTACTCCAACAACCCGAGAGGTGTGGTAATATAGTAATATATTAGATTACCTAGTGGAGAAGCAAGATAAGTGATCGTGGGCTTGTTTGAGGGGTACACATTAAAAGTTAAAATGAACATTCTACAGAACTCAAGTGAGATAGCAACTCACAGGTAGTATACTGCCTACAAAGAAAGTATATAGTAGAATTAGGGAGTAGTCATAATGATAGTTAGTAGCTTTAGCTGGTACTATCCTACTCCCCCAATGGTTTCTATGTTTCAACAAAATGGAAAGTTACATGGAATAAGGGGAAGTAGCTGATATACTTAACAGGTAACGCCTTTACCTTTGGCTCTTTAGGCTGATACAAGACTTCCCCAGCGTATCTTGACAAACCGAACTATATTCAGATATTAAAACCTATGTCTAATAAACAATTAGGAATATTCTTTGATAGTGTAATACCTCAGTTCGTAGAACAAAGAAAAAAACTAGGATTATCACAATCAAAGCTTGATGATATGATTGGTTGTGCTAGAGGTTTAGTATCAAAATGGGAAGTAGGTATTAGAAAACCGAGTGGATTTCTGTTTTGTTGTTGGGCCAATGCACTTGAATGTACAATAATATTAAAAGAAAAAAAAGATCAACAAAAAATAGAATCTTAATCGGTACACACTTCGACACATTAACACCACAATCTAAAATTATATATAAAGAAAAAAATCAACCGAAAGGCTGTAAATGCAAAGGTGTTGATTTAGTATATGGTAATGGCACATATTGGTATTGTGGTAATTGCCATCTTAATGAATGGGGGAAGAAATGAATAATAAATTTTCTAAAATAATTGATAAAGCTGCAAAAAAAATACCAACAGATAATGCTGGGTATATTTATACAAAATCTTTTGTAGTTTATTCTTATGATAAAGATCTTAAAATAGAAGATATAAATAAAATATTAAAAGAATATAATGTAACAACAAAAGAACTAACAGATGAAGAGGTAATATATCAAATATGAATAAAACAAGTCCAAGTTATTATAGTAATAACAAACCAGAACTAACTGAATTAATTAATGCATGGAAGTTAAATTGGTGTGAAGGTAATGCTGTAAAATATATTCGCAGACACCGAAACAAAAATAAAGAACAAGATGTACTAAAAGCAATTTGGTATTTAACAAATATATTAGAAGGTGAATATGGGAATCAGTTTGCTAAAAGCATTAGAAGGGCAGTTCAAGAAGTTGAAAATCAAACTACCCTTAAAACACTCAGACCACATAGATCGTAAAAGATCTATTCAAAACTTTGTTATGGTATTAGCTATACAATATCTAGAATCAGATATGTATAGATACTTTGCCAAACATTATACGAGCCAGCGTGTTGCTGATAATCGTAAAGTAAAACCAATAGAAAACTATATATGGAGGAGGTATAATCATGGGAAGTCAGACAGGGATTTGGCAAGAGATCAACGAAATGTATACAGACGACAACAAATTAGAGAGAGGAGCTCTGACTAGATGGGAAAAGGAAATGGAAAACTTGAACAACCCAAACGACCAACAGGCATTGGAGGTACTGATGCAGTGCGTCTTACAAATGGTGAATGGAAAGACCTTTGGCTTGAGAAAATTGGAAAGATCGAAAGAGAAGATCTTTCAGGTGTACTGCCAGTTCAACTTGGAATATTTACCGAAGAGTTCAACAGACGCTGGTATCAAGAAGTTACTGGAGAAAGGGTTGTTAATATAAATAGTGTTTGGACACACCCTGAATATGAATATATTTATGGTAGTTTAGATGGTGTTGCAAAAGGAAAAGTCTTTGAAGCTAAACATACAAACCCATTTACTAAAGAAGATAAATTAATAGAAAGATATTATGCTCAAGTGCAGCATTATATGATGGTCACAGGTTTTTCTAAAGCTGTGTTATCTGTGCTTTATGGTAATCATAACTATAAAGTATACACAATAGAAAAGGATAAGCCTTTTCAACAAAAACTAGAAATAGCGTGTCACTTATTTTGGTTTCATGTAATGAATGATATTACACCACCAGAATATGTTGACTTTGATCTAATGGGGAAAATTAAAAATGAACATGACATCGCGTTACACTTTGGAGAAGAAATATCCTCTGACAGCTGGTTACAAGGAAAACTCAACTAGCAAAGAGGCAGCAGAAAAAATTGATTCTAGATCAACTAATCTGCGTACAGAATGTTTAAAAATAATAAAACGAAAAGGTAACTATGGAGCTACACCTGAAGAAGTAGCAGAAATATTATCTGAAAGTATATTATCTATTAGACCAAGATTTACTGAACTAAAATTATTACAATATATAATTGATTCTGGTGACAGAAGAAAAAATAGTTTCGGTAGTAACACTAAAGTATGGAGGTACAATGACGAAAGATAACAGAAATGTATGGGATAGTTTAAAAGAAACTGATCCTAGATTTACCAAACGCATTAATAAAGGCTTTGGTGACATAACTACTATTGATCCACAATGGCAGATTATGAAAATAACAGAACAGTTTGGCCCAGTAGGTACTGGTTGGACATACCGAGTTGATTACAGTTATCATGGTATGGACAGTAATCAAACTGCTGTTGTAGCTGCAGAAGTATCTGTTGCAACAAATAAAAACAAAGAAGGCTTTTGGGATTTTTATGGACCTATTTGTTCACCACTTAAAATGTATAGAAAGACTGGTGCATTAGATGACGAAGCACCAAAGAAAGCAATGACTGATGCATTAACAAAAGCGTTCAGTCACTTAGGACTTTGCTCTGATATATTCATGGGTAAGTTTGATGATTCTAAATATGTGAAAAATTTAGAAGAAAAATACTCAGGAAAAGTAGATCCAAGTAAAGTTACTAAGACAGTATAGTCGCCCACAGCTGGGGGTACGGTGTGTAGGTCAGCTGCTGGGCAATGTTCTCCATGCCTACACACATAAGAAAGGATTAATATGAAAGTAAATGAATTATTACATAGCCTGGTGTTACAAGGGCATAAGTTACCATTAAATTTACACCCACCATTACAAGCTGAATATTATTCTAAAAGTAAAAAAGAATATAAACCAGTTGGTGAAATGGATTTGTTTCATTTTATAAATGCGTTTATACAAAATGTAGATAGTAATGAACAAACTCAAGACAAAACAGATTTATCTGCTACAATGAGTAAAGCAGATATACACTATGAGTTACTTAGAATTAAGAACTCAGTAGATACTTTAATTGGAGGTCTAAATGATTAATAAAGTTATATTACTAGGTCGTGTTGGTAGCGATCCTGAAGTAAAAATTTCTACCAGAGAAGAAAAGTTTGCTGGTTTCTCTTTAGCTACTTCAGAAAGATTTAAAAATAAATCTGGTGAGTGGCAAGAAAAAACACAATGGCATAGAGTTGTATGTTGGGATCCTAACATTGCTAAGACTATTGAAACATATGTAAAGAAAGGTACTACTCTATACATTGAAGGTCAAATAGAAACTAGACAATATGATCTTAATGGTGAAACTAAATATACCACAGAAATTATTATACCTAGATTCAAAGGTATTCTAAAAATGATTGGGGGTAAAGATGGCTCAAGTTCTAAAGTTCAATCGCAAACAAACGCTAGAACAGAAGATCCAGCAGAAGATATCCCATTCTAATTTTTATGAATGTGCTGATTGTAATAAAAAATACTTACAAGATAATTTATTAGCATACATACCTACTAATCAGAACAGAGCTGATAGTTGTGATTGGTATTGTATTAGATGTTATAACAAAAGGTTTAATGATTAGACATGAATAGGTTTCTCCTTTCGTTTCCTATTTGATGTGATGCCATAGGTTTTAGTAATTTATCCTATACAATTACATTGTGATCATTAAAATTAGGGGGTATGTGAGTGAACGCACATAAACCCCCTTTTTTTCATCAATGGGAGGAAGATGAAACTCTTGTGTATAATTTAACCTAGACTATATAATTAGGCTTTGTATGCTCAAATATGAGCTACTTTTTAACTAAACTCCCACCAAAATATAGTCCAATGATCGCTGACATCAAATGTGTATCTAATGGAGTAATAATTAAACCATTAAATGTTTTATCCATCACGATCTCTTTCTTTTCAATTAAAAATAAAAAACCTCTAGTAAATTCTGTCCAAGTTAAAACAACTGTAGTATCAAAAAATACAGGTGCTAACTTCGGCCAAGCAATAATAAAGAACACAGCTGTTAATGCAATGATCCTTCTTGTAAACTGAAAGCCTTTATTCTCATAAGATCTTGCAGCATTAATATATTTCATTTGGTTATCGGCTCTAGCCAATAACATTTTTTGTTCGTCTTGTTTTGCTTTAATAGATTGTGACCATATAGACATAAACCCACCAAGAACCGAACTTCCTAGCATGGTAATCATTTCTACTGGTAAACCACCTAACATTTAAGCTGCCCAACCAACTATAATAACAACAATAATAATTGCTAATATACCTACTGCAATCTTTCCTCTTTTACTTAAAGAGTATAAGTTTAGTTTATTCCAAATATTTTTAATCATATTCTCTCTCCAATCTATCCATAGAAATAAAATTTACTTCTTGGATATGGTTATCCCAAATGCCTAACTCAGTAATACACCAAGACCAACCATTCATATTTAACTTAGCATATTCTTCTATATGACCATGAGGTAAAGAGCAACCGACATTTACGATCCTTACCCATTTGTCGTAGCCTATTTTAATAGCTTTCCAATCTCTAGCTTTATGCGTATGACCAAATACTAAGTCATGTATACTGTCATTTCCTATCTGTACTTCACCATTTTTACCACCATATTCTTTGCCCATTATATTTAATGGTGCATGAACAAAACCTACACCAGCTATAAATTTAAATTCACCATATTCAGATACTGACCAACCGTATTCTTTAAAACTAGAATATAATTGATGTTTCATCATACCTTGTATCTCAGGTATATTTTCTTCAAATCTATGTATGCGCAGCTCATGGTTCCCCATACAAAAATGCCTGGGGTAATCACTTATATATTTATCTAAAATTTTTAATGCAGATTTCATAGAAGCTATATCAACCATAAAAGCATCTTTTAACTTACCTTGTTGCGTACTATTTTTTTGAAAAAAACTAAGAGAATCTAGACTAGAAAAATCCCCTATATGAACAACGTAATCTGGTTTTGATTTACGAATATGCTTACCTATCCAATGAAACCTATTCTGAGGTATATGTGGACTGTCATGAGTATCACCAATGACAAGGACTTTATGCCCTTTGAATTTCATTTAACCGTTATAATTAAAAAGCTTCAAAGTTGTAAAGATAATAATAAGTATAGATCCTATCCAAGCTACAGCTTTTAATGCTCCTCTACCAGTAGCCATTTCTTGTTTTAACAAGGAAACTTCTTCTTTATTAGCACGAACATCTGCTTTAATTTCATCAAGAGTTTTAGTTATTTGTATGTATTGCTGTTCCCAATTAGACATTAGATCCACCATTACCACATTTAAATATTACAGTTAGTTTTCTTTCTTTTAAATCAGTATCAAGATAATCAGCTAAATTATTTTTTGCTAAATTACATTCTAAATTATCATTAAAATTTAAAGGTACTTCACTTTTAAAACATAGCGTTTGATCTAGTTCACCTACATTAAGCATACAGATCATAGCAAATATTTTAAACATTAATATTTATCTTCTATAATTTTATAGATTTTTAAATTACCTTCTGAATCTTCTCTAAGTTCAGCTTTAACTTTACCACATTCATAACGAATACGATTTGTTCTATTCTCTGCTAAATTTCTTTCAGCTTGACGTTTAGCTTTTAGGCAGTCTGACAATCCTTCTGTCATCATATGTCCGTCTAACGACCCATTGACAAACATACATAAACTAAACACATACTCAATGACCATTTCCATTCTCCCTTACTTTATCTTTTAATTTTTCTACATCATCTTGAAGTGATTGTACTTGTTCTTTTAAAAAATCAATATTAACTTTGTTATGCATACCTCCTTCAAGCTGCTGTGTATGCTTTTCTACTTGTCCAGCTATATGCTCTATTAACATATATTGCTCATTATCTGCTGGCAAAGATCCCATTTCTCCTCTAGGCCATTTAATTCTAAATTCTGTATTTTTTTCTACATCAACAATCATTAATTTACCTTGAGTCTCAATATTATTTAAGCGTTCAATAATTCCAAAATATGCCCATACAGCTGTCGCTGTTGCCCCTAATAAACCTACAAGATTTTTTAATGGTAGTCCTATTTCTGTTTTTTCAGAAACACTTGGCACTATGCCCCACAGCTTTTACATTCGTCAGGACACTTACAATCTGCTTTACTTTCAGCACCACAATCAGGACAAGGATTATTTACCACAAGTACACTTTCCATCTTCGCAACAAGGATTAATCATTTAGGATATTTCTCCTTAACTGCTGTTCTTTTTGCTTGTAGATTTTCTAAATCATTATCAAGAATTGCATGAACACACTCCTCAATAGTTGGGTATTCAGCTTTTCTATCTCTTTGATATTTATTATTATTATAAGCTGTTTGTAATTCTGTTTGTTTAGTTTTAATATCATCTACTGCTATTGGTGTCGTTCCATTTAACCAAGTTATTTTATTAGTATCTTCATCATCAACACTAAATTGAGCATTAGAATTAATTGCCAAAATTGATTTTGTTATATCTGTCATTATGATAATACCTCCATAGCTGTAATTGTTGAGCCTGTAGTAACATTAGCACCTAAACCACCTGTATTATTTGGTCTGTTTAAATAAAGTGGACCAGAATTAGTTTTCCATTGTAATTTATAAGTTAAGGCAGAACTTGATGAAGGAACATCTAAAATTGTATGAGATAAATTGTGCATACGATAATTAGATTGACCATCTTGTGATTGTCTAAAAGCAAAAGTATAACCATCACTATCTGCTCTACCAATAACTGTACTATCTCGTAATAAATTAATTGGTTCATTTGCTGTTGCACCACCACTTACATATAATTGAACTAAAATTAAAACTTTAGAACTTGTTGCTGTTGGAGTTATTGATAAAGTCATACCAGATATATCAGCAAAAGTGTCTGCATTAATAGAAGTAGTAGATGTAATTGTAGTTGAAACACATTGTCCAATCTTACCCCCACTAAAATTGGCATTAGGCAAAGTACCTGTAACTCCTTGTGCTAAATTTAAAAATGTCTGTGCCATATGTTAATCCTTTGGGTTATCACTACGAACTTTATCGCAATGGTCTTTGTAAGTTGTTGTTCCATTTTTTTGGTCTTTGTAAATCATTTCCATTTGGTCTTGCCAACTTAAATACTCTGTTCTTCTTTTTGCATCAGCTTTTGCATTGTTTTCAAGTTTAGTTGCTTCAGTTTCTAATGCGTTTAGTTGTGCGTCTGTAGGTTTAGGTTTTTCTAAACTGTCTGACCAGAAAGAAATATAATCTCCACTACCATCATTACGAAGTTTTACTTCACTATTGAAATCTGGTTTTCTACCTAAGTATTCTCGTATTTTAAAATTTAATTTTTCCATATTATTCTATTATTTTAAAAAGTTGTAAATGTGTGTAATCCCATGTTCCACTTCCATCAATTCTTGCTGTGCCACCATCAACATTTATACTAGCGTAAACATTTATTTTATCTCCGACAGAAAGAGAATAAATACCAGAGCCTTTAAATATACCTAAATCAAAATTACTATTATGAGAACTATGTGAAACAACATCTATTGCATTAGTTCCCCCTCCTCCATACAAAAGTAAATTAACACTATCTATAAATGCATAGCCTCCTCCACTACAATATGCACTCCAACTTATGTAGTATTTTCCTCCTTGACCAGATGGTACAACCCACCAATAGTTTGAACTATCCCAACCACTAGCTGTATCATATTGAACATTATTAAATTGTATTTTTGTTTCTGTATTATCTGACACTCCTGTTTGGTCACTATTTCTAGTAGCGGAAAAGTTAGGAGTATTTGCACCACCAGCATCAGCCCAAGTTAAAACACCAGAGCCATTAGTTGTTAATGCTTGTCCGCTTGTTCCGTCATCATTAGGAAAAGTTAAAGTATAACTTGCACCAGCACTATGAGGAGGTGATTTTAATTTTATACCATGAGAGTTTTGTGAACAATTAAGTTGTAGAGTTCCGTCAGTAGTTCCATCACCTTTAATTTCTAATCCAGGTGAACTAGAAGTAGAAACAAAATTAGTTTTATCTTTTGTAACTGAGCCTGAACTTGGAGTAAAAGCAACCCCAACCCCAAAATGTTTGATACCATTACATACTGAACTACCACTAGGAGTAAAATTAAATGTAACAGTAGATCCCGATACAGAAAAATTTCCTGATTGGATAATTCCGTCTATTTGGATTTGCAAAGCATCTGCACTTACTGGTACAAAAGCTACTGAGTTTTGTGTTAGATTAAATGTTGTTGAACTTCCATTGAAAGATAAATTATCTAAAGTTGATATATTATCTATTTGGTCTATTCCTCTACCTATGTAACTCATAATTTTGAAATCTCCTCTGAAACCTTATCCCATGTTAATTCTGAATGAGGACAAGTAGTTGATTGAATTGCACTTCCATTATTATCAACACCTGTATTCCATAAAATTTTGTTGTAACCACTTTCATCATCTACTGGTGAAACTAAAGTAAATTCTGTTCCCTGTTTTAAAGTTTTTACTGCTTTTATAAATTTATCTGTATTTGTAAGTATCATGCTAGTACCTCCATTAAAGTAATTCCACATTCGTTAAGATGATGAGGACAAGAAAAATAAACAGTATTTATGCCAGATAAAATTTGTATTTTATAAGTTAAACTACTCGTACTTGATGGAGTATCTAAAACACTCATATTCCACATATCATGTGCTAAATATTGATACCCATTAAGTCTTGTACTTTCACTTACAGTAGTTGAATCTCTTAAAACTCTTATTGAAGCATAATTTGTGTCTTGCTCACTATCAGTGTTAGAAACATTAGCGTGATATAAAAGCAAAATTTTTGAAGATGTTGCACTTGGAGTAATAGATAAAGTTAAACCTGGCACATCTACATAACTTGTTGAATTAGTTTTTACACCATCACTACCTTGTCCTGTTTCTACATTATTATTATTTATTTCAACAGTTTTAACTTGTCCAATCTTACCACCTCCTGCACCAGAAACAGTACCAGTAAAAGCAAAGGTTTGACTTAAATCAATACCTGTTGGTTTTAATAAAGTAAAAGCCATTATTCACTCTCCTTTGGATATTTTGTTTTGATTTCTTGTACTTTAGTCTGCCAAGCATCTAATCCATTTTCTGTAATGTATTCTATTTGGTCTATCAAACTTCCGTATTCTTCTCTTCTTTGACCTCTAACAATGCTATTATCTTCTAAAGATTTTGCTTCACTTTCTAATGCGTCTAACTGTTCAGTTGTTGGTTTTGCTTTATCAGTAGTTATCCATTCATTAATGGTTTCAACACCATTCTCATTTTTTTCAATTTCAACATCATCTTGTAAACTTACTTCTCTTCCTAAATATGCTTGAATTTTATATCTTAACTGTGTCATGTTATTAATTTAAACCCCATAAAATTACTCCCTCCATCTGACTCTGTTCTAAGTTGACCAGCCGCTGGAGCACAAACTTCAGCATGAGCAAAAGCTTCAACATAATCACTTGTGCCATTCATATCTAAGACAACTGAAATCTGTTGAGTTTGTGTTCTTATTTTTTCACTTCTATAATCAGACCTTTGTTTTGCTACAGTAGAGCCATTCTTTTTAATTTTTATTCCAGCAATTTCCATACAACCACTACCTCCATTTTGGTCTACATAAGCACTAGCTTGAAAGAAGTATTTCCCAGCGACATTTGGAGTAAAGCGATAATTTGTACTATTGTCGTAGCAATTAGAACTATCAAAAATTTCATTATTGTATTGGATTTTAACATCACCACCACCAGATAAACTTTGGTCTGCACTACTTTTGTAAGCGGCAAAAGCTGGAGTATTATCTCCACCTACAGTAGCACTACCACCTAAACTAACAGCACTACCATTTAGTGTTATGGAACTGTTAGCAAGTTTAGAGTTTGCTATGCTTCCTGAAAGCATATCGTTTGTAACTGTGCCTGTTGCTGGTGCTTGTGTGCTAGAAATTTTAGCTACATAAATACAAGTAACTTTATCTGCGGAAACCAGAGTATCTCCAAGAGTAATTCTTGTAGACGAAGTTAATGACATTGTAGAATTTTCTTGAACTACTCCATTAACTAAAACGATAACGGAACTAAGAGAACTTATGCTTTGGTTTAAGTCAATATAGTTTTGCGTTAGTCCAGTGAAATACTGGTTAGCTTCTTGTGATATAAAACCACTTTGAGGTTTTGTGCCTAAATATGCCATGTTATGCTACGTCTGTTAATAATGAAACAATAACGTCAGCTGTGCCACTAGCATTATCACTCTTTGCTTTAATACTGCCACCAGAAGGAATTACTATCTTTCCATTAACACACTCTAAACTAGATCCAACAGGTAAAGGAGCCCCTTTAACAATGTATCTATCGTTAGATCCATCATTTAATACAGCGTCTACATTTATAGCTGCTGTACCTGTGTTAGATATTAACAAACCTATTACAATTTGTTTATTAGAAGTTGTGCTTACCACAGTAGTTAAAGAGTTATTTGCTAAACTTGCGTCTGCTTGACTAAAATTATTTGCCATATTTCTCCTAACCTAATGCGATTGCGAAAGGAATACTATTATCCGTTGCTGCAATCGTTAATGTTTCATTACCACTATCATTGTTTTCTGTAAATGTCACATTTGTACCAGCTACTAATTTACCATTAAGAAAACCAGCAGTAGTATCATTAACAGATACTTTAGTTTTTACATCAGTATCAGCTGTTATAGTCTGCCAAGCAGAACCATCATAATATTTTAATGTATTTGAGCTTGTGTTAAATGCTAAATCACCAGCATCAAGACTAGAACTAGGATCACTAGAATCTACTCTATATCTATCTGCAAAACTATTTACACCACTTACATTAGAAGCTACTGTATTTACGTTAGAAATAGATCCAGCTACTGTGCCAATATTAGAATTTGACCCAGCTACTGTATTAACATTAGATATAGATCCAGCAACAGTATTAACATTACTAATTGATCCAGCAACATTACCTATATCAGTTGCATCGCTAGCAACAGCAGTAACATTACTAGCTATTCCAGCAACCGAAGTTACATCAGAACTAACACCAGCAACCGAAGTAACATTAGAAGCTATCCCAGCTACAGTTGTTACATTACTAGATATACCAGCAACAGTATTAATATTTGCCTGATTACTTGCAGAAACTGTGACTGTTTGCCAAGCTGATCCTGTATATACTTTTGTAGCATTTACAGTAGTATCAAAAAATAAAGCACCTGTAATAAGAGCATCACCATCATTATCTGCAGATGGTTCAGAAGATTTTGCTCCTAAGTATCTATCATCAAAAGAATCAAAACTATTAGCTGCCGAAGTTGCTGAACTTGCACTAGCTGTAGCACTATTTGCACTTGCTGTAGCAGAATTTGCAGAAGCAGTTGCACTATTTGCCGAAGCTGTTGCGCTTGTGGCTGCAGCATTTTGACTTGTTGTTGCAGAAGAAGCGTCAACAAGTAAAGACCATTTAGCAGAATCAGTATTAGTTGTTAATGGCTGTGATCCTGAACTTGTATGAGAAGTTAAAGCTATAAATATATTATTTGTACTAGTATCTTTTACAATATCTCTTTGAACATATGCAACACTTGATGACCAATTACCTTTGAATGTACCTATTTCTTGTGAAAATTCTAATCCATTACCAGCAGAATTTACTGTTAATAATTTATTAGCAACTAATTCAGGAAATGTAAGACCAAATGCTGTAGATGTAGATGAAGAAGCTTTTGGACTTAAATTAATTTTTACTTCTGCTTGTTGTATTAATGCAACAATTTTATCTAATTCTGTATTAAGAGTTTCTATTGGAAATGTACCAGAAGTAGGAAAATCAGTAGTTCTTGCTATTGGTAAGTTTCTAAATATTGTATACTTATCTCCAGCAGTAGCACCAGATCCTAAAGTAATATTACCACCACCAGATTCACCAGCACCACTTACTGAATATTGTGATACTGAAGAAGGGCTTGCAGCTTTAGTTAAAGTAGAATCTACACCTCCTGAATTTGTATGTATAACAACTAAATCATCATCATTAAAAAATTCAAAAGGTACAGTAAATGCTGTTTGACTACTACTAGCAGTATATTGTACTCTAGAAGAAGTGTCTGATATTGTTATGCTCATCTAAGTCCTTTTTTCTCTACCTCATCAAATAATGAATCTAAAAACCATACATTCTGAAAAGGTAAAAGTCTACGCACATTCCTAGCTGTATGATGATTGTACTTGCCTGTACCCCATGTCCATGCAATATCTCCTATATTTACTAATTGACTAGCACTTGGCCCAAGAACATCAGGAATTGGATTATTAAATAAATCTCTATATGTACCATATGGTTTTTTAGCTCCTAATAATGGTCTAAGACCTATTTCATTATTACCAACTCTTTCAATAGCATTATTAATATCACTAAAAACACCACCTAAACCAGATCTATCAAATGCATCTACTACTTTTTGACCAAAAGGTTTTTTACTATAATCTCTATTAAATGCTTTTTGTCTAAATGAATCTACCATAGCTCCAGCTGCCATTAACAATAATACACCATTAAAGAAGTTAATATCTTTTTCTTGTAATCCTCTCATTAACATTCTTTGTGTACTTGCTATACCAAATTTTTTAAATTGTAATAATACACCACCAAGTTCTGTATTTGCCCATAAAGGAACATCACCTTTACTTGGAGTTACAATATCTATTCTTGCTTGTTTACCAATAGCACTATGAAATGCATCTGCTGCTTTTATAGCTTCAGGTGTTTGATCCCATGATTCTGTATTTGCAACACGCATAACTTTATAAGAATCACCAATACTACTCCATGAATTAGCATTTTTACCATATCCATGTTTTTTATATTGTTTGTATATTTCTTTAGCTGTTACATCATCAATACCTAAATTTCTAAGTCTAGC
>Ga0208159_1000601_pt1 | contig 14273 bp, 22 predicted proteins | sample 9_EtaG_FD_184082 | JGI IMG/M metagenome (GOLD analysis project Ga0208159, IMG submission 184082) | Marine viral communities from the Subarctic Pacific Ocean - 9_ETSP_OMZ_AT15188 metaG (SPAdes) (version 2) | ecosystem: Environmental > Aquatic > Marine > Oceanic | place: Pacific Ocean | collected... | reverse complement strand
TTAACCGGCTCTACCAAACCTCTTGCCTCTGGTCGCTGCTCCAGCACCACGAACGGTGCCGCCCTTTGACCTCTTCATAGAACCGCCTCTAGCCATTCCCTTGGAATTCATAGCTCCGCCTTTTTTCATGCCCTTCTTTTTCATGGCTCCGCCGCCAGTCATTTTTCCGGGCCTGTTTCCCTTTAATCTATTAAGGGTTTTCGCAAGGAATCCCGGCTTTGATTTAGGTGGCGTTACATTATTTTTAGGTGCGGCCTTTTTAGGAGCAGCTTTTTTAGCCGCTGCACGGCGGGCGCGGGCTTTTTCTAAAGCTGATTTTGAGCCATCCTTAGACGCCTTCACACTAGCCGCATTGCTGGGCGTTGTCCTTGTCTGCGCCCTAGCTCCACTCGTAGCGGCCCTTTGCTTGCCCTTATCCTTGGAGCGCAGCATATTCATTTGCGTCTGCGTCATGCCCTTGAATGGGTTCTTTGACTTAGCGCCAGCGCCAGCAGCCCCCGGAATCTTGATGCTCTGACCGACACGAATCATGTTGGCGTTCTTGATGCCGGGGTTTGCATCAAGCAGGGCTTTGACGGTCATGCCTCTAGACTTAGCAATTTGAGACAGAGTATCACCAGACTTGACCTTTACAGATCCGCCCTTGGCATATCCCTTCTTCATCATGCCGCCTTTTTTCATGCCCTTTTTCTTCATGGGACCACCAGCGGCCATACCTTTTTTCTTCATGGGACCACCAGCGGCCATACCTTTTTTCTTCATGGGGCCGCCCATGGCATAGCCCTTTTTATTCATACGGCCACCACCAGCCATTTTGCCCTTGCCGTCAGCAGCAAAAAAAGGAACTTTTTTACCGTCCTTTTCAACCATCTTGAGCTTTCCGCCTCCTGTCATGCGTCTTGCTTTAGCACGTCTAGCCACACCACCCAAGGGTCGTTTTAAAGGTGATGGTTCGCCTCCAGTTTTCCTAGTAGATTTACGGGTAAAATTCTTTGGACCACCTTTTTTTGGTACAATTTTTATTGGCATTTTAGCCTCCTGCAAAAAACGTGTTGTATGGCACGAACTTGATTGATGATGAGTCTGTGTCTTCGTTTGCTGCTAGTTCAAACTGAAACTCATACTCTTGTTTAAGCGGTGCCACACGGGCCGCCACTTCAGGCTTCTTCATCGCAATGTAGTAAGCCAACCCAGCCGCAAGACAAGGAACAAATCTTGGCGGCATATCTGCTGTAGTTCCAATACCAGAAGATACTCCTGATATTCCCTTCAACCTATAATAAAAAAGTGTGTAGGTGCTAACATCAGGAACAGGCCACAGAGTGGCTGTAACGGAAGTTGCCTGTCTATCTACATAAATTTGTGTTGGCCTGCCCCGAGTGTTCTTAGAGCTTTGCTTTGCATACGTTGAAACGCTTACGCGAGTCACGTTTGTATCTGTCTGATTTGTGCCAGTTCCTGTCCTAATCTGATGCTCTATCAAATCTATAGTATCAGTAGGCATTGTATACGTTTCTGTGCCAGCAGTAAGGGCTTGTGTTCCAGACTCTATCGTCCATAGATTTAAGCCTCTGTTTTGCCACTCTAGGGTAAGCAAATTCAAACTTCGTCTAGCTGTTTTAAGATCATAGCCAGTAGTCATCTGAAGGCCAGCCCTCTCAAAAGCCTCTTCAAATATCTCAGGAAGATCTGGCGTTACTACTGACATTACTTAACCTTTCTATGCCCTTTAGTTTTAGCAGCTATTTTTTTGGGCTGCTTGGAAAACTGTTTACCGGACTTAGTAGCTTTCCTTTTGGCTCTTGTGGTCGCCGCGTATTCTTTCGATGAGAGCGACTTAATAGCTGAAGACGGTAGATATCTTTCCCCGGTTGCTTTTGGACCCTGCGTGGACGGCTTGCCACTTTTGGTTCTCCATTTCTGCTTTGTCCAAGACTTTAGACTTTTTTGAGATTTCTTTAGAGCCATACTACTCTCTCGACTTTCTAATAGCATCTAGAGTTTCTCTAACAGTGGGAGGCTTTTTTTCATTAGGTTTATATTTGCACTGCATCTCTCTAGGGTAATATTCTGTTGGGTCTAGCCAAATACTGTCCACTGTGTTGTTAGCACCATAGTATATACAAACTCTCTTTTCGTCTATAATGTCACATCCCTTGAGCCTACAGATCACATACTCTGGGTTTGTTTCTGCTTTAGCAACAGTGCTTTTTAAGAACATTACAAAGCCGAAAAGAAGACCAATCCCAATAAATCCCATTAATATCCATGCTACAATTTCAATAAACTTACGTCTTCGTTGCCTCTGAAGATACAAAGTTTCCTGACGTTGTTTTCTAATTTTGCCTTCCATAGAAATTAGCTCGTCCCATTTAGACTTGCCATACATCATACCTATGAAGTTTTTTAAATCGGTTCTTTGCTGCTCTGCGTTTCTCTTGGCGGCAAACGTCTCCATAGCCTCCTGCTCAACCGATTTACCAGCAAATAATTTCTTAAATATTGGGGGGTTCTTGGCTTCTTTTTCGAGCATGTCTAGGTCGCTCAAAGCGCCCATCCAGCGCCCTAGATCGCTTGCCATGGATTCGATATCACGGCCTATGCTTATGCCTTTTTTGACAGCGTTAAAAGCTGCTGTAGCAGTAGCCATGACGGTAATCGGGTCCATATCAATAAACCTCTATCTTATTTGGGTCTACCTTTACTGGCCTGCAATACGCTGTAGCCTTATGCTCCTCTGGCACTTTGTAAGAGTGTTGGTAATTCCCATATCTTTTTGTTACTTCTGAAGCAAAATAATTACACCTATCGATAGACTCAAAATACATGTCTGAGCTAACTACTTCTCCCCCCAAAACAACCACTAGTAAAAACGCATGAATCATAAACCACCATCAGTCTTTGTATCCACCACCAGCTTTTTTGTAGGCTTGCGCCATCATTTGAGCTTTTCTTGCTGACCATTGGCCCGGAGCGCCGCCTTTTCCACCAGCTTTAATTCTGTTAAATATTCTCTTCCTGAGTCCCGGCTTGGTGTAATTACCAGCCTCGTTTACTTTGGATTTTGTTTTTCCGCCTCCGTTAAACTTTAAGGTCTCCAGTGTTTTTGCTTGACCTGCATGTAGCTTTGAAGCCTTCTTTAATCCTTTAACAACCTTATTCACTTTCTTCTTGGCAAGGCCGCCATGATTCATCGCGATAGGTTTTTTCCCTTTGTTTTTACAAAGCATTTTTGCCGCTCTCATTAGAAACTCCTACGCTCTCCTGTTTAACTTTCTTCCGGTGCTAGTCCTCTTAAAAGACCTGTTTTTAGATGCTGAAACAGCTTTTAAATTTGATCTTCTGTTATCTCTAGGATTCCCATTCCTGTGAGCAACGTCTTTGCCGTCACCCTTCTTAACCTTCCCAGCAACAGTCATCTTACGCCTTGCTGTATTTCTCCCAGCCCTACTCTTCTTCTGAGTCGTTGTTGACTGGTAGTTCTTATACTCAGATCTATAATTGCGTTTACCGCTGGGTGCCACGAGTCTTTCCTCTTGTAGCCAAACCGTCTATAGAGCGAGTGCGCTTTGACTTAACTACCTGACCACCGCCAGCCATTCTATCTGCGCCAGTCATGGCCTCTGCTTTCATGGCCTCAGAACCTGTTTTCTTCTTTTGTTTTTGTGCTTCGGAAGCAAGCAGACCAAGAATGCCTCCCATGCCACCAGTTTTACGAGCGGCCCTACCAATCGGGCCTTTGCCTTTGGCAATACTGTAAGCAGGAGAAAATGTTTCTAAGAAGCCGCCGATGTTCTTTTTCCGCACATTTTTCATGCCAAGAATTTTTTGAGTAACTTTTGGAATTGGTTTTACGGTTTTGATTTTGTCTTTCTTTTTGGTTCTATAAGTGGGCATCCTATTCCCCTTTAACTGTTGCTGCATGGAAGTTCGCGATATTGTCATCGTAGTTTCTCCCTGTGAACTCTTCCCACATTGGTCTCAACATGTTGTGAAGCTCATCAATCTTCTGACTATTGTCATCGATCTTCAAAGACATGACAGCAACATTCTTATCCACACCTATGAGAGTGGACGATATCCAAGTGACCCCTGTGGCGCATATGCCCACAAAAGACACAAACAAAGTTCCAGCTATGAATTTAGAACTCAACATTTCCATCTCTTCCTAGCCTGCCTTAGCCTGCTATTTGGATTCTTTGCTGCTTTGGGGAACTGTTTCATCTGACCAGCAGAACGAGCGCAGAAAGATTTCCTACGCTTCGCCGCTGCACTTCCGGGTTTTACCTTACCAGTGACCGCTGTCTTGAGCTTGCTGCCGGGGTTTTTACGCCTGTAAGCAGCAACGCCAGCCTTTGTCATGCCAGCGCCTGACTTAGTAGGACGGAAGTTCTTCTTGTTTCTGGGGGGCATCTTAGCCTTACGCTCTGCCATGATAACCCCTAAGAGAGAAACACCGTCACACTAGAACAAGCCGTCAGATCTAAATACACATCTGTATTGAACAAGATTCCGTTATCGGGAATGTTCACAGAGAATGTACTTCCAGTGCCAAAAGCAACATCAAGTAAAGTTGTGCCTCCAGAGCCGCCATCTTTCAGAACGACTTTAGGGCTTCCTGATCCTGCTGTTACCACTTGGATCTGACGCACCCTAGCGCGACCATCAAACACAGTCGCGTCAGCGGTTTTCGTCACTGCGAATACATCAGACATCGCCATTACAGCCTCCTATATTAGCTGTCAGCGAAAGGTGTAGCCTCAGTGCCAGTGCCTACAAGCATAGCCTGAACAAGGTACACGTTGTCTTTTACAGCAGTAATCTCAACGTAAGATCCCTTGTCTCCGCCTGTTGTTCCACCATTCAATGAAATAACATCGTTTGATGAGGCAGGCACAAAGCTAGAATTTGTTCCGTCTGCTACGTTGATTACTGTTGCAGAGCCTACAAACTTGTCTGTTCCGTCTGTTTTGATGTCACAGTCGCTACAGTCAGTTTCGATATAGAAACGATAAACAGCACCAAAGTGATTGTTTACTGTAGGATCATCATCACCAGCACTTGCTCCTTTGGAGCCTGATGCAATAGTTGGAAGAGTGATAGCACCGTCAGCATCGTTGACAGTGATCAATCGTCCAGCATGATCTGCAAATGTGAGTGTTGTCTCTGCGGTAATGTCAATTACCGAATCCGGCCCTGCGGTTATAAAACCACGGCGAGAGCGTACCGGACCTGAAAAGGTTGTATTAGCCATGAGGAACTCCTTGTCTCGGCCAGTGTCAGCATTAAGCTGTCAAGGTTCTTAATCAGTATACACAAAAAAAGGCGGTGTGAAACCGCCCTTCTTATATTTTTGCATAAAAAGTTATAGGTAACTTTTAAATGCTTGTATCAGCCACCAGCGGAGCCATACATACCTAGTGGATCGGAAACGCCGAAGCTGTAACGCTCACGGGCCTTATACCGAACATTACCAGTATCGAAATCACCATCCATTGATGTTGACATTGGCGTCCTTACAAAGTGCTTCATTCCGTTAGGAACATCAGTAGTAAGGAAGAAAGCGTCAGCATCGGTCAGATAGTGGTTGACACGATAACCTTCTGGTATTGAACCGTTGTTACGGATCGCATTCAGATCATTGTCAGCAGTTCCTGTACGCAGATCTGTTTCCAGTATGCGGGTCGCCACAAACATCAGTGATGGAGGAACGATCAGCTTACGAGGACGTGCTGCAATCAAAAGGCCACGCTCGTCAACGAAAGCGGCAATCTTAATCACTGCATCCTCAAGAGATGTTTCGTTCAAATCAACATCTGTTGTTGGACGGTTTGCATTGTTTCCACCAGCTACAGTCGGGTGTGCTGTGCTGAAAAGAGTTACACCATCTCCAGAATTGAAGGTGGTAAAACCATTATTCAACAAGGCAGCAGCCTTGACTTGCTTGGTGTACGCCATGCCCCTTGCGAGGGCTTTGGTGTAACGAGCCGAAAGAGCATCGTACAAGTTATCTTCCATGGCCTCTTCGGTCACAGAAAAGCCCATGGCAACCGTTTCGTGGTTGTAACGAGCAGTGTACGACTCTTGCGCTGAATCGAAGCTGATAGCAGAACCTTCAGGCTTAACTGGCGCAGCGCCAAAACCTGATAATTTTACCTCTTCTTCAAAACTACGCTCTGAGTTCTCCGTTTCGTAGATCTCAGCATGTTCGTTTTCATACTTTTCGTACTCAAGACCGAACAATGCGTTAAGACCGGGGAGTAGCTCCTTCAGGAGTTGTGCGCGTGTAATAGCCATTTTCTACTCCTTACGCTGAGCCAGTTGTTGATGAATGCTGATGGTAATTAAACTTACACACCAGAATCGGGAAAGACGTACCCTTCTCATCACCCTGATCACCGCCAAGATAGTCGATGATGCGAACTGGAAGCTGGGGATCTGTTCCGATCTCCGAAATATCCAACGCAACACGGCTGATCTTCAGCGAAGTGTTTGGGGCGGTTTGTATGAGAGCGGTGTTCTTGCCATAGATATCACCTGTATTTGTCGGCGCACCATCAGCTTGGATAGTGAACAAGACGTTAGGATCATCTACGACATACGCCATAATATCAGAAGCTGCTGTGCTTGCTGGATATAACTGGCTGAACGTCTTTTGGTTAGTGTTCGGATCTGTGTACGAACACCCAAGGAAAACACCAACCATATCGATTGCGGTTGACGTGTCCCCTGTACCGGACTGCTTTTCGATTGTGGTTGCGGTTCCACCGTCAACCAGTTGCACGATATCTCCTGTTGCAATCGCAGTACCGTATCCTGAAGCGATAGGATACTGGCGGAAAGCCTCAAGAGAACCGCTGTCTAAACGACCAATCGGGCGCAGACCGAAGGGAGCGGCTGCTGAAGACATATCTCTCTCCTTCTAATCAAGCCATTTTAACAATGGTAAGCGCCCTATAAAGGTTACTTACCAAACGAAGTTTTTGTTGTGCGCTCTGGATTCAGAACGGGCATTCTTGGGTCAGATTGGCGAAGATAACTATTATCAACAGCATCTATTTGAGACTGATTCATCTCTTTGTGCGCCTCTTCTCTTGACTCAACATATTCTGTGGAGTTTTCGCAAAGTAGCAAACCTCCAACCTCAACATTTCCCTGAAACCTAGAATCGTGATCAGGTATCACTTGTAGCTCAGGATGATCTTCTGCCTTGACTGGCGTCCACCCATTACGAAACTTGCCAGAAACATTTTTATTATCTGCCTCACCCATTGTGGAGGTGCGAACCCAGCGATACTCAACGCCTTCTTTTGGTTCGGGGTCAGGAAGAGTTGTTGGTCTCTGCCAGCTTTTCTTGCGCTCAGTTTTGTCTCTTGACTCGTTTGAGCGAGGTGTACGATTAGACATTAGATGCCTCCTTCAAAAGTTGCGCCGCATATTGCTCTGGTGTGAGACCAAGCCTCTTGGCGAGGGAGACTTGGGTTGAGGTTAGCTGCACTCTGCGTGGTTTTTTTGCACTCCTATTAGCGGGGGCAACCACGTTACCAGCTTGACGGGGTGGTGCTTCCTCAACTTCTACCTCGTCAAACTTGTCTGGAAATCTTTTTCGCATAGCCTCATCGACTGCGCTATAATAATCTTCTACCCTTTCTGGGTTTGCCGGATCAACACCATTCTTTTTTAGCTTCTCATGAACACCAAAGGCAAATCCAGTCATTTCTTCGTCTTTACCAAACCATTCATTTTCTGATGCCCACTGTTTTGTACGGTCATCAACCTCATATTTTTGCTGCTGCACTGGCTGCGCTTGAGGAACTGGTGTCTCTTCTTGCCTCTTTTTTGGCTTATAAGAATCCACCCTAATCTTTTCTGTTTGAAGAGCGGTTAGTTGCTCTTGAGCATCCACGAGCTTATCTGGATCTCCAGTCTCATAAGCCTGTTTATAATCTGCTTTAGCTTGCTGCAACTGCGCTTCAAGCCTACCCTTTGCCTGCTCGACAAGGGTGCTTTCACCATCATCTAAAGTTTTGCGTAATTTATTATTCTCTTCTTGCAGCCTCTGAGCGTAGGAAACAGCTTCTTCACGAACACGTTGAGCTTCTTCTTTTGCTCTACGCTCTTCGTGATACTCATACTTTATCTGCTTAATGCGCTTCTGGACATTCTCTCCGTAATTAGAAATCTCATCATCGGCTTTTTGTTCTTTATCAGAGCTTTCTTCACGAGATGGCCTCTTCTTATCGGCCTCTGGTGTGTCATCGATTATATCGACCTGAAAGTCTAATTCCTCTGGAACTTCAACTTCGGTAATATTTTCTTGTTCGATTTCTTGCTTCTCAGCGGTATTTGTACTCATGCTCTTGTGTATCCTCTTGGGTCATCGACAACTGCCTCAACAGTGTCATCGTTAATCAAACGAAACTCTTGTTTATCAATTCTGAAACGTGTTCCTGAATATGATCTGAAAATGACAAAATCACCTTCTTGGCAATAAGGGCCATTAGGAAATTTATCTTTATCCATATACGCATCAGGGCCAGCCTTAACTACAAAGCCAAGAACTGAAGCTGTTTGCTCTGCTGATTTTAAAGAGTCCGGCATATAAACGCCGGTATCCGTTTTCTCTTTGACCTCTAAAGGTTTTATCAAGAGTTTATAACCCGTGGGTTCTGGTATTTTAGTTGCGACCTTTTGATCGACTTCTTTTGTTGCAGAATACATCTGTTTTCCTTGCAGTGATTGAGGTTCACAGTACCTTGCGGCCTTAACCGTATTAACCTTCTTGAATTAGTTTTTCTAAATCTAATACATCTCTCTCCACTAAAGCAAGTGCTTCTACCTTGCCAACAAGTCGCATGTAGGATTCATAGTCATCACAACCTCCCCCTGCCATGTGATCTGCTATGTGGTTCATGTAATCTCTGATCTTTGTTCTAACTGCCTCTAACTCATTCATTTTCGCTAACTATCTCCCTAGCTATTTCACGCCCAAGCTCTATGCCGTCTCTAATGTCCTCTCGACGGATATTTTCTGCATCTTGAGCGATTTGTACACCGAGCCTAGCACCTTCACGCTTCTCTTCAGACTCGATACGATCCTTCTGTACTTCAACATTTGCAGCTTTAGCCTGAACTTCTGATTGCAATTTAGCAACATCAAGTTGTTTTTTATGCTCAAACTCTGCTTCTTTCAAGGCTAATTCACGCTGCTGAATTTGAGTAAGCGGATCTTGCTGCTGTTTCATGGCTTCTTCTTGAGCCATTTCAGCCTGATCTTTCTTTAACAGTTTTGCTGCTGCTTCAGAGGCAAGACGAGAAATCTCTATCTCAACATCTTCTGGCAACGGTTTATCTTCGTCTGGCATACCCACGCCAAGATTCTTCTCAATCTCTTTACGATACTGGAATGCCACATGCTCTGTAACATGCGCGGCCATAGCTGCTTGTATTGCTCCAGCAAATGGACTCTGACCAACGATTTCTTGGAGCTTTGGGTCTTGTGCCGCAGCCAAATGAACTTGGATGTGGGCCTCGTGATCCTGATACTTAAACGCTTTAACAGGCTCTTGTTTCAACATAGCCATATTTTCTGTAACCGGATCTGCTGGCTTGATGTCATCTGGTAACTTAATGATTTCATCAGCATCTTTAATCCCCAGAACCTCTAGCATCTGCCTGTGTAACTTGCCCATGTCATATAAATTAGGAGCCTGCTGCGCCAACTGAAGCGCTGCTTGATATTGAACAACTCTCTGGGACATGGTAGCTGCGTTTGGATCAGAGACCGGAACTACATCTACACGCTCATCAAAATCTTTACGGCGATCAAAATCTCCATCCATTTCATAAGCATATTCTGATGGCATATAATCTTTAATTACAACAGCTAGAAGCCCAAGCTCTCTTTTAAGGGCGGCATGAAGCCTTGCCTGAACACCAGACATGACCTTCATGCTGCGCTCCATCAGAGCTAGTGTTGTTCCTACTGGAGCCTGTGGATTGAGGTTTCCAACTTGTACATCCGCAACGGAGCCAACCCTTCTCCCCTCTTCGACAATGTTTCCGAGCAGTTGATATAAAACTGAGGATGGCTCCTTGTAAGGAAGGAATGCAATCGAATCCCTAATTGCACCACCCGGTACGTCCACGTCCCTGAACTCACCCGGCATGAGAGGCGAATCATCACCCTTAATACGAAGACCCCTAGCTTTGAGGCCAGCAGGAAGATTAGACAACGTACCCGCATCAATAAGTTGACGAAGTATCGATGTGGCGCTTTTAGCAAGACCTCCGATAAGGTGGATAAGGCCTGTTCCATAAAAACCAAGCCCCGGCAGATAACGGTAATGTACAAAGTGCTGCCTCTTACGCTTTTTGGGATCAGTCTCATACCAGTTCCTTCTTACTGAAAGAATAATTTTTGATGACTTGTCTAAAGTAACAACATAAGGACGAGCTATTCCATCTGGATCATCAAATGGCTCTGGCATATTTAGATCGACATGAACCTCAAGGATCGTGTGTCGATCATCATCTTCAATGACGGCAGTCTCACCCTCAATCTCATCATACTTTTCTTGAATATCTGAATAGTCTGGCTCAGGTTCTGGAAGATCTACATCACGATAAAACCCATTAACCTGAAGTTCAACAATCTCATTTGCGTTCTTCTTCATAACATGCGTATATCTGGGACATGTAGCTAAATCAGATGCTCCGTAAGAGACAACAAAGTCTTCTGCCGGAACAAACATGGCAGCAGGTCTCTCCATGAGAGGATCATAGTAAACTTTCTTGAAAGCAGAACCAGCCAGAGGAAGGCGGAAAAGCATTTGCTCTGTTTCGTCTCTGTATTCAGTCATCTTTTCCGTTAAAAGATAGTTCATTTCTTCTTCGACGCGCTGCGCTTGCTCAACCTTTTCTGCGTCTTTACGGCCAACTATCTTTGTGCGTACAGGTCCAGATGCGGGGAAAAGCTCTCCCATTGCCTGAGCCTGAAATCGAACAACTGCTTCTGTGAGAAGAGGGTGAAACACACCTGCTGCTCCCTGCCAAGGCTGAGTTCTTTCTTCGATCTTCATCCCCAAAAGATCCAAACCACGAGTGTAGCTTCTGGCCCAATCTCGTCGAGATTGTTTATCGCTTTCAAAATCAGTTACAAGCTCTGATGACAAAGACTCAAGATCAGATTCATCCATAAAATCTGCTAAATTGGCATCATGATCTGGACCCATTATTTCATCGGTCACTTCACCAGAGAAGTCTATAACCATTGCACCGTCATTGTCAGATATTGACACCGCTTCAGGGTTAACAATTTCGACTTCGACAGCCTCTGTGTCTTCAACATCCACATCGGATGGTGTCATTTGCTTCTCGACTGCCATTTCAAATCCCCTTAATAGTAATCAACCGGCCTTCTATAGATCGGCTCATCATCCCATTCATCCATCGACGTTCTAATCCAACCGCCCTGACGGAATCTCAACAGAGCCTGAGTGGTGGAGTCAACTAAATCATCGTGATCCCCAGACGGAAAAGAGGCACATTCTTCAATAACCTCATCTGCCCATCTTGTTGCAGGACACCATATAACACCACTGGCGAATAAATCACTAACTGCATTTACACGAGCTATCTTATCCTGACCTCGCGAAGGTGTAAACTCTGTCACGGGAATCCCCATTGCACGAAGCTCAAATATAAGGGGAGAACCAGCAGCTTTTGCCTCTACAATCATTTGATCTGGCTCATATTCCCAGTATTTTTCGTATGCCGCTCTTTTAAGATCAGGAAACTCTAGTTTTTCCTTGTATGCGTCCAGTAATATAAGATTTGGCTGTGAATCTCCGTTTTCATCAGGGTGATAAAACACTCCCCACGTTGTACAAGCGCTATAATCGGCTCTTTGAGTCTTTAAAAACGCCGTATCCCAGCTTTGAATGATAGCCTCACAAGATGGAGGATCATTTTTGTCCCAATCCTGCCACCATTCCCGCTTGATTAGCGCACCTTCTTCAGAAGTCGGGTTCTGTTGATACTGTGCAGACCATTTTGATACAGGAAGTTCTGCTTTTAGCGACTCAAGTTGTTCAATCGGCCAAAACTCAGGCCACAATGGCTTGCCAGACGGCATAATTGCTGGGAGTTCTATGACTTCCCACTCATCAACACCCTCTTTTTGGGTAACAGACTTGATGATTTTACCTGTCAGGTCTCTGGTAGACCATCTGGTCATCACAATTATGATGGCTCCCCCCGGCTGGAGTCTCTGCCTTGGTCCAGATGTGTACCATTCGTAGGTTTTTTCGTAGACCTCTGCGTTGTAAGCCCCCAGTGCCGCCTCCTGCTCCGAGTGCGGATCATCAATAATGAGGACATCAGCGCCTTTACCAGTGACTGCACCACCCACACCAATAGCAAAGTAGTCTCCCCGCTTGTTTGTGTTCCATCTGCCTGCCGCTTTGGAGTCAGATGACAACTCTATACCGGGAAACACACTTTGGAAATCATCTTGGCCTATCAAGTTCCTAACCTTACGACCAAAACCAACTGCCAGTTCGGCAGTGTGTGCCGTCTGAATGATTTTTTTCTCCGGGTATCTTCCCAAAAACCATGCCGGAAACAAGTATGAGGCAAACTCCGACTTGGTATGTCGGGGTGGCATGTTGATTATCAGGCGCTTCAACTCTCCATTTGCCACACGCTCAAAGGCATCAGCCATGGTCTCATGGTGCCGACCACCAATAAAAGCAGGCCACATCTTTTTCACGAATGTCAGGAAATCAACACGAGACTCTTCTCGTTCTTTTGCGTCCTCCAATTCGACAATCAGGTCGAGCATCTCTTTCTGATCTTCTACAGGAAGGGTGGTTATCTTTGCTTTGATTAAAGCAAGATCGTTCATTCACATCCTCCTAAGGATAATAACGGCGGGGAGCGGAAAGGAACGCTGCGCCCGCCGGGGACGCAGGGAGACTGACATCCCACAAAATTATAGACATAGTCTCCCCGTTCTTCCATCCCCTTATGATGCTTTTGCCTTTTTGGGTCTTCCCTTCTTTTTCTTCGGGGGAGTCAAGGTAGCTTTCGCCTCGACAATCTTTTTTGGACGAATCTCTTTTATGGAACCAGTGAATGGTTCTAGAGGTTTCTTTTTATCGATATCTTCAGGTTTTTTCTCAAACAACCAAGGCAGAAAAACCTCTGCAATAGCTTTTAACATCATGTTTCCTTTCTGACAGTTAAAGCCCTTATATTATAATATATATATATTTTAACATAAATGATTAATGTATTATAATATACTAACATATGAGCTTGGGAGACGAGTATGGCTTTTTTACAGAGTAACATAAATCATTTCAAATGTTGGGTTAGGCGTGAATACACATGTAATCACATGAGACACCATGGTGATTTCCTTCATGCCATGTGTATTGCTGTGACTACAATGCCTAATCGGTGTTTGAGTTTTCAAGTAATATTCACAGGGTGTGAATCGGACGATGAGGATGAGCCGAATGTGCATGGTGGGGCCATGTGGGCTAGAATGCCAATCACCGCGTTAGTCGGTGACACACCTTTTGAAGACTGGCCTGAGCCAATGCCTGTCCATTACGCCCAACCATGGGATTGCATGTCACACACTCATTCAGTCTACACACTCAACAGAGCAACACCTTGTCCGTGGTTGGCAAAGGTCGATAGCGAGTTCTATCCAGCCAAGTACCTGTTCACAGTAGACTACACCGATAGCGAGATTGCAGATGATCCTGCACAACACAAGCAGAGTCATGTCATGGAGCTTCTAGATGCAGGTAGCTGGACAGGGAATATCATAGCGTTACCCAACAACCGCGTGAGAGTTACACACCCAGCGTGGTTTGAAACAGGCGAAGGCGCACCAGACTTCCTGCCATCGCAGCATATCCACTACTCAAAATCAGATCTGGACTACACGTTAGACACAACTCAGATCTTTAATAACCTCTATGCAGAGGATGAGTAAGTTACATGGAACTTTTTAAAATTTTTTTTATATTGTTCCCACCCCCTAGGATTCCTAGACCCTTAACCCACGTTTAACGGCGTTTTAAGAGCCTTGTGGCACCCTTAGAACATCAAAGGGGTAGGGGTGTAGCTAAATGAACTAGAAGGGGGTTGTATGGGCTTTTGAGAGAGTTTGGGATTGAGTGAGCAGATGTTCATGTATATACGACCGCAGTGCCGCGCACTATCACCGTGGGGTGGGGGAGGGTGGGGTCCAGCCA
>Ga0208159_1000599_pt1 | contig 14288 bp, 19 predicted proteins | sample 9_EtaG_FD_184082 | JGI IMG/M metagenome (GOLD analysis project Ga0208159, IMG submission 184082) | Marine viral communities from the Subarctic Pacific Ocean - 9_ETSP_OMZ_AT15188 metaG (SPAdes) (version 2) | ecosystem: Environmental > Aquatic > Marine > Oceanic | place: Pacific Ocean | collected... | reverse complement strand
AGAATTAGAAACAACTTTAAATGGTGCAATTAATGATACAGTTAACACTTTAACTTTAACTAGTTCTGCAGCATTTCCAAACGCTGGTTTTATTGTAATAGAAAAAGTAGACCAAGATGCAACTAGTTCAACTTTTGGACAATACATGAATGAAACAATTCAATACACAGGTAACAATACAGGCACAGGAGTTTTATCTGGATTAACAAGAGGAACGGCTGCTCCTTTTAGAGGAATTACTTTTTCTAATACTACAGCAACAACTCACGCAAATGGAGCAAAAGTTTTTGGATCCTATTTAGCGACAGCAATTGCAACTACTGTAGAAGTTGGTCCTACATTACCGAACGGAACACAAGCAACAGAACAACAATTTAATTCTATAACAGTGCCTTTAGTATCTAATGCTGGAAGCACGGCAACAGGAGGCGGTTTTCAGTGTACAATTGGACCCGTTAATGATAGAGGTTAGTTATGGCAGGATATACATATTCAGAACTAACAACAGATATTAGAAATTACACAGAAGTAGATGCTAATGTATTTACTGCTGCTGTTATAAATAGATTTTTAGAAAATGCAGAACATAGAATTAATTTAGACTGTCCTATGGATTCTGACAGATTTCAAGATAAAGCACAATTTGCACAAAATAGTTCTTCAATTACAATGCCAACAAAATTATTATTTGTAAGGGGAATACAAGTTTTTAATTCTACAACTGCTACTACAGACCAAGGTTTTTGGTTGGAAAGAAGAGATCAAACTTTTATATCTGAATATGTTGGAGAAGCAACAGGTCCTTCTGGTGGTTCTACAGGTCAAAATGTTAAAGGATTACCTAAATATTATTCTATGTTTGGTGGTGCTACAACAGGTATAAACACAGCTACATCAGGTGCTATATATGTAGCTCCTACACCAGATCAAAACTATCAATATATTATACACTATAATGCAATGCCAGGGGGTTTAGAGGATAATACTGGAGGAACATACATAAGTAATTACTTTCCACAAGGTCTATTATATGCATGTTTAGTAGAAGCATTTATGTTTTTAAAAGGTCCAACAGACATGTTGACATTATATGAAAATAGATATAAAACTGAACTACAAAAGTTTGCAGCGATGCAACTTGGAAGACGAAGAAGAGACGATTACACGGATGGTACAATAAGAATTCCAATCGAGTCAGCGCCTCAATAAAATTAGGAGAAAAACATTATGGCAATAACATCAGCAGTATGTAATAGTTTTAAAACGGAAGTTTTACAGGCTCTACATAATTTTACAGCATCGTCTGGAAACACATTTAAACTAGCTCTATACACAAGTAGTGCTACTTTAAATAAATCGACAACAGCGTACAGTTCATCAAACGAAATATCAAACACATCAGGTTCAGCTTATTCTGCAGGTGGTTCAGCACTTACAAGTGTAACTCCAGCTTTATCAACTGACACTGCATGTTGTGATTTTGCAGATCTTAGTTTTACTTCTGCTTCATTTACAGCAAACGGTTGTTTAATTTATAATGATACAAACGCTGATAGAGCAGTTTGTGCAATTGCATTTGGTGGAGATAAAACTGTATCAAGTGGAACTTTTACAATTCAATTTCCAGCAGCAGACGCAGATAACGCAATCCTTCGTATAGCATAAGGAGTAACTCCTTATGGCTACAACTTGGAGCGCAGGGGTCTGGGGGCAGAACGAATGGGGCGATCAAGGTCCTATTGTATTTGAAATACCATCACCTCCTGTTGCAACTTCAAGTGTAGGAAGTGTTACAGCAGCTCAAATTATTCCAGTAGACGTAACAGGACTTTCCACTACATCTTCAGTAGGTTCTCCAAATCTAGATTTAACATCTGTAGCATCTCTAACAGGAGTTAGTACAACATCTAGTGTTGGGTCTGTTACAGCATCTAATTTTGATGGTTGGGGCAGACAAACATGGGGTAACTCTGGTTGGGGAGTAGAATATTCTGTTGAACTATCTGGTCTTGGTTTAACCTCAAGTGTTGGTACTGTAGACGCAAAAGACATACTTGATGTTTCTTTAACAGGACTTAGCACTACTTCTTCATTAGGATCAATAACCACTACTCAACTTACAATCGCAGATTTAACAGGATTACAATTAACTTCTGAATTAGGAAGTTTTGATAATGCTGGTACATTAGTTGGTTGGGGTAGAAATGGTTGGGGTGAAGAACCTTACGGAGACTCATTTAATAAATTAGAACAACCAGCAGGATTAAGTGCAACATCTAGTGTTGGTTCTTTAAGTTTAGATTTAACATCGGTAATATCTCCTACAGGAGTTAGTGCAACAACTAGTATTGGTTCTTTAAGTTTCGTTATAGATTCTACACCTGTTATAACAGGTGTTAGTGCAACTTCGTCTGTAGGATCAATATCTCCTACAGAAATGGTTATGGGACTTACTGGATTAAGTACAACATCTAGTGTAGGAAATATTTCTCCAGCTGATGTTGTGGGAGTTACTGGATTAAGTACAACATCTAGTATAGGAAATGTAGAAGTAACAAGAACTGAAATTGAAGTTCCTACAGGACAATCTTTAACAAGTAGTGTGGGATCTCTTACACTAGAAATAGGAGTTCCGTTAACAGGGGTGTCATCAACTGCAAGTACGGGATCTATTACACCTGCAGATGTTATGGGATTAACTGGTTTAGAACTTCAATCTACTGTCAATAACACAGGAATAGCTTTTCCAGGGGTTTATGAAAGATTAACACCTACCGTAAGCACTGGTTATACAAGGCTAACACCATCATAATTATGTTTGACTTAAAGATAAATAACTAATATAAATAACAAAAATAAGGAATATAAATAATGGCATCATCATATTCATCAGATCTTAAACTAGAACTTATGGCTACTGGCGAAAACGCTGGTACATGGGGCACAAAAACAAACAATAATTTAAACCTTGTTCAACAATCTGTTGCAGGTTTTCAAGCAATAGACGTTGCATCTGGGGATGTTACACTTGCAATGACTGATGCAACTATTTCTAATGCAAGAAATATGACCTTAAAGTTTACTGGAACTTTAGCTGCAAACAGAACAGTAAATTTTCCAGCAAGTATAGAAAAAGTATTTAATATAATAGATGGAACTAATCACGCAGGTTATACTTTAACTTTTAAAGTTACAAGTGCTTCAGGTTTCTTATTATGTGAGGGTAATAATTACATCTGCCACTCAGATGGAACTAATATGATTAAAGATCATGAAACTAGAAATTGGAGAACTATAACTGCAGCAGAAACAGTTCAAGCAGGTGCTCAACTTTTTTGTGATACAAATGGCGGAGCATATACGGTTACACTTCCAGCCTCACCATCCAATGGTGATACTGTAAATTTTGTAGACTCAAGATATACATTTGATTCTAACGCATTGACTATTGGAAGAAACAGTTCTAAAATAGCAAACACATCCGCTGACTTAGTAGTTAATACTGAGGGTGCAGCGTTTGGATTAGTTTATTCTGGTTCAGATGTGGGATGGACATACACGGAGAAATAATATGGCAAATTACGAAGCAACAAAATACAATTTTTCAGGATCAGATCTTACTGGTATCGAAGGTACGGCTACAGGAACTATTTTACCTTGGTCTTCTGGATCAGTACCAACAGGATTTTTAGAATGTGATGGCGCAGCAGTTTCAAGAACTACTTACTCAACATTATTTGGAGTTATAAGCACAACTTACGGTTCGGGTGATGGTTCATCAACTTTTAATTTACCAAACTTAGCAGACAATGTTCCAATGGGTAAATCTGGAACTAAAGCTTTAGCCTCAACTGGTGGAGCTAACACTGTACCAGTAACAGCAGCAGGAAATATTTCTGGTTCAACAGCTAACGCAACTTTATCAACACCACAACTTGCTTCTCACAGTCACCCAGTTAACCCTGGTATGAGAAACCCAGGTTCTAACTCACCTAACGCTCAAGGTATTACTAACGTACAAGCACAAGGTTCAAGTCCTTTTTCTTATACTGCAGGTAGCACTGGTTCAGGTGGTGGTCACTCACATAACATGAGTGCAACTTTTTCGGGTACAGCAGTTAACCCATCAGTATTACAACCTTATTTAACATTACTTTATATTATTAAGACTTAGGAGAAATTATGGCAACTAACGCAAACTGGACAGTAGTATTTGAAGACAAAGCAATATTAAATCATTCTGTAAAAAATGACGGTGGTCATTCTGTAGGATATGTTATAGTAGATGATGCTTTTTGGAGTGATGCTAAATGGTCAAATATTTGGGCTATTCAATATATAGACGATAATTTAGATCATAACGACACCGTAGAATATAGAGATGATACTCCACACGCAACATGGTCTGAAGCAGGACTAGGTGATTTTAACTCTCAATTTATTTCAAAATGGGATGCTGCTCATTTAACTCAATTACAATCTGATTGGGACAATGATAATCAATTTGATGATGAAGGAAATTCTGAATCTGAAGCAGAAAAAATTGCTAGATTAGGTGCAAGACCTACTTCTTATTCTTCTTAATAATTATCGCTGTTTCCCAGTAGTCTTATAAACATTATCATAAGCATGATGAGCATAAGGACCATCTTTATTTACATAATGAAAAAATACTTGAGCCATGCCTTCACCTTTATAAATACCAGGTCTTCCATGTTTGTGATCACAACCTGCATACAATAAACCGTCTCCTTCTTCTAATTCAATTGTTTCTTTTTCTATAATTAAAGGCCAATTATCATATTTTTTTATACAAGCAGTTATAGATATTTCACAAGAGGGTCTATCTACATGATTAAGTAATGTAGCTCCAAATACATAATATCTCCAATAAGTGTAAGTTGGAAATAATTTTAAATTTGAGTTTAATTCAACTAAAGGTAGCTTTGTTTCTAACACAGAATTCATTAAACAATCATCATACCATGAAGGGGAAAAAATTTTATCATATAATTCATAATCTGAATTTTGATCTAATTTTTTATAACAATATTTTTGAAGAACATTTAATTCGTCTTGATTAAAAAAATTTTTAATTACTTTATAATTTACTGCAGCCATGCAACTATACTATACCTTGTTCCTTTCGTAATAGGTTGAATACTATGTGGATACATAAAATTACTAGGGAAAAATACAATAGATCCTTTGTTAAGTTTTAGTCTTTTAATTTCTTTTTCTTTTTGATCTGTAAAAATTAAATCACCTCCTTCATAGCTATCATTTAAATTTATAATAATACTTAAATGTCTAGGAGAGTTAGTAAAATGATCTGTATGAATTTCATATTTTCCACCAGGCAAATATTTTAATAAATCAATTTGATTAATTTTAATACTATCCATTAAAGGAAATTTACTTTTATAAAAAATATAAAGTCTTTCTATTTCTTTTTTAATATAGTTCCAATAAAACATATCTGTAGGGGTATCAAAGTTTAAATGATAGCCTTTAACATTTCTAACGTTTTTATCTACACCCGATCTAATACTTAAATTTTTTTTTGATTTATGATCTATTAGAGGTATAATTTTATCTGTAAATTTAGGACAAACTATATTTTTTATTTCAACAATTGCTTCTAAGTGGTTCATTATTTTAAGTTCATCCATGAAGTTAATATATATTTACCATCACCAGATAACGGTGGATTACCTCTATGTAAATAAGGAAATCCTGCTGGCCATATAACTATTCTACCTTTTTTAGGTTTTACTCTTTTTGAAAAATGTAAAAATTCTGTTTCTCCACCTTCTTCTACATCGTTTAAATATATAGTATAAACAAAAGCTCTAATAGCATCTATATAATTTTCACCATGCTCTACATGCCAAACATGGTATCCTTCAGTAGGAAGTGTTTTTTGAATTTTTAAGTTTGTATAATAAAATTTATCTTTTCCATAACCATCTTTAGCTCCTGTATTCTCTATGTAATGATTCCATGCTAAATCAAAATTAACTATCATTGATTTTAATTCTTCCCACCACATCTCCATATTACCTGCTCCAGTAAATAATTGTTGGTCTTGTTTTTTTAATACAGAGGTTTGTTCTGAATGTAGTCTATTAAGAGTATTATTAAATTTATTCTGGTCTTCAAATAATTTGATTGCTCTGTCACATTCTTGTTCTGTAATGTAACCGTCATAGACACCAATAAAATTATTAAAACTAACTGTCTTGTCTGTCATATAAAAAATTCTCCTTTTCTTCAAATTTAAATGATTGATTACTATGTGTAATATTAAATATTAAACTATATCTATTGGCTTCTTCTTGATGTGTATCAAAACCGTGCGATATGTATGGTGGAAATATGTAATAATCTCCAGGTTCAGGGGTTATTTGTATATTTAATTCAGGTAAAACTAAATTAGAACCTTTTGTTAAATATAAAATTCCATGCCAACAAGGATGAACATGATAGTTTAATCTATCCCCTTTTTTTATTTCATTGCCCCAAGCTTCCTCAACTGTTTTTCTTTCCAAAAAATATTTAAATACATCTGGATAGTTATTCTGATGAGTATTTATTAAGTAAGCAAGAAAACTTTGAAAATTATTGTTGTTTACAAAATGATCCCACTTAGTCATTCCTCCTTTTACATTAGTATAATTTTCCATTTTAGAATCTAAATTATTTTTTATGTCTAATATAAAATTGTGAACCACGTCAGAGTATGGATAATTTCCATACATTATATTTACGGTTCTAGGATAAGTAATAGTTAAACTATTTTTAACTTCGTTTAATTTATTATTTTTATTTATAAAACTGATCATTTAATTTTTATTTATTACTTTTATGTTTCCTGAAACAGTAGTAGTATTAGAATTAGGTCTAACCCAATGTTCTAAATAAGAGGGAAAAACTATTATATCGTTTTGTTTTAAATCAGGTTCATAAGAAATGTCAAATATAACCTCATCAAAACATTGTAAAATATTTTTTGAAGGTGAGTTAAATACAGTATTAGAATTTCCTTTATAATAAATTATAAAAGAAAAATCGCTTCCGTGTATGTGAGCACCTTGATAATCATTTTTTTCATATTTATTAATCCAAATTTTGGTTACGTTAAATACAAAATTTTTACAATAAGGTTTTAAAAGATGACTTAATATATTTTTTAATTCTAAATTAAGATAGTTTATTGATTTTTCATCTAATAAAGTATCTCCATTTAAAGTAGTTTTAACATTTGATTCAAAAGTTTTTTTAAATTTTTTACCAGTTATCTTAAAATTAGATAAGTTTAAATTTTTTACTGCTATAAGATTTGGAAATATGTTGTCTACTTTAATCATTTTTTAATTTTATATTACCTGATACAGATATTCTTTCTCCGTCGGATCTAAAAGTATTTACGTAGTGGTGTAGATTTGCAGGAAAAATAAAAATATCTCCAACTTTAGGAATAAAAGAATGTTCATTAAGAGATAATTTGCTAGATCCTAACGAATACACAAAATTTATTAAACCAGGTCTTGTATTTCCAATATGATTTTCAAATTCTTTTACTAATTTTTTTGGAACTTGTGTATATAACACAAAAGATAAATCATCGTCATGTGTGTGCAAAGGATTACATTCACCTTTGACCATGTAGTTAACCCAAGCTTGAATTAATTCTACTTTATTTCCTGAAAATCTTCCTTGATAATGTTCAGCATAGGCATTTACATAACTCTGTATGTATGGAATTACAATTGGAAATAATTTTTTACAATCTATTTGATGTTCCTGATTTATTATACCAGCTAAATGTTGTCTGTAATCATTGTTTTTTTTACTACATAATTTTTTTATACTATTTATTTCTTTTGTAGTTAGAGTCGATGAGTATAAAAAAGGACCCCAATGAAAATAATTATAGTTTATAGTTCTATCTTTTTTAGACATGTTTTTTATAAATCCTTTCTCATTGTTTATATAAGTAACTTATATCACTATTTTGTAAAGTCAACACAGCATCAGAAAATGTTTCAACTATAGGCCAACCTTTTAAATTAAAAGATGTATTAAGTAAAAGAGGAACACTTGTTTTGTCATAAAATAATTTTATTAAATCATAGTAATTAGGATTTTGTTCTCGTTTTAATGTTTGAAATCTACATGTATTATCTATGTGCACACATGCTGGAACTTCATCAATTGCTTTTTGTTTAGCATCAATTGCAAATGTCATGTATGGTGATTCATCTAACGTATGCATATCTAAATAATCATGTCGATGTTCATATAGTATCGTAGCAGCTGTCGGCCTCCACCATTGTCTACCTTTTATTTTGTTAACTATGCTTTTTGCATTTTTATTTCTTGGATCAAATAACATAGAACGATTACCTAATGCACGTGCCCCCCATTCAGAGTGACCTTGAAAGATAGCAACCACTTGTTGGTCTAAAAGTAAATCTACAGCTTCTTCTTTTTTATAAATAATTTTCATAATAAACTACTCCTCCTACTGCGGTACCTGCATCATATGGTATGGGATCTACAAAAAAAGTATATTCAGGGTATTTTTTTACAAGTTTAAAATTGTTAGAACAATTTAAATGATAGCCTCCTGACAGTATTATATTTTTACAATTACTATATTGTTTAGATCTTTCTAATAACTCTACCACATCTTGAAAAGTTTCTTCTTGTGCTTTGTTAGCAATTTCTAAAACATTTTTATCTAAATCAGTTCCTTTATCTTTGTAAGCTGCAATACCCATTAATTGACCATCAGCGTACCCTTCAAAACCAGATAGTTCTACATAATTACGATATGTAAAACCTGCCTTAGTTTGATTTGAAAGAGTAAAATCTACATTATTACGTTTAGTTTCTATTTGCACCGGCACAAAGTTTTTAAAATAATCTGTACATTTATTGGAAACAAATTTATATTTGTTAACTATCTCTTTTTTATTTATTAAAAATATACTTTGAAGAACTTTAAAATCTAAATTAATTTCTGTTTCACCTCCTCCATCAGATACTAATGCTATCGCTTCATCAAAGTTACAAAAGTAATAACCACAAAGAGCATGATAAATGTGATGATTTTTTATATCAAAAAAATATTTTTTATATTTAACTTGTTTTAATACGTGATTAATAATAGGCATTTCTATTTGTAAATGACTCCTATCAAAAGATGCAAACACTATGACATCAAATGTAATATCTTTAAATTTTTTTAAAACTTGATATTCATAGTCATAAATAGCCTGTTCATTTTCCTGTGGTTGATAGTTTTTAATTTTGTTAAATCTATCTTCTTCATAAAATTCTTTTAAAACACCATCTTCAAACAATGCAAAAGAAACATTATGTGAAATATTTATGCCTAATATCCTGTTCATTTGTGACTTTCATTCTATATAAAACTAATATATAGTATAATTTATATATTTCAAAGGCTTTTTATGTTACAAAAATTAGGATTTTTACCAGGATTTAATAAACAAGTTACACCTACCGGCGCTGAATCTCAGTGGACAGATGGGGAGAATGTACGTTTTAGATATGGTACACCTGAAAAGATAGGTGGTTGGTCTCAATTAGGACAAGATAAATTAACAGGTGCAGCTAGAGGTTTGCACCATTTTGTAAATAAAGAGTCTACTAAATTTGCAGCAATAGGAACTAATAGAATTTTATATGTGTATTCTGGTGGTGTTTATTATGACATACACCCTTTAGTTAATCCATCAGGAACAGCAATTACAAGTGCGTTTAGCACATCCAATGGATCACCTACAGTTACTATAACCGCAAATTCAAATGGTTTTGTAGCAGGAGACATAGTTTTATTTGGTGATGCGACTACATTTAGTGCTATCACTAATTCTAATTTTGGAGCTTCTGATTTTGCTGATAAAAAATTTATGGTTACATCTATCATAGATGGAAATAATTTTACAATCACAATGCCTAGTAATGAAACAGGTAGTGGAGCATCTACTTCTGGAGCTATTACATATTTTAGATACTATCATGTTGGACCTGCAGAACAACTTGGTGCTTTTGGTTGGGGAATACCTTTATGGGGTGGAGAAGTATTAGGGGTTGCAACAACAACATTAAACGGATCACTAAGTGCTAATGCTTTTGGTACAGGTGGGTCCGGAACAGATATTACATTAACTTCTACATCAGGATTTCCAACTACCGGTACTAACTTTATTCAAGTAGACTCAGAAGAAATTTCTTACACAGGTGTGGCAGGAAATAATTTAACTGGTATTACTAGAAATGTTAGAGGGACTTCAAACGCATCTCACTCTAGTGGAGCAACTGTTACCAATACATCTAATTGGACAGGATGGGGTTCTGCTGCAGTAAACTCAGATTCTGTAATAGATCCAGGTTTATGGTCTTTGGACAATTTAGGATCAACTCTTATTGCATTAATACACAACAATGAATGTTTTCAATGGGACGGTGATGCATCTAATGCAACAGCAACAAGAGCTACAATTATATCTGGTGCACCAACAGCGTCACGTGATATGTTAGTATCAACTCCTGATCGTCACTTAGTTTTTTTTGGAACCGAAACAACTATTGGAGATAAAGATACACAAGACGATATGTTTATTAGATTTTCTTCTCAAGAAGACATTACAGATTATACACCTACGGCTGAGAATAGTGCTGGTACACAAAGACTGGCCGCCGGATCACGGATCATGGGTGGTAAATTAGGTAGAAATGCAATTTATATTTGGACTGATACTTCTTTATTTACTATGCGTTTTGTTGGAACACCTTTTACATTTGCCTTTGAACAAGTAGGTACTAACTGTGGATTGATTGGACAAAATGCAGCTGTTGAAGTTGACGGTGCTGCGTACTGGATGTCTGATAATGGTTTTTTTAGATACACTGGTAAACTAGAATCTATGGATTGTTTGGTTGAAGATTTTGTTTATGATGATCTTAACACTACATCTAATCAATTAGTATATTGTGGTATCAATAACTTGTTTGGTGAGGTTACTTGGTTTTATGCATCTGCTACATCTAACAACGTTAACAGAGCAGTTACTTATAGTTATTTAGATTCAACTGCTAAAAGACCTATATGGTTTACAAATGATAGTAGTTTATTTCCTAGAACAACATGGGAAGATTCTTCTGTATTTGGTTTACCTCATGGAACTCAATACGATCCAGACACAGATACTTCGTTTGATGTGCAAGGAAACACAGATGGAGTTACATATTATTACGAACACGAAACAGGTGTTAATCAATTAAGAGATGGAGCAACTACAGCTATTCCAGCTAACATTACATCTGGTGATTATGATATTACACAAAAAGTTGTAAGAGGAGCAGCTACAAATATGGCTGACCTTAGAGGTGATGGTGAAAACATTATGAGAGTTAGTAGAATTATTCCTGATTTTATAGCACAACAAGGAGACGCTATTGTACAATTAGAACTAAGAGATTATCCAAACGATACAGCAGCAAGTTCATCATTAGGTCCTTTCACTGTGGCGACCAACACTACAAAAGTAGACACACGAGCTAGAGCAAGAGCTATAGCTCTTACAATATCTAACACTGCAGTGGATACTAGTTGGAAGTTAGGAACCTTTAGATTAGATATACATTCTGGAGGACGAAGGTAATGGCTAAGATAGTACAAACATTAACTAGAGCAAGCTCAGAGTATGAGGAAGATGTAGCACAATCTTTAGTTAGAGATTTAGATGCAGTTCTTGAGAAACTTAACACAACATTTCAAGAAGAATTAAAACAGGAGATAGAAGCTAGAAGTTTCTTTTTAGATTAATGGCAGTAGTAAACCAATATAAATTTGCAGGTATAGATAACAGCACAACGGGTAGTGCACTTACGCCATTAGGTGCTGGTATTCCTGCAGTTAATGAAACTATAGTTATTAAATCAATATTAGTTACATCTGCTGGTACGCCTACAGTGACAGTTACAAATAACAGTATCACAGCTATAAAATCAGTAGCATTAACAGCCAATCAAACTAAAGAATTATTAACACAGCCGCTAATAATTGAGGGTGGTAAAACCTTTACAGTACAGTCAAGCAGCTCAGATTCGTTTGATGTAGCTATTAGTTATTTAAACATTAAGAAAGAGGTAACAACATAATGAAATTATATAACGCTAAAGTAGAGGAAACATACAGACACAAAAAAACTGGAGAGGTTTTTAAGGAAAGAAAAGACTGGGAAATTAAAGGTTACAAAGCAGAAGAGATGGCGCAAGACGTAAAAGTTATCATGCCGCCTCTTGATTTATTCGCTAAAACAAAGTAAAAGGAGATACTATGGAAGAAAAAATTTCAATGAACGAATCTATACAAGCTGGAGCACCTGACATTAAATACAATAGGGGTGATATTAGAATGGGTGAAGGTCAAGATCAACAAGGCATGGAAATTGCGGCAGAAATATGGTCACAAATGGACCCAGAACAAAAAGTTCAGTTTGCTAGTTTTGAAGCATTTTTTCAAAGTGGTATCTGGAAACAAATTTTACAACAGTTGCAACAAGATCAATCAGGAATCCAATCTCAAGCTCCAGAAATGAGTATGAGTGAGAATGTTAACATGCAGGAACAAATGCCTGGTGGCGGAATAGCTGATGTTGACATGAGAGAAAAAGTTGCAATGGCAGCCAACGGTGGTTTGATGGGTCTCTATAACAGAGGGATGTAGTCATGGCTGGTTTAACAGCAATTAAAAGAATAGGTTTTGCAGGTGGAGGCATGGATGCTTCTACACAATCTTTTGATAAGGCGGCTAATCCGAATAGACCTGGTGGACCAATTGGTAGAGACGACAGTGCTCGAGATGGCATGCAAGGTTTTAGTCAAGGCGAGAGAGACAATCAAAACGCAGTAACAGAACAATACAGAAGAAATAGAGCAGAAGCAGCAGCAGCAGCAGCAAGACAAAAAGCAAAAGAAGAAATACTTTTTAACTCAAAGGTTGGGAGAAACAAAAGACTTAATGCATTTCAAAGATATAATAGTAAACTTCAAAGAAAAGCAATGCTAGATCTAGCAAAAAAAAGAGCACTTCAAAAATACCAAAATGTAGAACAGTATGTGGATGAAGACATATATGGATTATCTGGTCAACAGATGGCAGAATTGAGAGGTTATACTTTTGATTCACAAGGTAATATAACAGGTTATGATAGAGATAAAGCAACAGCTTATGGTTATGACACTAGTAAATTAGGAAAAGGTATGGATACCTTAACAAGTAACAAAGGTACATCAATAGAAAAAACAAGAAAAAATTTATATGATGTTAACTCACCGGTGTATGGACTTTTAGGTCTTGCAGCAGATAAAATTAGACCTGACACACAACGTACAGTATTAAATACTTTAGGTAAAGCTGCAGAATACAATGTTCTTGGTATTAAGGCTCCAAACATGACTAACCAACAAATTAGTGATGAAATGTATAGATTAAAAAATCTAGGAAGAACACAAGATCAAATTGATTTTATAGAAGGCGGCGGTAGCGGTGGAGGCGGAGAATATTTACCCTACATACCAGATGATGAGGGTGAAGATAGTGAAGAAGAAAAATTTACTTACAGATTTGGTGATGGTCAAAATGTTGGAGCAGATGTAACAAGAGGTTCATATATATTTAATCAAGGTGGCAGAGTACCAAGAAACATGGGCGGCATCATGAATGCTGTACCAAGACAAGGGTATTTTTTAGGTAAGATAGTTAAAGGTGTTGGTAAAGTTTTAGGTAGTGTGGCTGATGCAGCAGGAAAAGTTTTAAAAAGTGACCTAGGTAGATATGCAATTATGGCTGCTGGAATGTATTATGGTGGTGGTGGAGCAAGTGCTTTTAAAAATAAAGGTTTTATGGAAGGTTTAAAAACAATGGGTAGTAATTTTTTTAGTAAATCAAACCCTCTTTTATTTACTGATGGTAAAATGAGTATGGCTAAACTTGCCGGTATATCTACAATAGCACCTTATTTATTTGGTCAAGGTAAACCAAACGAAGACATTGGTATGGGAACCAGAGGTGGTGGATTAATTGATCCACTAACAGGAGAAGAAGGAACACCACAGAGCATGAGAGATAACATAGAACTTGCTAAACAAGAAGCAGCTGGAGATCCTGTTAAACTAGCACAATTAAACGCAAAATATAACAACATGTTATTTACTAATTTACCTTATGAAAACTATGGTTTGTATGC
>Ga0208159_1000598_pt1 | contig 14303 bp, 13 predicted proteins | sample 9_EtaG_FD_184082 | JGI IMG/M metagenome (GOLD analysis project Ga0208159, IMG submission 184082) | Marine viral communities from the Subarctic Pacific Ocean - 9_ETSP_OMZ_AT15188 metaG (SPAdes) (version 2) | ecosystem: Environmental > Aquatic > Marine > Oceanic | place: Pacific Ocean | collected... | reverse complement strand
GTCTACGTTTAGATAATAGTAAGGATCTTCCAAATCTATTACCTGTAAGTCGGTAAGACCAGGAAACAGTATCTCCTGACCGATTCCAAATTTCCGTGTCCTACATAAAGTTTTATCACACATACTACACATAGGTTGGTCATTACATTTGTAGCCCCATTCTTTTTTATCGTGTTGATTTACAATTATTTGTACTTCAGAATCAGACAATGGTTTTTCCATTGCTGTTGCATTAAACATTATTAGTTTTGATTTCCATTCACTAGGCCATTTTTGTTTTGCATATACACCATAATGAAACAACGCATTATTTCTACCACCCTCTCCTATTTTATTTATAGCTAACGTTTCTATGCAAGGTGGTGCATCTCCATATTCTGATTTAGGTCTTTCTACTTTAATACTGTCAACATCTTTTTGTTTTATATTTTCATACAATAAATAAAAAGCATCTAAAGTAACAGCTTCACCTTTACTATTAAAGGCATATCTTGTTGTTTGTTTACAATTAAAGTATGGTAAATTTAAAAAATTTCCTGTATCATCTTGCGATTTTAATTCTGTTTGTTTCGGAAACACTTCTGATCCACCATAACCTAACACAGCTTTTATTTCTGTTAACTTATCTTGCATTGATCTTGCTGATACATAATCTTCTGTAAATAAAAATACATGTGCACCACCAGATTTAGATCTAAATACTATTAATGGTAAATTTAATTTATTTATTTTTTTAATTAATTCTGAATGATTAAATCCTGCGTATGAATCTATATCAATGCATCCCCATTTACATTGATTGTCATCATTAATAGGTATTACACCTAAACTTTCTGTTCCTTCTAAATGCTGTTGCCATAATTCATCTGTGACTGGTTCTCTTTTTACAAATGATTTGCCTTTTACTTTTGTCCCGTTGCCATTTGATTCTCCAACTTTAGTGACACCATGAGCACGTTCTAATCCTGTGAATATATGTTTAAATTTTTCTATCATAAAATGCAAAGTGGGCGTTTCCACTCTCGCTTTCACGCCCACCACCTAGGATACGGTTAGTATGGTTGTTTAGAGTCTGCCTCTTCATTACCATGCTTCGCCTCAATCTCACCTTTACCTACACGCTCTGCAAATGTTTTCGCAATATCATAGACTCCTTTGTCTGTGACTGGTCCTACTTTTGCAACGTCCCATCCAAACCATGTACCTTTGTCGTTTGACATCTGCACAGGTTTTAGACTGTAAATGTGACTATATGTTGGCGGAGTAAAAAGTCCGTTTTTACCCTGCATTTTAATTCCCATCATCATTGAGTTCCATTTTCTACTAACTTTAAGTTGAGTAGCTTTCATAGATATCAACGCTGTTGATGGACTATCACCTAAAAGAATCACAAAGTGATCAGCAGTGTTTTCTAAATAATTACCGTTTGGTAATCTATCTTTGAAATCTTTACCTCTAGTCGTTTGACTAATGATATCACTACCTGCTTCATGAATAGCAACAGGTGCACCTGTACTGGTACCTCTATCTTGCCATTCAATATACTTTCTTTTGTAAAAAACTGGTACAACATCTATTGAGCTGTACAAGTCATTAGTGACAGTGTTTATTATCTTGCCGGGTTCTGCGCCCTCGACATATTTTCCGTGAGTCTTATTGACTTCCGGAGATAATTGTCCCAAAACTTTTAAGAAAGGCAACGCAAGATCTTCTTGCGATATGTTTTGAGTACCTTTGTCTGCATCAGCTTCAAACATATTGACTGCTAATGCGCCTCCTTTTTTTTCTACTACTTGGTTCATGTTTATTGTTTCCTTTTTATTGTTGTTTTATTCTCGGTATAAACACCGAAAATTTCCGTTGGCATGTCTTTACCTGCCTCAATACGCTCACGGACTAGCGCTTTCAGAGTCATGGGCTCGACCTTCATTTTTCGTGCAGGTTCCAACCCTTGACTCTTCGCAAGGTCAACATAAGATGCTGCCTTGTTATCTTCGTCTTTACCGAATGATACTGAAATTTCATTCTTAATAATATCACCCAGTCCATTGTTACGAAGCCAGTTATACGCCGCTTCTTTATTAGCCTCACTTATGTGAGCTTTGTACGACGTTGCAACTTTTAGATGTGAACCATCTTCAAGTTTTAATTCTGCTAAACCCATTTCTGTCATCATAGTTGGTATGACTTCTCCAGAAATACGTTCTATATCTTTTTTTGTACTCTTTATATTATCTTCTTGAAGTTCTAATCTTTTATTTAGATCTTCTAATTTTTCTACTTGATCTGCAAGAGACTGAATATTATCAGTTTTTTTCATTGCATCTTGTTGGTCTTTTTCAAAATCAATCGACATCTATTTCTCCTCTTTCATATAAGTTTATTTGTATTGGATAGTATTTTCTTTCTTGTTTATCCCATTTAAGTATTTTGTATTTTCCATTTGTAATATCAGAAACGATAGAACACGCAACACCTATTAGTGCAGGATCACCTGTTAATAGTAAATGATCTTTTTCATTAAAATGTTTTAATCCATGTCTTAACTTTCTTATAAGAGGTCCTGGAGAAAAAATCATTTGAGAAAACTCTGGTAATAAAAATACTAGATCACCATAATTAGTAGCACCCATAATATTTATTTTAGGGTTTCCCGCTTGGCTTCCCGCAACATGTTGGATTACATATACTTTTTCTGCTTTCATGTCTTGACATATAGTGCATGATGAATTATATGTCAACCCATAGAAAGAAAAAAGATTATGACAATAAATTATAAATTTAAAATGAAGCCTTACGCTCATCAATTAACTGCGTTAGAAAAATCTTGGAACAAAGAAAGCTACGCATATTTTATGGAGATGGGTACAGGTAAAACAAAAGTATTAATTGACAACATGTCGATGTTGTATGACAAAGGTAAAATAGATGGTGCATTAATTATTGCACCTAAAGGTGTTGTTAAAACTTGGTATGAACAAGAACTACCAGCACATTTACCAGATCACATAGAAAAAGTGTCAATATTGTGGCAACCTAATATTACAAAAAAACAAAAAGAAAATTTAGATAGTGTATTAAAAACAGGAACTGAATTACATATTTTAGTAATGAACGTAGAAGCTTTGTCTACAAGCAAAGGTGTAGATTTTGCACTAAAATTTATTAACTGTCACAACACATTAATGGCTATTGATGAATCAACTACAATAAAAAATCCTGGTGCTAAACGTACAAAAAATATTATTAAATTAGGTGGTATTTCTAAATACAGAAGAATAATGACAGGTTCTCCTGTAACTAAAAATCCATTAGATTTATATAGTCAATGTGAATTTCTTGATCCATACTTATTAGATTTTACTTCTTACTATGCATTTCGTAATAGATATGCAGAAATGAAAACTCTACATGTTAGAGGTAGGTCTATACAAGTTGTTAAAAAATTTGTTAATTTAGCAGAATTATCAGAACGATTAAAAGGTTTTTCTTACAGAGTATTAAAAGAAGATTGTTTAGATTTACCACCTAAAAACTGGACTAAACGACATATATCTCTCACACCAGATCAATTTAAAGTTTACGACCAAATGAAAAAACAAGCTGTAGCGCATTTAAATGGCAAAGCGTCTAGCACTATGACTGTTCTTACTCAACTTATGAGACTACAACAAATAACTTGTGGCCACTTTGTGGCTAATGATGGCTCTACACAAGAAATAAAAAATAATAGAATTAGTGAACTTATGGACGTATTAAGTGAAATAGAGGGTAAAGTTATTATATGGGGTCATTGGCAAAAAGATATTACAAATATTATAAAAGCTATTGTTGATGAGTATGGTTCAGGGTCCGTGGTTGATTATTATGGGTTAACACCGCAAGATGAAAGACAAGATAACATACGTCAATTTCAAAATAACCCAGAATGTAGATTTATTGTAGGTACACCTCAAACAGGTGGTTATGGTATTACACTTACACAAGCAAACACAGTTGTATATTTTTCTAACGGCTATGATTTAGAAAAAAGATTGCAATCAGAAGACAGAGCACACAGAATAGGTCAAAAGAAAAATGTAACTTATGTAGATATTATATGTGAAGATACAGTTGACGAAAAAATAGTAAAAGCATTAAAAGATAAAATAAATATAGCTTCTCAAGTATTAGGAGAAGAACTTAAATCCTGGATTTAGTAGGATATACGCGTGTAGCGCGCTGAAATTTTTAACTTACAACTTTACCACCAGACCATTTCATATCTGGTAGACCTTCAGTATAATTTTTGCCGTCAAAAGTTAAAACTTGTTTTCTATTTGAATCTGATTCGTGATAAGATATGTGAACCCATCCTCCAGCCGGATGGTCTTTATCGTAAAACTCAAGGATCAATTGATCGAAGTCTACGTTATTTTGTAGCCAGTAAGCTGTCTGAATATTTGGTACTCCAAAAATTTCCAGGTCTACGGCCTGGCCCTTCGCATGTTGCGATGTCTTTTTGCTGCCGATAGCTTCACACAAAGCCTCGGACCTATAGCCCGATGTGATAGTGACTGGCTTATCAAAGTGTGCACGTAGAGGTTCTAAAATTTCATAACATAAATCACCTAGACTTTTAATTTCTCCAGATCCTGGAGTATTGTCTATTCCTTTTCGCGTCGCTGTCATCGACTTAGTCATCTCTTTAAGAGTAAAATGTTTTGATAATTGCATAATTTATTTTGATATATCTGAAAGTAAAATTAAAAGAACAGCTCCCATACCGCCTACTATCCAATACTCTAATCTTTTAATTCTTTCTTGCATTTCTTTTATTTGTTCAAACGTTTGCTTTTGCATTATTCTGCAAAGCTTTTCATGTGATTCAATTTTTTGTAGTGCCGATTTTTTTGCCATTATGTTCTCTTAGCTATTTCCTTTTCACCCTCTGATAGTAATGCATTCTCACTTCGTGTCAACCCGTCATTTTTAGCCAACATAGTGTTGTTATTTACCTTTGGCATTGGTGTATTTGGTAATGGTGGTGCTTGTACTTGAAAATCATTTGATAAAGGATTTAATAATTTGTTAACTCCTTTTTTAATTATAGGAGATATTTTTCTTAAGTTTGATTTTATAAATCCTTCGTCTCTAATTGGATCACCATTTTCATCTAAAATCATATTACCTTTTTTGTCTAATACGTAATCAAATTTTTCTGGATCGTATTCATTACCTTCTTTAAAAAATTTTTTAAATTCATAATTCATCTTAACACCGTCTAATTCAAATTCAGGAAACACAAAACCTGTATTAAGATCTAATCTAAATTTACCTTCCGCAGAAGCTTTATCTAACTCATTACGTATAGTATTTACTTTTGTTTCAAATCTTTTTTGTGAATAGTTTACTGGAGTAAATTCACCAAACATTAAATTACTTCTTATTGTTTCACTAACACCTGATTGTTTTAATATTTCATCAATTTGAAAATCAGATAAATCTAAAAGTTTTAAATCTTGCATTCTTATATACATATCTTTTTGTATTCTAAATGCTTCTTCTTGCATATCTTCATATGTTTGAACTAACATACCTGGTGTGTTGTTTTGATAATTATCAACATTATAAAATTTTTCATTTTCGTCAACAGCTCTTAATAATCTATTCATTTCTGATCCAAAATATTTTAAATCTTTTTTTACATCAATACGAATAATTCTGGTACCAGCAAACAATGCAAGTAATTCATCTTTTAAGTTTAATGCTTTACCACCTTTTGTTAAATCTTTTCCAATTGCACCACTAATTTTATCTGCACTAACAAACACACCTGGTTTGACACCATCTAATATATAAGCAAATGATTTAGCAAACTTATCTCCAATACTATCAGACGCAGAAAAAACTGTACCTCCTTGATCTTTTTTACCATTTCTTAAAGTTACATCTAATACTCTGTCAAAACCAATCGGCTCAGTTATAAACGGTGCTAAAAATGTCATCACTGGTCCATCTTCTGCAAACATAATACTCATTACATAATCATCTGTTTCTTGTGGATTTAAATTTTGTGCAGATGCTTGGTTAATTGCTGCTTCTAATGGTGCCCACAAACTATCATATGGTGAAAAGTATGAAAAGTTTATTGCTGCTGATTCACCATTTTTCCAACCTTTAATAGCTAGAAGATTTGAATTTTTATCCCATGGTGCAGCTGATGAACGTTTGTATGCATCCCATTGTGAGTCTGTAGAATTAGTTAAGAATTGTGCTAGCTGTACTAATCCAGTTCCTGTTGCATAACTTGTTAAAAAAGCACCTTGTAATCTTCTTATACCCATTTGTCTTATCGCAGGATTTTTACTAGAAGCTTCTTTTAATCCAATGGCCATTACGTTTGTTCCTGTTCTAAGAATTTCTGCAGGAAATGATATAAAAGCACCTAATGGTAGTTTTCTTAAGGCTTGTATTGCAGGTGGTACTTTAGAATATGTTGGATATGTATTTCTAACTAAAAATGCAGATGCTTCATCTAATGCATCATCGTATGTTTTTATTTGTCCAGTAATATTATTTACAGGCACAAACTCTTCACCCATATCTTTATACCAAGATTTCATATCATCTAAATTTCTTACAGCTCTATGTAATTGTGATCTAGAAAACTCAAAACCAAAGTGTTTCCACAAGTTATCACCGCCCGCATATAGTCTTGCAACTTTATCTGTTGGTGCCATTTTAATAAGTTTATCAAATAACTTATCTGTTGTATTTACAGTGTTATTTTTTATTTGATCCATGATTGATTTTAATTCTGATGCCACGACATTTTCATCCCATACACCAAGACGAACTAATTTTTCTGCGTAGTTGTTCATTTCTACATCATCTATGTTTTTCTTTCCTGCTTCAAATATATCATCTAATACAATTTTCATTGCATTTGTAACACTAGCTCTACCACCAATATGACCATTCATTAATGCAAAGAATGCAGCTGATGTTACGTTCCTAACTTGTGTTTGTGGTGAGTATAATGTTTTACCAATCTGCACACCAACCTTACCTTGCATAATAGTTCTGTATAATGGTATAGCTATTAAATTATCTAATACACCACCTACACCTTGAAACATTTGCACATACTCAGGTGTTGTATAAAGTTCTGTTAAATCAGATTTCATATGTCTACCAAATCTAGGTATTTTTCTAATCATTTCTGGATTAGCAATACCGGCTGCAATTGCTTCATCAAAAGAATTAAATAACCAACCATTTTTTATTCCTGATTGTGCAATATAATCACCAGCTCTTTTGTTAGCCATAGCTGAAATCATTTCTGCAGTTGTATAACTAACAGATGACTTTAAATTTTTTTCTGGTCCTAATAATTTTTGTATAGCATCAGGTAATTCTTCTCCTGTTTTTAAAAATTTTACTTTTCCTAATTTTAATATGTCAGCTATTTCTTTCATTTGTCTTAATGGATTTTTACCATCAGCTCTTGCTGTATGTAAAACAGAATTTATCATCATCTTACCATGTTCAAAATATTTAGCATTAACATCTTTTAAATCTGCGTGTCTGTTTTCAGCTATCTCTCTTAAATTTTTATTTTTTTTAATTACATTATCAACTACCCACTTAACTGAGTTGTTAAATATTTTTTCATCTGGCACATAATTAGGATTAGTAAAAGTAGAAAAAGATTTAACTAAATAATTTTTTACTTTATTTACTTCTATATTAGCTATTTCTTTAGTATATTTATCTCCTTCCTTACCTTTAGGTAAAGATTTTTGAAACTCTTTCATTATGTTTTTTATTTCTAATTTTAAATCTGCAGCCAATGGTTGTAATTCATCTGGTAAATCTGTTTTTTTAATTTGATCTCGTAAAAAACTATCAACTTTATCTAAATAAAATTTTTGTAATGCAGGAGATGTAGTATTTTTATTGTGTTGATCTTGAAAACCTTTAGCTAGTTTATATGCTTTGTTATCTAAAGCTTCAAGAGTTCTATCTAATTTTCTAGCTCTACCTTTTATATATAAAGATACTTGTTCTGATACACCTTCAATATCTTTAGGTTGTTTTCCGTAAGCTCTAAACCAAGATAATATATTATCCATTCTTTTAAGAACTCTGTCTGATTTATTTGGTGACGTAATAGAACTTAATCTCCATTTTTCAAATGGTGGTAATTGATTTATTTTTTTAAACATATTTTTACCACTAAATGTAGATACAATTGCAGGAGCCAAAGCTTTTGTTAATGCAAAGTCAGTAGTGTTACGAATTAATTTTGCTGCCCCAGATACAACAGGTTCAACAGCTGGTCTAGATGCAAGATAACTTACAGGTCTAAATACTGCTGTGTTAATACCTTTAGCACCAAATCTTGCAGTTTGTTTTATAAAAGGTGCAAGTCCATATTTATATCCTAGTTGTGCAGCTTTACCTACAATTGGAAAACCAAAACCAACTAACGTTCCTTCTTGTCCATATTTAATTTTATTTCTAAATGATGCGGCTGCTCTTTTTTTACCAGTTAATCCTTCTGTAGATTCTGGTTCAAAGAAAAAAGATTGTCTACCAGGATTTGATGCAAGAAAATCTGTAGCACCTACAACAGTAGCGCCCTCTATAGCTCTTGCTGCTATTTTACTTATCTTTTTTGTTTTTGCTCCTTTTATACCTTGAATAATTTTGTTTATTTGACCAACAGTTTTTGTTCCTCGTATTACTTTTTGTATTACACCACCAGGTATTGCAAATTGTGTCATTAATCCAATAAGATCACCTCTCCATGTTTCTGGTCTGTCTGGTTGTCTTTTAGGATCTTTCATCATTTCATCAAATGCTTCTAAAAATTCTGTACCAAAAACATAATCAGAACCTGCAAATAATAATTCTTTTGTACCTGATACTAAATCAAATGCACCAGATTCTACCCCTCTAGATATTTCATCTAGAATAGATATGTAATCTTTTTGATCACCTTTTTTTAACAACTCTATTGAATCAACTGGTTTGTCATATTTTTTTGACATGTAATTATCCAAAACCAATTTCATATTAGGACTACCTTTAAGTATAAATCTAGCTAAACTATTATCTTTTTTTTGAAATGGATTAAGAGGTTTTAAATATCTTACAGGTTTTTTAGGTTCTCCAACACCTTCTAATGCTTTAAGAAAAGATTTTTGAAAATCATTAAGAGTTCTTAGCTCTCCTTCAACTGTTTTTGGTTCTGTATTAGCTGTATCTTTTTTGTATCGCTCGTAGGCAGTATCGGCCATTTTATGCCTCCGCTGGTAATACTAAATTAACACTATATTTTTTGTTGAATTGATCTACGTCTTGTTGAGTTGCAATAGTTGCAAAGTCTTCTAACGCTTCTGGACTAGCAGATAATAATCTTACAATGTCATCACCTATTTCTTGTGGAAGTCTAGCTCTTAACGTTGCATAATCCATATTATCTTCTGGTCCTTGTTCCATGGTTTCTGTTTCTTGCATCTCCATACCAGGTGCTTGCATAGTCATTGTTTCTGTCATGCCACCTATATTGTAACCGGCTCTGCCACCAGCTGCTAATTCTTGATCTTGATCTGAACTTATATCTGAAACACCTATAAAAAATTCTTCATATTTTTTATATGCTTCTTTTAACAATAAAGGATCAGAATCACCTTTGTATTTTGGCACCTGTTGACCAGGATTATTTGGATCTGGTATCATTTCTTTTTTAAGTTCTGCCATAATAGAGAATAATACTCGTTTAGAAAAATCTTTATTTTCCATTAAAGACTTACCAACAGCATCTTCTTTAGTTAAAAATGTTAGTCTTGCTTTTTTCTCTTTTATTTGTTGTGCAACATCTTCACCATTAGCTTGTTTTTTTTCTAGCTCTACAATTTCTTTCATTGTTTGTTCAATATTATTTGCTATTTCTAATTTAGCATAACTTTTACCTTTACTACCACCAGCAGCTTCTGCTGCAATATCAATGTTTCCTTGTAATAATGTTTTAAATAAATCTGCTTGACCTGCTTGCTGACCTAATCTTTGTGCATCTATATCATCAAATAAATCTTGTGTAGGTTTTTTAGCTGCAGCTGCAACTGTAGAAAAAAAACCACCTTGTGGTGGTCTTGATAATAAATCTAAACCAAAGTTAGTTAAAAATCTATTTAATCCTTCACCTTTTGGTCTTTGAAAATATGGTGTAAAAGCTTTTTGTACTTCAGGATTTTGTACTTGTTGTTGTGTATCTTGTAATACTTTAGCCATATCAAAATTTAAACCAGTGCTGTAATTAACTCTTGGTGTATCTAACCCTGAAGTTATACCTTCGTTAGCAGATCCACCTCTTCTAAACATTGGTCTTTTTAATATTCTGTTCATTAATTTTATGGTTTACCAGTATTAATTATAGTTGATGGTGCACCTGCATTTTTAACTGCACCATAAATTCCTGATAACGTTGTACCAACACCTAACGCTGTTTGTAACGGTGTAGGGTTTGGTATGTTTGTTGATTGGAATGCTGCTGGATATCCACCCATTAGACCAGTTACTTGACCAGAAAATCTGTCTAACTGTTCTTGTGGTTGGAATGTTGCCATTCTAGTAGCTTCTCTTGTTGCGTCTAGTCCTGCTTGTGCTTGCGCCTGGTTTAATGCGCCCAACGTTCCAAGTTGTGAAATTCTGTTAGATTGTAATCCAGGCACAGCACTCATCAGACCTAGCTGAGTTTGTAAATCTTGTCCTCTTTGAGCTTGTGCTTGATTGAAACCTTGCTCCAACAGTCCAGCTTGTAACATAGCTCTATTTCTATCTGATCCTAATTGATATTCCGACTGCAGAACTCCTTCTCTGCCGCCGCCAAAGGCACCAGATGAAACTGCATTGTCACGTATTTGTTGTCTATTGATTGCTGCATTTCTATCAAACTCTGCAAGTGATGCATCAATAACTTGTGATTGATATGGTGACATGTAATCTTGTTGTTGTTGAGCTGTCATTGGCCCAGTTAAATTTTGTGCTGCTGTTAGGTATGGTTGAAACGATCCTAAACCAGAAGCTGTTGCGGCATCTGTTGCTAAATTTTGTGCTTGTGTTTGTAATGCATCTTGTGCAGCAACTTGTGGTGCAAGTCCTGCTAAACTATCTTGTCTAATTCCAAATTGTGTAGCTGCATCTTGACGTGCTTTAAATTGTGCAGCGTCTTCGCCTGTTTGTTGTGTTAATGAACCTATTCCTTGTGAAACTACTGGTATGGCTGATTGTGCTGTAATCTGTGTTGCAAGATCTTTACCTATATCTTCTATAAACTGCGCAGGTAAATTTCGTACTGTTTCTGTAGCCATTATAAAACTCCTTCTAATCTTTGTGATGTTTGAAACATTTCTTTAGCGCCATCTAATCCTTGCGATTCTTCTGATACTTCACCTCCGGACTCGAGATTTTTCATCATATTATACATAACTTCTGCGCCTTTGTCTATATCTCCCTCACCTGCATTTCTAACAGCATCTGCTGTAAATACAAACTCATTCTTTGATAATCTTGCAGGGACATCATCTGCTTTTTCCATTCTACCCATGTCTACAAAACCACCTGTTTCTCTGTAATCTTTTTCTTTACCATCCATATCTAATAATGGCATAACATTTTTAGCAACTGGTTCTGCATTCCCACCTTCAGCCATTAATCTATATGGACTACCTGATCTTTGCATAGCAAGGTATGGATTTCTTCTAATACCAGCTATATCTAAACCTTTTCCTCTATCTTCTTCTTGTTCCTCCTCTTCTTCTTGAGGTGTCATTAATCCTGCTAGTGCTGATGCTGCTGTAATACCTCCTAAAGCTGTTGGCATTAAAGATCCACCACCTTTTGTTAAACCTAATTTTGTAAATAACCCTTCTTTAAAAGGCACAAAAGGTTGACCTACTCTGGATCCTGCTTGACCAAATAAAGTACCTTTTAATCCTCCAAACATTCCTGAACCTGATAAATAACTACCACCCGCATATAACAATGCAGCTTTACCTATTGGTGATTTAACAACTTTCTTAACAGCTCTTGTAGCTTTTTTAATAAGTTTACCAAGACCATACATCTGTCTTCCTGTTTCATCCATATTACCATCAGCTAAACCACCTATTAAATCTTCTGGATTTGTCATACCACCTTTATTCATAAGTCTGTATGGTATTCCTTTTGGTGTATCCACAACAGGATCTGTTGTTGTAGGAGCTGTTGATCTTATACCTACAAAACAATATGCTGGTGGGTTAGGTCCTTTACAAGGATCACTTGGTCCATCATCTCCTTTTGGAGGTTCAGGAGGACCATCGGGACCAAAAAATGCGTTTTCAAATTCAGCTTGGGTTATATCACCGGTGTCTTGTGCATTATTAATAGCATCTGCTATTCTGTCAGTATCTGTTAAATCTTTTCCTGTCATACCATAATTATCAAGATTTGGATCAGATCTTTCATAAACATTTAAAGCTGGATTCATTATATTTAATACACTTAAAAAACCAGGAGTTGCTTTTTTATATCCAAATTTTTGATCATATAAATTTTTTAATGAATTTACTCTAAATCTTTCAGTAAAACTTAAATTATTTAATCTATTAAATTCTTTTTCTTTAGGTGTTAAATCAGGTGGACCTTTACTTAAATTTAAGCCTAATGGGTTTTTACCTGTAGCTATCGCTGTATTATAATCTTGTCTATCAGTAGTACGACTTCTATCTGTGCTGCCACCACCTGTATTTCCCGGAGGTCCTCCACTATAAGCACCTGTACCTTTAGCTTGATCTCCATAATCTGAACCTTTATAACCAGGTCGTTTACCGTTTGCTGGTTTGTTTACTAGTTGTTGATACTGTTGTGCGTTTGTTATAGCCATTATTCGTCCTTGTCAGAAGATGCACCGATAGTTGGTATCTTTGCAACTTTAATTTTTACAGTTCTAGTTATATGTTCTCTTTGTGTATCAGTATCTGGATTGTTAATATCGTCTTCTGCTTCTTGATCTGAGTTATATTCTTGATTAGTTTCTTTATTTTTTAAAATTATCTCAGCTTCGCATTTAACAACCGGTACTTTTTTACCGTCTATTTCTACGTATTCTACTGTTCCTTCTTCTATAAATGCCATATATTAATCTCTATTTATTTGTAGCACAGAAATAACCATATGTAACCTATTTCCTGTGGCTGCGGTTGCTTTTAAAATTTCACCTTCTTGCATTATAAGTGGTTGTGATAATAACTCAACTGTTTCATTAGCAGAAATTGCCTTTGTTTTAAACAAATTAAATACCGCTGCTCCAGCAGTTAATGTTATTGATATACTATCAGCATTACCAGAGTCTTCTGACACTAAAATAGATTTAATAATACTAGTAGTCGCAGTCGGCCCTGTATAAACAGTTGTATTTGATGTATCTGTAAAATCTATTTTTGAGTTTGTATATATATTAGCCACCGATAAACCAAGAGATTCTCTCTTGCTCCTGTTTTAGTTCGTCTAGAAACGTAGAATTTAATTGTTCTTTCATTAATCCTAGAGCTCTGTTAATTTGTTTTTGGTTAGATACGTCATACTCTTGTTTTGGTTCTGGTATTCTTACATTTATTTTAGCCATTATCTTCTACCATCCGGTTGTATATCTACTCTAAAAGTTCCAAATCTCCATGACTCACTAGTAGCATCATTTTCTATTTTAAAACTACAAAATCTACCACGTGCTCTTGTGTCTTTTTTTGTAGTAGAAGATGTAATAGTAAAAGGACTATATACACTAGTAGTTGTTGATTGTTGAGGATATCTTTTTACTCCAATAGTTACTTTAGCATTACCTAATAATGTTTTAAAATCTGGCACAAATCTTCTAACCGCAAGAAATGCTTCTCCTGCAACTTTAGGTCCAGATGCTTTGCCTTGTGCATCTCTTTGTCTTTGTTCTAAATCAAAATCAAAAGATTGTATAAATGATGGTATTGTAGTTGTTGTACCATTAGGATTAACTTGATCTGTACCTACTTCATGTTCAAAATATGTTGTTTGTCCTAAACCTGTTTCACCTACGATTGCAGGAAATGTTCCTGTTGCTGTGCTATTATATTTAGTAGCATATGGATTAGGATATATAGTTGCATCCATCCAACTTGTTCTAGCTTCTGTACCTGTATACCAAACACCACCAGGTATACCTGCTGACTCACCAAAATTAAATATAACATATTTGTTATTAAAATCAGATGTTGCACTTGGATAACTCCAAGTTATTT
>Ga0208159_1000597_pt1 | contig 14305 bp, 13 predicted proteins | sample 9_EtaG_FD_184082 | JGI IMG/M metagenome (GOLD analysis project Ga0208159, IMG submission 184082) | Marine viral communities from the Subarctic Pacific Ocean - 9_ETSP_OMZ_AT15188 metaG (SPAdes) (version 2) | ecosystem: Environmental > Aquatic > Marine > Oceanic | place: Pacific Ocean | collected... | reverse complement strand
TTACTTCAAATACAGGTGGTGTTTGGGATATGACTGCACTTTACGATAATGTAAAAGCAGGGAATTGGGTGAGTTAATATGCCAAGATTAATCGGAGCATCATTAAATCCTAAACTTCAGGGTGAAAAAATTACAACATTTAACTCTAGTGGAACATTTACCACTCAACCTTTAACAACTTCTGTTGAGCATTTAGTTGTAGCAGGAGGAGGGGGTGGTGCTGGTCGTTATTATGGTGGTGGAGGTGGTGCTGGAGGATTATTAACAGCTTCAGGCAATCCAGTATCAGGTAACTCCCCATATCCTGTAACAGTTGGTGGCGGAGGAGCTGGCGGTGGTCTTGGTGCTAATGGAGCTAAAGGTAGCAATTCAGTTTTAGGAACACCCTCTGCAATTACTTCAATAGGTGGTGGTTTTGGTGGTGCTGATGGAGCTAATGGCGGACCAGGTGGTTCAGGTGGTGGTGGAAGTGGTACTTCTGCTCCGGGTACTACTGGCGGAGCAGCAACTTCAGGTCAAGGTAATGCAGGAGGAAATGCTCCAGTATCAGGCTCAGACGATACAGGAGGTGCAGGCGGTGGCGGAGCAGGTGCTGTAGGAGGAAACAATACATCAGGTCCAACTCCTCCAACTTCAGCTTTAGTTGGTGGTAATGGTGGGGCAGGAGCAGCAAATTCAATTACTGGAGCTTCAGTTACTTACGCAGGTGGCGGAGGTGGCGGTGGTTATTACCAAGCAGCAGGTGGAACAGGTGGTTCAGGTGGCGGTGGTAATGGAGCAGGTCCACCAGCAGCAGCACAAGATGGCACAGCAAATTTAGGTGGTGGAGCAGGCGGTGCACAGCACACCAGTTCTCAACCTGATGGAGAAGGTGGTTCAGGTGGTTCAGGTGTTGTTATCGTTAAAGAAGCACAAGTTGCGACAGACACATCAAATTGTTGGGATTTAAGAACAGTTTTTAGAGAAGTTAAAGCCGGTAACTGGAACGGATAAATGAATTTAAAATGGTACTACTGGTACTTCCAGTCAGTTATACCCGAAAGAATATGTGATGATATTGTTCGTTATGGTAAAGAGCAAGATAAACAAATGGCTCTTACAGGTAATGCTGATAAAGATAATTTAACCAATTCAGAACTTAAAAATATTCAAAAGAAAAGAAAGTCTGATGTGGTATGGATGTCTGATAAGTGGATATACAAAGAAATACAACCTTACATATATCAAGCAAATGCAAATGCTGAATGGAATTTTGAATGGGATTGGTCAGAGTCTTGTCAATTTACTGAATACAAAAAGGGTCAGTTTTATGACTGGCATTGTGATTCATACATTGAACCTTATGACCAACCTGACAACCAAAACACACATGGTAAGTTAAGGAAACTTAGTATGACTATATCTCTTACTGACCCTGAAGAATATGAAGGGGGTGATTTAGAGTTTGATTTTAGAAACCAAGATGAAGCAGTACAACCCCGTATTTGTAAAGAGATTAGACCAAAAGGAAGTGTAGTTGTTTTTCCTTCTTTTGTTTGGCATAGAGTTAAACCAGTAACTAAAGGAACACGAAACTCCTTAGTGTGTTGGAATATAGGATATCCATTTAGATGAGTTTTAAAAAAGATAAATACCAAGTAATTAAAGGTGCTATATCAAAAGAGTTAGCAGATTTTTGTTATCAATACTTTTTAAACAAAAGAGCAGTAGCAAGACACATGTTTGACGATAAACATATTTCACCATTTACAACTTATTTTGGTGTTTGGAATGATGAGATGATTCCTGAAACTTATTCTCATTATGGTGACATAGTTATGGATACTTTATTGCAAAGAGTAAAACCTGTTATGGAAAAAGAAACAGATATGAAACTTACTGAAACTTATTCTTATGCAAGAATCTATAAAAAAGGTGATGAGTTATTTAGACATAAAGATAGGTCTTCTTGCGAAATATCCACTACTATGCATTTAGGTGGAGATGAGTGGTCTATATTTTTAGAACCATCAGGTGAAGAAGGTAAAGATGGTGTAGAAATTAAGTTAGAATCAGGAGATATGTTAATTTATAAAGCTTGTGATTTAGAACACTGGAGAGAACCTTTTAAAGGTAAAGATTGTGGACAAGTATTTTTACACTACAATGACTCTAGCAGTGCAGAAGCTAAATTTAATAAGTTTGATGGTAGACCAATGATTGGATTACCGGGTTACTATTCATCAAATCGTGTTTGAAATTTTTAATTGTAATTACATATCGAAAGTAAACAATAAACAGTTTCAAAAAGATTTGATTGAGTATACAAAAGAAACTAAATGTTGTGATAAAGATAATTGTAATCACCCAAAAATACAAAGTGATGCAAAAATAAATCAATCCTTTACAGTTATTGATGAGTCTATCAACAATGTTTTTAAAAGGTATTTAGGAACAGATAAGTTTGAGTTTACCAAAAAAAATGTGTGGAGTTATTATGCATCTAAAGGTTCTCAATTACAGAATGTAAGACATAATCATATGTTTAAAAAAGAAAAAGGTTTACAGCTTTCTGGTTTAATGTACGTTACACCAACAGAATTAGGTACTGACTTTGAAAACTTTAAAATAAAACCTGAGATAAACAAGTGGTATCTTTGGCATTCGGGATTGTTTCATAACCCAGAAGATGGGGTAACACCTAAAGATAGAATTGTTTTAGCTTTATCTAGCGTAATAAATATATGCACATAAAGATTCCAAACTTTTTATTAGCCGAAGAATGTAAACTAATAGAAAAAGTTTTGTTAGATAAAGAAAAAGAAATACTTTCTTTACCTGTAAATTCAGATTATTATACAGGAACAACTGCAAGGTATGAACATTATAACTTTTTAAAGTACATACCTGAAGTAAACATAATAGAAAAGTTATTTACTTTACCTATTATGCAAGATGAAGATGAATGTTGGATACAGTGCTGGGGTAATGTTCTTCATAAAAATGAAGAGATACCAATGCATAGTCATGGAGAGCCTGACAGTATTTTTTATGCTTGTAATATATTTATTGCAGGTCCAGAAAATTGTTTTACTTATTATGATGATACGGGTCATGTTTATAATAAGAGAGGTGAGCTTCACTTGATTGATTGTCACCTTTTACATGGTGTAAAAGAAAACAAAGATGAGCAACCAAGATTATCAATTGCATGTGATATACATTTTAAAGACCCAAAAGATTTTGATAATTACGATACAAGAATTATTTACGCATCAAGAGATTAATATATAAAAGGAATTTAAAATGGAAATGGTATCACCTTACATTGTTTGGAATGTTTTAATAACTTTAGTGTTAGCCCCAATCTGGTTTCAGATTAGACAAAATGCTTCAGAGCTTAAAAGACAAGACATACTCATCAATAAAACACGTGAAGAGATTGCGAAAGAGTATGTCACAAAATTAGAACTAAAAGATGATTTTAATCTCTTAATGGAAAGAATGGAAAAATTGCATGAAAAGGTTGACAAACTCTTCGAAGTCAAGTAAAATAGGTATATAGGATTTAATAATGGCAAATAAAAGAAAAGATAGAAAAAGATACAGTAAAGGTTCTAGAGAAGATTATACTAAAGGTGGTAGAGTTTCTTTACAAAGAGGTGGTCGTGGAAGAGAAGTAGCTAATAATAACTATACACAGCTTATTGATGGTGGTGGTAGAATAGAGCAACCTCAAGAAAGAGGAAGAGGTAGAGAAGAAGCTGATCAAATTCCTTCACCTACCCCTGCTCCTACACCAGCCCCAACCCCTGCCCCTACACCAGCTCCTACACCAGCCCCAACTCCTGCACCAACACCTGCACCAACTCCATCTCCCACTGAAACTCCAGAAGAAAAAGCAGCGAGATTAAAAGCAGAAGAAGAAGCTAGGTTGGCTGAAGAATCTAGATTGGCTGAAGAAGCTAGGTTAGCAGCTATTGCAGAAGCTAAACGTATTAGAGAATTAGAACAAGCTGAACAAGAATCTGAGTTTAATCAAGAACGTAGGGCTAGAATGATTGAGACTGGGTTAGAAGCTCAACAAATAGCTGAAGGTGTTTTACCTGACAGTATTCCAACTATTCCTACTCCAGAATCTATTAGTCGAGAAGGTACAGAAATAACTCCTGAAAGAGCTCAAGAGTTACAAATGAAAGCAACAAGAGAAGCTAAAGCTGCTACTGTGGGTGCTGTATCTCCTGAACAAGTTTCGACAATTAAAGATGTTTCAGAAGCAGAGCAACCTAAACCTTTTGAAATTTCAACGATAGGTGCAGAAGATGTCGCTAAAGTTCCTGAAAGTTCTGTAGTCGAAGCTGCTGCAGGTACAGTATCCGATGAAGTTGCAGATACATTAGCTAAAGCTGCTGGTGTATTAGCTGTTGATCCAATTAAAGCTGCTACAGTAGAAGTTGTTGATGGTGCTTTACAAGAAAGAATTATTGGAGTTATCAGTCCTGAAGCTAAAGCTCAAGCTGCTAAAGTAGCTGGTACATCTCTTGCAAAAGTAACTCGTGCTAAAAAACAATTACGAAATGCAGGGTTAAGTGAAGAAGATATTATAGAACTAGGTAATGATCCTGAAGCTCTTGAAGTTAGACTTACAGATTTTACAGAAGAACAACGAGGAATTGTTGAAGGTCTACCAGAAGAAGCATTAGTATCTAATCAAATAGATACATTATTAAGTGGTATTGAAGAAGGTGAAGTTCCTGTATGGGCTGCTCCTGCTGTTGCTAGTGTTGAAGCTATGTTAGCTCAACGTGGTATGTCCGTATCTACTGTAGGTAGAGATGCTTTGCTTAATGCTATTATTACTTCAGCTTTACCTATAGCTCAAGCTAATGCTCAAGCTATTCAAACAAGTGTAACTCAACAAAAATCTATTGAAGCTACTGTTGCATTAAAAGATGCAGAGATGGCACAACAAACAGCTTTATTTAATTCTCAAAATGTTTTTAATATGGACATGGCTCAGTTTAATGCTGACCAACAAAGAGCTGTTAATAATAGTAAATTTTTACAAACAGTTAGTTTGCAAAATGCTACAATGGAACAGCAGGGAGTTATGCAAGATGCTGTTTTAATGTCACAAAGAAACTTAGCAGAAGCTGATCAAAATACAAAGTTTGGAATTCAAAATGCTCAAGCATTCTTGTCAATGGATTTACAAAACTTAAACAACCAACAACAAGCAAATGTTTTAAAAGCTCAACAAATACAGCAAAGCCTTTTGAGCAACCAAGCTGCATCAAACGCTGCATTACAATTTAATGCAACAAGTGAAAACCAAGTCAATCAATTTATGACTAGTGTTAAAGCTCAAACAGATCAATTTAATGCACAACAAAATAATGCTATGAAGCAATTTAATACTACACAGATTAATGCTGCAGAAGCTAGAAGGGTTGCAAATGAATTTGAAGCTGCTAAATTAGATGCACAAATGGCTACACAAATAGATCAATTTAATGCAGAAGTAGAAGCAAGAAGAGAACAGTTTAATGTAACGAATGCTACACAAATAGAACAATCTAATGTAGCATGGAGAAGACAAGCAAACACAGCAGAGACTGCAGCTTTAAATGCTGTAGCCCAACAAAACGCACAAAACGCTTTTGGGTTATCAACTGCTGCACAAAACTTTTTATGGCAAGAGCTTCGTGATGAAGCTGATTATATATTTAAACGTTGGGATAACGATGAACAACGTAAAGCTTCTTTAATGATTGCTGCGTTAGGAAACGAAGGGGCTACAGCTAAAAACAGTAACTGGAGTTCAAACTTAACAGCTATTACAAAATTAGTAGAAGGCTGGTTAGACTAGGAAATATTATGGGTAAATTAAGAAAGATAGGTAAAAAAATTGCACGAGGTATTCGTAAGGTAGGTCGTAAACTTAAAAAAGGTTTAGGTAAAATAGCTAAAGCTTTTGGTAAGTTAGGTCCTATAGGAAGTCTTGCGTTATCTTTTATACTTCCGGGTGTAGGAACGTGGCTGACAACAGGACCAATGTCAAACTTTTTTAAACCAATATTTGATGGTATTTCAAGAGCTGGTAAGTTTTTAAAAGATGGTGTTGGTAGAGTGTTTAATAAAGTTACTGATGTTATTGAAGCAGGTATGAATACAGTTAGTAAGCCATTTATGAAAGAAGGAGCTAGAGGAGCAGGAAGTGCTTTTAGAGATTTTGTAAGTGATGTTACTGGTGGTTTCATTAGTCCTTCAAAAGAAGCTAATCTTTTTGATAAAAATCTTGCATTAAAAACTAAAGATGGTAAATTATTAAGCGATATGACTAATGAAGAATTAGATATATTTACAAAAACTGAAGAATTTAAAACTTTAAAAACTTCAACAGATTTAGGAAGAAGTCAAACTCAATTTTTAAAAGATAATCTTAGAACTGTTGCAGATAAAGAAGGTTTTAAACCGTCAGATTTAAACTTAAAAGAAGGTGAAGTTGTTAGTTATAATGAAGCTACTAAACAATATGATATTTTTAAAAATCAAGATGCTTATGATTCATACGCATCAGGAGATTTTGATACTTCTGTTGGAGGATTAACTCCTGAAGATATGATTGCTAAACCTGAAAAATCTAGTTTATTAAGTGGAAAAGAAAAAGGACAAAGTACAAGAGAATTTATTAAAGATAGTAAAGAATACTCTGTGTATAAAAAAGTAGCACCTATAAGTACATTTGGAACTGCAATGGTTCAAAATGAAGCTGACATAGCTGCATACAATGCAAGTCTTCTAGAACAACAACAAGATTACTTTGGAGACTTTGGACAAAGTTTTTTACAAAGTGGAACTGATCAAAGTTTTGGGGGTGCAAGACAACAAAACTTTGTAGACGTAGAAAAGTTTACACAGTCTCCTGATATTATAACAGATTATTTAAAAAATATTTATGGTACAAATATTATTGGGTCGTTTGATAATATGCAAGATAAAATTAGATTAGCACAACAAGCAAATCCATACGGGTTTCAACTTACTGATATATAGGAATAAAATATGAAAAATCCAAATGCAATAGCAGAAGAAGCAAAACCTTTTTTATTTGATGCTCCTATTCCGGGACAGTCTTTAACAAATAGTCCTGAACAAAAATATCCTTGGGAAGGACCACCTGAATTTACAGGTCAAAAACAATTAACAGAAAAAATATTTTTAGATTTATTAAAAGATGACAATTTAGAAAGTGTTTTAGAATTAATGTCTAATAAAATGCCAGTAATGGACATAGCACAAATGCTACTTATGACTGGTTTTAATAAAGGTAAAATGAACCCTGACATGATGTTAACTCAACTTGAGCCTACTGCTTATATGTTATTAGCACTTGCTGAAAAAGCAGGAATAAATCCAGTTCTTTCTAGAGATGATGATATGGCTGTTGAAGAACCAGATGAAAATGTTGCAAGAAATTTAGAAGTGTCTGAACAAATAAAAAATGAAGTAGGTCCTAGACCTAAATTTAAAGATATGAAACCTGCTAATATTAGTCCTGCTTCAGTAGGTACAGATATAAAAACTAAATTAGATAATTTAGATACAAGTAAAATTAGAGCAAGTATTTTACAAAAACAACAAACTAAACCCGGTAAGGCTTTACTTGATAAACCAGAGGTAATATAAAATGGCAGACAACTTTAGCGATATAATGAAAAATTATAAAGACATGTCAGTCTCTGAGATTGGTACATCTTTATTACAACAAAAAGAAACAAGAGACCGACAAGCTGCTAAAGCTTCTAAAAAAAATCAAAGAGTTCAACAAGCTCTTGGTTTACTTTTAGCTGGTCAATCTATTTTTAAAGGGGCTTACAAGAAACGAGAAAAAGAATTAGAAGATGCTTATACTTTTGAGTTAGCAAATAATAAAACTCAAGCTCAAGAAATAAATAATGTTGCAGCTTTAACTCAACCTATTTATGAATGGAGTCAAAGTGAAGGTGTCAAAGATAAAACATTTTTAAGTCAAAAAGAAAAATTAGATAGTTTTTATAATAGTCAATATTTTAATAGTTTTAGAATAGCTATTAATCCTTATTCAGAACCAACAATGAAAAGATTGTTGGGTAGTGATTATGAAGTATTACGACAAACTAGTGAGTATAGTAATGAAGAAGTTGAATCAGCTAAAGCTTATGCTGAAGCGTGGTTAAAGGTTGATCCAAAAAATAAACAAGAACGATATAAGACTGTTGTATCTGATTTAAAAGAATTATTTAAAGGTGAAACAAACTTAGAAGCAGTAGATTTATTTAATAGAAGTATTGGTCTAACACATTCAGACTTAAACGCTATTGAAAAAAGAAACTATGAAACTATTTTAGGTTCATACAGAGATAAGGCAGGTTTAATTCAAGGTATGAAAGACGTGTTTTCAAGATTTGGTAAAAAAAATGCTGATGAAGGTGGTATAAATTTATTTAAAAGAGTAGATATTGATAAACAACTAACAGGACCAACTATTGAAAGAATGTTAAACTCTTTAGACTTACGAGGTTTATCTCACCAAATAGCAAACACTGCTGTAGCTAATATGGGTAGATCAAATACAAGATGGATTGATAAAGTATATTTACCTCAAAATAAAGGTTTACTTGATAAAATGGCATTACATTATGAAAGTTTATCCAGTAAAGTAGGTAGCGGAATTTTTAATGATTATGGTACTTTTGACAATAGAGCACAAGTTATAGGTAGAGGACTAGCAGATGATTTATATGATAATATAACAGATGCTGAAAAAAATGCTTTACTTTTAGATGGTGGTGCAATATCTTTAGCATTAGACCCTCGAAGTGGAGACCAAACTTTAATTAGAGCTATTTTTAAAGCAAACCATCAAGGTAGAAAAGGAGACTCTATTGTAGATTTAGATACTTTTAAACAAAGATTAAGTGATAGGGCTTTTAGAGGAGAGTATGGTTTAGTTTTAGCAATGTCAGACGGTGTTAGGCAAAGAGGTATTACTGGAACAAATACAAGATATCAACCAGCAGGAGCTATTCCTGATTTAGTATATGATAGATATGTAGGTAGAGTTCCATTATTACTAGGTGAAGGAATAGTTAGACCAACTAAAACAAATCCAAAATATAGGACTGATGAGAATTGGGAAAAGTTTTCACCTAAAATAAAAAAAGAAGCTTTTTTAACTGAAGTATTACATATTCAAAAAGAAAATACTAATGAAATTGCTAAGAATAAAAAATTAGTTAGTTTATTTAATAGTGTTCAAAATCCTTTTGACTACACATTACAAGAATTATTAGAAAGTCCTGAGTTAATAAACTTTGCTCAACAACAATTCCAAATTGGTTTAAATGCTAAACCAATTTCACCTTATGGGTATATGTCTCCTTTTAATCCATCTATGTTAAATGACTGAATTAGATAATTTAATAGAACAACTACGCATTAAAGATCAGCAAGATAATTTTGAACCTGATCCTATAGCTGTGGGTTCAATTCCTGAAATTGATGATACGGAAGATGCTGAAGGATACAAACAATTAATTACTAATCCTTATGCTGATAGAGGTCATTGGAGAAATATACACGACTCTTCTCCTACTAAAAAGAAAAACTTAACTGAATTAGCTCAAGATGATGAATTTTCTAAAAGAGCTTTAAGATTTTTAGAAGGTATTGGTAGTAACGATAATATTTTTGAATACTTAAGAGATTCTGATTATAGTTTAAGTTCTGCTGTTACTCGTTCTTTTCAATCAGGTAATTGGACAGAAGAACAAAAAGAAGATTATACTTATCTAAGAGATCAGTTTGATAATACTGATTTAGAAGGTTTTAAAGAATGGTTTGGAGCTTTTAAAGATATCGGTATTGATATTGTAGCTGATCCTTTAAATCTTATTAGTGCTATTTTTGCTATTCCTTCTGGAGGTCAAAGTTTAACTGCAAATGCAGCTTTAAATGTTGCAGCAAAACAAGGAGTTAAAAAATTTACTCAAGCACAATTACAAGATAAAGGAATTAAAGGAGCAGTTAAAAAAGAAGCGTTTAAATTAGGTGTAACTTCTAGTGCTAAAGTAGGAGCAGTAGAAGGTATGGCTTGGGCAGGTCTTCATAATTACTTTTTACAAGATATTGATATTAATTTAGGTATTAATGATGATCTAGACTTAGGAAGCATAGGAGCTTCTACAGCTTTAGGTGGAGTTATTGGTGGGGCTTTAGTTGGTGGTGTTAGGGCTGGAACTATGAAGTTTAAAAAAGCTCCTGAAACTAATGAAAACATGCCTGAAGTTTTAAAAGAAAAAGAGTATAAATTTAGTAACGAAGATGTTATTGAAGACTCAATTGACCCGTCTGAAGCTAAAGCTGCTAGAGCAGACATTAATGAAACTTCTGAAATTGATGAAGCTGTTATTGCTAACGATAATATTATTACTAGAGCTGGAAAAAAATTCAAAGAAGTTACAGATATAGATCATATTAATGTTGTATTAGCAAATACTGTAGGGAAGCCTGTTACTCGTTTTGTTCAGTATTTAAAAGATGCTCCAAGTTTAGAAAATTTATTAGCATCTATTAGGTATGATTATAAAACAACTTTTACAAAAGGACAAAAAGGTGTTACTGAAATTGAATTACTTGTTAAAGATCAAGATGGTAAAAATATTATAACTACCGAAACTTTTGGTGAAGATTTTACTAGAAGAAATGGAGAGTTACAATTTGGATTATTAAAAGCTTTTAATGTTTTATATCGAGTTGGTTGGAGAGCAAAAATATTAAGCCAACAAAATGATGAGTTAGCTTTTCTTTTAAGAGACCCTGATATTACAATTCAAAAAGTAGGGGTTGATGCTGATGGTAATGATATATATAAACCTTTTACATCTAAAGGTAAAGAATTAAAAGGTAATACTAAGTATGGAGAAATAGATGCTCTTGATGCAGACGTTTTAACTGCTTATGTAGGAGCAAGAAGACAACTTGATAAAGCTTTTATTGATGGACAAGCTGCTGGTATATTTAAAGCTGGTACAACTAAAGTTAAAAATTATTTACCTAGAATGTTTAACTATGCTAAGTTAAGTGATCCTGAAAAAAGAGCAAGGTTTGAAGCAAAATTAGTTGAATCAGGACATGCTGATCCTATCAATGACAAAGAATTTAAAACATTTTATGAGGTTGATCCAAAAACAAAAAAACCTAAAGAATCTGCTGTTAGAGGAGTAGAAGAAAATAGTTTAGGAAAAGACGAAACTATATTTTTTGAAAAAGTTATTGATGGAAATGAAGAGAAAAAAATTGGAATTAATTTTATTAAAAAAGCAAGTAATGGTAGAGTTGTCGAAGTAGCTGATGCAACTGATGCAGAAATATTATTAGCAAAAAAATTAAAAGCTAGTAAGATTGTTCAAGATATGTTAGATAACCGATGGACACCTATGGAGTTAAGACTTAGTGGAATGAAAAGTGCTCAAGCTAATGGGTACTTACAGCCTAGAAGATTTACTAATTTAAAAGATAACGAAATTGCTGAAGTTTTAGAAACAGATGTACAAACACTTTTAGAAACTTATTTTACAAATATTTCTAGAACAACTTCTCGAGCTAGATATTTTGGAAAAACACGTAATGAAATTTATGAGAAAAAAATCCAACCTCTTATTAATGAATTAATAAAATCAAAAAACTTTACAACTGAAGAAGCAAATAAAATTGGAGAAAAAGCATTTAATATGATTAAACGAGTTGGTGGTTTTGAAACTGATGTTGGTTCTAAATTAAAAAACACAAAAGCAGGTAGATTTTTATCAGACTTTGGAAAAATTAGTCAGCAATTAGCTCATTTACCTTTAGCTACTTTATCTAGTGTAACTGAACCATTAATTTTATTAAGCAGAACTGGTCCGGGAGAAGCAGGACAAGTTGGAGCAGCTATGGCACAAGCTTTAAGAATGGAAGGTAGTAATATTATCGATAGAACTCTTAAGTTTAGTCAAAGAATAGGTGGTAGTAAAAAAGTTTTAGATAAAGAAACTGGCAAAATGGTAAGAGTTTCAAAAGGTTTAAAAGATTTAGATGATGAAACTTGGGAAGAACTTTACAAAACTGGTTTAGCTTTAGAACAAGCTGTTCTTGAAAGACTTGAAGGTTTAATGGGTGAAGGTGTTCAAAGTAGTTTTGGTAAAGCTTTACAACAAGGATTTTTTAAAACTAATTTATTAACACAGTGGACTAAAGCAGTTCAATTAGCTTCGTTTACTACAGGAAAAAGATTAATTAAAAAGAATGCTAGACTTTTAGCTGAAGGAAATTTAAGTAAAAAAAATAAAGAATACTTAACTCAACAACTTAATGACTTAGGAATCTATGAAAATCAAGCCATAGCTTGGCATAAAAAATATTCTAAAAACGGTAAGTTTGATGAAGCTGCTGCAAATAAAGATGTGTTTTATCAACAAGATATAACTAAAGGAGCTAATAGATTTACCAAAGAAATTATTTTAAACCCAAGCACTGCAGAAGCTAATAGACCTTTATGGTTCTCTACTCCTGCTGCTCAGTTATTAGTACAGTTTGCTGGGTATCCAACAGTCTTTAATAATACAATTCTAAAAAGATTTTTTAACGAATCTAATAAAAGCCCAATGTCTGTAGGTATGATGAAAGTTGCCCCAACTGTTTTATTAATGACAGGTGTTGCTCATGTAGGTAATTTAATTAGAAGTAACGGTAATAGTATTATTGATCAAGAAACTGGAAGAATGAAAGATGATGGTGATATACTTCTTGAAGCTGTTAGACGTTGGGGAGGTTTAGGTCCCATTGATTATGGTTATAGATATAATCAAGAAGCTTCTAGAAATGTAGGAGATGTAACTGCTATATTAAAAACTTTTGCAGGTCCAGCACCTCAAGATGTTCTTGATGCTATTTTATATAGAAAAGGACTGGCTGAAGTAGTAGTAACTAACTTCCCGGGTTATTCAGCTTATGATATTATTGCAGGAGATGGAACTCGAAAAGAACTTAGAAGAATAGCTAGAGGAAGTGCTAAAGAAAAACCACCAAAAAATCCTTACGCTACTTTTTCTAAAGGTGGTATAGTAAAAAACGTACCTAATGTTATTGACGAACCTGATGAAAGAATTGATAGAATGACTGGTGTCCCGTATGATGTACAGGCTGGTGTTGTTTTACAAGACGAAGAAGAACGACTGTTTGCATACAAGGGTGGTTCTATTAAAGAAAAACTTAAACAAAGAAAAAGGAAAAGAAAGTGAACATTGAACAATGCAAAGCAGATATTAAACGACACGAAGGCGAAGTCCTAGAAATTTATATGGACAGTTTAGGCTATAAAACTCTAGGAGTTGGTCATCTATGTCAACCTAACGACCCAGAATATTCTTGGGAAGTTGGTACATCTGTATCACAAAAAGTAGTTGATATGTATTACGAAGATGATTTTGATAAACATTACAAAGAAGCTATACATGTGTTTGGTAGTCAAGAAGATTTTTATAAATTACCTGAAAAAATACAGCACGTGTTAGTCAACATGTGTTTTAACTTAGGTGGTTCAAGACTTTCAAAGTTTAAAAATATGTTAAAAGCTTGTAGAGAACACAACTGGAAAGAAATGTCAGCTCAAATGCAAGACAGTCGTTGGTTTACTCAAGTAGGTAGACGTAGTATTGAACTACAACAGACTGTACTTGATCAAATATAATGTTACTTTATACAGAAAAACAACTCGATGTTGCTTATAAAATAGACTGTAAAGCTCGTACAAAATGTAACGAAGCTTGGGTAACTAGAGAAGAGTTTAGACCTTTATATGAAGACCTGTTAGAATCTTATATGATTGCATACAGTGAAGATGATATTTTAGGTACAGATATACCAGAGTATTTAATAAATTCTGTAAATGAATTACTTGAATCAACTTTAACATTAGGAGACTAAAATGCAAGGAATATTAAAAAATATAGTAGGTGCAGTAGCACCAACACTAGGAACTGCTTTAGGTGGTCCTATGGGTGGAATGGCTGCTAACATGATAGCTGAAGTCTTAGGTTGTCCTAACAATCCTAAGTCTATAGAAAAAGCTATTACAGAAGCTACACCTGAACAAATGCTTGAACTTAAAAAAGCTGAAAATGCTTTTGAAATTCAAATGAAAGAACTAGATGTAGATGTATTTAAACTAGAAGTAGCTGATGGGCAAGATGCTAGGTCAAAGTTTAGTAAAGATTGGACAGCTAGAATTATGGGGATTGCTGTT
>Ga0208159_1000596_pt1 | contig 14320 bp, 15 predicted proteins | sample 9_EtaG_FD_184082 | JGI IMG/M metagenome (GOLD analysis project Ga0208159, IMG submission 184082) | Marine viral communities from the Subarctic Pacific Ocean - 9_ETSP_OMZ_AT15188 metaG (SPAdes) (version 2) | ecosystem: Environmental > Aquatic > Marine > Oceanic | place: Pacific Ocean | collected... | reverse complement strand
ATTACTCCTGTATTTCCGTTGATTGATACTGGCATTAGACTACAACAAAAGTACTGCCCGAAGGTATAGTTAAAGTATAGCTACCAACAGAAAACTCTCCAGCAACCAAACCATTATTGTTAGAGTTTATTGTATGATTGCCTGATAATACTTTGGGATTTTCAAAAACAGAGGTAGTTGATCCTGCAGCAATACCAGTTAATGCTGATCCATCACCAGCAAAAGAAGTTGCTGTACAAACTCCTGTAATTGTAGCTCCACCTGTAACTGTCTCAAACTTTTTACTGTTGTCGTAATATAGTTCTACTGCTCCATCGACATTAAAATCAGCTAATGTTTCACCGCCAGATCCTCCTAATAATTTAATTTCACTACCAGTTGACCATATTAATAATGATCCAGTTCCAACTTCTTTAAGATAAGAATTACTACCATCGTGATAAATTTCTAAATCTGACCCTGTTCCAAATATTGCTTTATCATTATCAGCAAAGTCAATATCGTTACCATTACTCTGTAGGTCACCGCCTAGCTGTGGTGAAGTATCTTCAACTACGTTACTTATACCACCACCACCTAATTCACCCCAACTACTGCCGTTATATCCTTCATAAGATGTTGTTGTTGTATTAAAACGAATCATTCCAGAATTGGGCGATCCTGGTCTTTGTGCAGTTGTTCCAGCAGCTATATCAATAGCTCCTGTTCCTGTCATTAAGATATCTCCGCTTACAGTTAGGCTGGACAACAAAGTACCTGTAGCTGTTGCTGAATTAGTTTGAATACCATTACCCATCAATGCGTGGTTTGTGCAAGCATAATGAATAATCATTGGAGCGTTATCAGCTACAAATATTTGAGTATATGCTCCACTAGAGCCAGCAGTTCCGTTTGTTGTGACATTACTTGTATATGCAGTATTTTTATCTGCATCAAGATAAAAACGTAATGGATGCCCACTATTACTATTATCTGATTGGTCAAATTTATAGGTCCTACCAGGTGTGAGAATTAAAAATGGTGCTTCTTTCCCATCTATTAAATATCCATTACCAGATCCACTTCCGTTATATCTATGAGCTGCTGTTTTACTTGCTACTGTAACTGTAAAAGTTTTTACTGAGCCAGTATAAGTAGCTTGCAAGGAAGCAAATCCTCTTATATTTCCATCATCAGTAAGAGTTAACGTACCAGTAAAGTCAGGACTAGCACTTTGACCTGGTTGTACCCAAGATAAGACTCCGCTTGCATTACTTGATAACACATATCCACTTACACTTGCATCTGAAGCTGGTAAAGTCCAGATAAGATTGGAAGATACTGTAGCTGCAGATTTAAAACCTACATAATGTGATGAATCAGCATCTAAATATCTAATCTCTTTTTGACCAGAAACAGATAAATGCTCACTACTTGTCCATGAATCAGTAGCATTTAACCAATTAAAAGTTTTATCTGAAGCTCCTTTTAGAGTAAGACCTCCTCCATCAGCAGTCGTATCGCTAGGTGTTGAGACTTTTCCGATAGTAATATTTTTATCTTCAACATCAAGATTTGCAGTATTTATCGTAGTTGTTGTACCTCCTACTGTTAAATCACCAGGAATATTAACAAGACCAGCAGAACTAATAGACATTCTGCCGACTCCAGCAGTACTGAAAGTTAAGGTATCTGATCCACCGCTTATTCCAGAATTATTGTCTGAATTAAAGCTAAAGGATGGAGCAGAAGCAGATCCATTAGGTGCTTTGCTTAATAAATTTGCATAACTTATCTTTTTATTGCTTGTATCACTTGCGTCAATAATCGGTAGAACATCAGTACTCGCTGGTGCTGTTAGCTCTGTAAATTCGGTTATCTTTTTATTTGTCATAATTAAAACTTGATTATGTACATAAGAGCAATGTTAGTAGGTCTAACTTCAGTACCGCCACCACTACTAGATACTGTATGAGTATGAGATCCACTAAAGTTTAAAGCTGAAGCAGAACCAGAGCCTCCAGAAGGAGCACCTGTAGCAGCTTGAGTTGTGCCTTTAGAAAAAACACCACTTGCTGAACCAGGGTTTTGTGCCAATGTTGCAGATAAATGTGAAACGCTACCAGTTAAGTTATGAGAATCTGTTGTGTGACTATGATTTTTGTTTTGATCTGTTTGTGATGATCCAAAAACTCTGCTTGCATCTGTACTTCCAGTATTAGCCCAACCTCTGATAAATTGTCCTCTCAAATCAGGTAAAGCAAAAGTTGACGAGCCATCACCCACACCAAATGTTGTTGCTATTGTTGAAAATAATGTTGCATAAGTTGATCTACTAATATTCGATCCGTTACATTCTAAAAATCCTGATGGAGGTGTATTAGCTGCATGGGCAAGGATTGTTCCGACAGGCACTCCAGAAGCCAACCCACCCCATGCAGATCCGTTATATCCTTCAAACTCTACAGTTGTTGTATTAAATCTTATTTGTCCTGTTGCTGCTGTAGGTCTTTGAGCAGTCGTTCCACTAGGCAACTTTAAAACTCCTGTACCTCCCATTACAATATCTCCAGCAGAATCTACTGTGCCTATGAAATCTGGAGATGCTTTTGTTGCTAATCCAAAATTATTAGTATGTGCAGCATCATTTAAGCTTCCTAAAACTAACCAACCATTATTGGAGCTATTTCTAATCTTTAATAAGTTTGTTGTAGTATCTGCCCATATTTTATAAGCAACAGTAGTTGTAGGATCTGATCCACCACTATTTAAAGACTGTACATCTCCTAATACGTTGTTTAGTTCGGTTCTAAATGAAGAACCAACTTGATTAGCTAAATTATAATCTGATGTATTACTCATTTATGTAACCTCTTTACCAAAACCTGATGCAGCCCATACAAATGATCTTGCAACTGCCGAACTTTCATTTTTAAATGTGACTTTAAAACCTGTCCTGCTTATATTAGCAAGTTCGTGGAAGTCTCCAGATTGTTGATTGGTCGGAGTCACTACTACAGTTGGGGTTTGCTTAAATGGATTTGTGAAAGAAACAGTGTATTGTGATGATCCAGTAGTTACTGGAGTTGAAATACTTTCTGTTCTTCCTTGTAATTCTAATTTAGCACCTAATTTACTTACAGCTATATTTTGGTTTGTGTCATTACTTGTTAATATTGCTTTAAACTGAAAAGCTCTTCCTGTTATTAAAACATTACTAAATTCTTTGTAAGCACTCCATGTAGGAGAACCAGAGGGATTATCATTTGTTGACCTTACATAAACGGCAGCATTACATTTAGTTGCTTCAGTAGCCCCACCAACTTGATCTATATAACCCCAAGAATCAATTAGATCAGTTCTGTCATCCCATAAATTATTTAAGTTAAAACTAGATGCTTCTAATACTTTTTGTAAATTAACATCGTAAGCTTGTGTAAGATCTATTGAACTTGAAAACGAATATTCTCCAGATGTGGAAACTGCATTACTGCTAACAGAAAGAGTTAAGGCATCTAAGCTGGCATCATAAACTGTATTTGTTTTTGAACCAGCAAAATTAGGTGTATGTTCATCAATATTACCAACAAGAAGTCTTTCAGATGGTGCAGGAAGATTAGTTGTAACTCTAGTATTATTCCAATCACTATCATTTGATCCAGGTGCAGGACTTTCTCTTCCTCCATCATCTTCAAATTTAATTAAATACGTTCCAGCTAATAATGGTACGATTTTTTGTGTTTGGTTTCCTGCTGCTGCAACAACAATTTCTTGTGCATCTTTCCATTGTGCACCTGTCGTTTTACTAGAATGTCTTATTAGGGTTTTTCCTCCCAACAACACATCAAGTTCTGTGGCACGATTCCAACTTAATATTGCACTTGTTTCATCTATAGGTAACAAACTAACACCACTAACATTAGATGGAGCAGCAGTTTTACCATTTGCTACGAAAAATGGACTTTGAGGAGTATTAAAAGTAGAAGATCGTAAACCAGATGAACTAACGCTATAAACTTCAATCTGATAATTACCAGCAATAGTATCTAATATTTCAAAACTTTTTGAGTTATCAACAGTTCTTGAAACGTAGTTTCCATTTTGTAATCTATAACGAATATAGTGTGTATCCGAAGTACCTGTCCAGCTAACAACAATTTTTACTCTTGCTATTCCGGTATTTTCGTAAATAACTTCTGTAGCTGTAACATTAGATGGAGCAGGAGGAGGTACATCTAAATTAGTAACATCCCTTACTGGTAAAGTTATGCCATTTTCAATATGATTATATTTACCAGCATTATATTCACTAGCTGTTACGACATAATTAGTTCTATCTTGTTCTTGAACTTCTAATACTCGCCAAGTAGAAGTAAGAATACTATTTGTTTCATATACCCAAACACTATTTGGATTTGGGGCAGTAGAAAAATGTTGCCCAAGACTAAAAACTTTATTAGTAATTCCTGCTACTGTTACTTGCTCTACTGAACCATCTGGTAAAACAACACTTAAAGTAGATCCACCTTCAACTGCTAATCCAGTAGCGTCATCTACAGTTACAGAATTAGTTGTTGCTGAAACAATTCGACCACCTCTTCTTTCTCCACTACGAACAGGGTCAGCTATTTCAATAATCTGTCCTGGTCTAACAACTGCCCCAGCATCAACAGAAGTAGTAAATGTCACAACTTCACGCTCCACATTACTCATATAGAGAACCCATTTTGCTAATCGTGCAGCTTGACCTCTTGATGTACAGGCAAAAGCATTGATATTTCGGACAACTGAGCCGTACCTTGCTTGGTTTGCGGTATCTATTTCTTCAACGTAATTTATATCTCGTAGCTCTAAATCTAAATATTTTGCCACTACAACTGTAGGTCTTTGTCTTTGACTGACATTTGAATAGGTAAATCCTGGTTCAAGTACATTTGCAAGTGTAAACAAATAACTGGAATCTTTTGGTGAATCTTGTGTAATAGTTAAACTACCAGCTTCATAGTATGGCATTGCTCTAAATACAGAAGCCATTTGGTTTATTACGTTATAAGCTTCCTGTTGATTATTAATATTTACATTGCAGGAAAAACGAGGCTCTGTAGCACCTGTTCCTGTACCATCATCAACTTGTTGTGAGCAATAGACTGAAGCTGCAAAAAAACTAAATTTATCTATGTCAGTTTCATTAACATGAGCACCTAGCCCGTACCTTGAGGATGTGATGAGATCATATAAGCACCAGGCTGGATCGCTTGTAAATTGTGCAGCACCTAGCGTTCCATTAAATGTTCCTGTATAAGAAAGACTGCCATCAGCATTAACTGTTGCGTTATGTGGGATTTTAACTTTTGTACCCTTTACTAAATACTTACGAGAGGGAATAGAAGTAAATTGTTCTGCGTCTACTTTTAAACCAACTAAAGCACTATTAGGATAACTTCTTTGATCATATTGAATCTCTACATAGGTGTTAAATTGAATATCATTCTGCAATTTTGATGTTGTGCTATCTGCTGTAATTCGTTTTACTTTAATATTTACAGGAAATGCACCGTTAAGGTTTACAAGATAATCTCTTATATATGGATCGGGAGTTCTTCCAGATATTGTGCCTCTATTACCAGATAGGACAGTTTGGTAAGAACCTCCACTATATTGAACCTGTATTTCTAGTTCAACAGACGTTCCAAAAATATCTCCTTCGTCACTAAATTTTTGTAAAGCAGGAACAGTTATTTGAAGAGAAACTGCATCAACATTTGAGTCAGTTATTTGTATGACTCTACCAGCAGTACCAGCAGGAATAGCTGTTCCAGCTTGAGCTACAGTCTTTGTTACCGCAACATTTCTAGTTATAGGTATTACAGTTTGACTAGATGTTCCAGTTCTAGTTTCAAATGCTACATCTTTAAAATTAAAAGAACCATCAGCAGCTTGTAATGGGGTGTTGTTAAAAAATATAGATTTAGCACCATCAACTAAACCACTTATTTCCCCCTCTCCAATAAGATCAAGAACTCTGGCAAACGATTTAGAATCTAAATTATCCTTGTCTTCATGGGGAGTACCACCTCCTCCTCCACCTCCTTTACCGTTACCACCAGAACCAATAATCTTCATACTTCTACCTGTTCATTTTCAATATTAGCTGATACTACTATTGAGCCAACCATTGTTTGTCCATAAATCACAGGTACAGCAACACCAGCCCTTGAGGTATTTTGTATGCCACTAAAGTTAAATGACCTTCTAGGATCTTGCTCTTCTTCTTTTATATCTTCCACAGGTGTTAACATTTGTGAAAGACCTGTTAAGGCTAAAGCAATACCAATATTTCCTATTACAGCAGTTGCACCACCTAAAAAACCAACACCAGTAAAACCTCCAGCACCTAAAGTAGCACCTCCAGATGCAATACCTATTCCAATAAAAGCTGCTCCGAGTAAAAATTGTCTTGTACCCCTACCACCTTCTCCTCCAACAATAGGAACTATTCTTATATCTTCTTGTCCATTTGGATAATTAATTTCTTCTTCTTTTATTTCCCAATCACCAACTAATACTTTGTAATACCTATCAGCCATATGTGCTTCTAATTGAGGAAAATTAACAACTAAAAATCTTATAGCTTGTCCAGCACTATGAACTTCAGCTTCTAAAGTCTTTTGACCTAAAAACTTTGCAAGTTCTCCGTATAGCTTAATTTTACGCAGCATAACGAATCCTTTTACCTGTGCATTTTAGCAACCATTCATCTAATAAATCACGACTTGATAATCTATTTTGCAAATGATGTAAAACGGTTTGCTCTCCTAAGTAAACACCAATATGATTTAAACCGCTACTACTTATTGACATTAATAATAAATCTCCTTTTTCTAAATCCTCTTCTTGTTTTAATTCTCTAAAACCTGTTTTTGCAAAACAATCTACAAACATTGGATTTTTTATAAAATCCTCTGGATCGTTTGGTCTGATCCAATCTATAAGTTCTATTCCTAATTCTTCTTTATACCAATCTCTGCATAAACTCCAACAATCAGTTACACCCCATACCCATTTTCTTCCTATTAATGGTGCTTTATATCCACAAGGTTCAAAAGATTCCCATTGCTTTAAACTAGGTTGAACGATCCACCATTTAAGTCCTGACTTTTCACAAGCGACTTTATCAGCTTCACTTGGTTTTGGACTTGTAACAGGATGACTATGTACAACAGCAACTATTTCTCCCCCTTCATCTTCTACTCTTACCCAATCATCAGCATCAATAATAAATTGATCGGAAGGATCAAAAGCTAAATTTTTACAAGGATAATAAATTTCTTTACCTTTTTTAATTACTAAAAGACCGCAAGATTCTCTTGGCTCTTCTTGTATTGCGTGTTCTAACGCTTTATCTTGCCACATCATGCAAAGAACGATCCAACACCAGGAAAGTCCTGTGGTAATACCTGACGTTTGGGTAAACGAACTCCGTCAAGATCAAAATTAGCACTTAATTCAAATTCTATTATGCTTCTATTTTCTGTAACTTTTCTGTCGATAGAAAATACTTTAGTAGAAAATGTAGCTGTGGGATCAGGTGTGCCAAATGGATTCAAACCAGATTCCATATCAATAACACTTCCATTTTCCTGTAGTAAAAAATTACCATCTTCTAGCAGAATATCACCACCAGTAAAATTAATATTATCAATATACCTTCTTAAAGTTCTGATTCTAGTAACTTTTGCTCCTTCTAATCCTTGAGGTAAAGTTAATATTAAAGTTGTAAAAGTACCTAAAGTATTAGAAATAACTAATCGAGGTCTAGGTAATTTTTTAGAAGAAAGATCAAAACCAGTAGCTTGTATTGGCATCCTTGTATATTGATTACCGTCAAAAATTAAGTCTGAATTTTCATTAGTATTTACACCATTATGAAAATAAAACTTAGTATTAGAACCATGTATAGCTGTTATCAATTCAAGCTGAAACAGTTCGATAATATTACTAGGACTTATTTTCTGTAGTTCAGATACGGGGCTGGTCATTAAGGTTCAAATACTTGTCGGAAAGTTACTCTTATAATATTTCGACCTGGTTGAAATAATTCTTTCGTGTAAGGGGTAGCAACCCATTTAAAGGTAAGGGCAGAATCAGGAGGTGACCAATCAAATGATTCTGAATCATCAACCCGTGCATTTAAAAAAGTTTCTACTTCTAATGTATCTTCTTCGTCCAAATTAAAAGTTAAGTTCCATGTTTGAGGGTTTTGATTTAACCCAAAAGATATTCTGTGTTGGTAGCCATCATTAAATTGAGCAACTCTTGTTCCTGGATTAATTGATTTGGTAGCAGGAAAGATAGGGTTGTAATTAGGAAAAGTAGCCATTATGAAAGTAAACCTCCAGGTCTTTTTTCTTTAATTAGTTCTGCTTGAATAGCAGCACCGATTAATCGTCCTAACTGTTCAGAGTTAGACTCATCACCTTCTACTGAACTACCAGAAGCATCTACATTAACAGTAACACTTGTATTACCACCACTACCAAGTTTATTGTTAGGAATAATTTTACCTGATCTACTAGGAACAAAAAGCTCTGGACCTTTCTCTCCTACTATTGAGGGTCTGTTAACAGGAGGTCTGCCACCATCTGCAAAACCTAAAAATCCTAATAAACCACCTTTTTTTGGACCGCTCGATCCAAGGATATCACCGAATAATGCTTGGTTGAGAGCTACGTCTAAAAACTTATCAGCGACATTATTAAGAAGATCAGACAGGGTAGATGTTCCTTTGATTAATCCCTTAATACCGTTTTTAATATCCTCACCTATTGTTACGCTAAGTTCTTTAAAAGCTTCCGTTACTTTATCCACCTCACTATGTAAGGATTTAGTTTTATCATTCATATCGTCTAGTATCCCAGGTTGTTTTTCTAACTCCTCTGTTAAGAATTTTTGTTTCTCTTTGAGCTCATCAACTGCAAGTTTTTGTTCGTCATTCTTATTTTTTATTTTATCGAGTCCTTCTAGTTCTCGTTTAACTTCATCTTGTCTTATGTTTATATTTTCTATAGCTTTTTTATTTATTTGTTCATTTTTTGCTAATTTTTGGGCTAAACCTTTTTCATTACCCTCTTTTACTAATTCATTTACTCTATTTACTAATGCAAATTCTTCTTCTAGTGTTTGTACATGAGCACCTTGTTCACTGTTTATTTTAGCTAAATTTATTCTTTCGTTTTCTCTTACGGTAAACAGTGCTCTTCTTTTATCTAAAACCTCTTGTGCATCTTTAGCTTCTTTACTACGAATCTCTTTAGGTATTCCAACGATACCACCAAATGGGCCAGGTGTAGGAACTATAACTGTTTCTGACGGCAGGGCATCTATTCTTTTTTGTTCAGCTAGTATAGACTTTGCTGTTTCATCTCCCCTAGAAGCTGCAAAACTTATAGTTCTTTCCTGTTCTGCTTTTCTAAGTTGTTTTTCTGCACCAGATATTCGTAAGATAAAGTTTAATAATGAAGCTCCAAATGCCTGAAATTTTGTAGTCGCCAATGTCAATGAAGCAGTTATACGTCTTGAGTTCTCCCCAAATCTTTTTAGTGAATTTACACCTTCTTGCCCAATTTGTGTAGCCATAAAATTCATGGCTGCGTTAAATGCTGCTGTCTTTCCTTGTGTTTGTTCTATAAGTTGAAGTTGAGCTTCTTGGGCAGACCCCTGTAATCCCAATGCTGATGTTACTGCCTTAGTATCACGGGCAAAAGGTCCAAGTGCTCTACCTAATTCTCCTATAGCACTGATAGCACTTTGTATTTGTTGTACAAGTGCTGTGGCTGCAATACCTCCTGCAAATCCACCCATTGTTCCGAACATTCCACCTATACCACCACCAAGACCACCAGCTACCGCACCTATTGGACCTTGCCCAAATAACAGAGGAAACGCACCACTTATCAACGCACTCTGAGTATCAAATCCTCTTGTTGCTCCTATCCTTTCTCTAAATGATTTTCTAGGCTGTGGGCCAAACACTCCTGGGCCAGATCCCGCAAAATTTCCCTGTCTTATAGCTTCCATTTTTGCACTTGATTTAATTTCTTCAGCCCTTTGTTTGTTTTGAAGCTGTAATATTTTAAGCTTGCTTTGTTCTTTTGCTATGCCCCTTCCGATTTCTCTATTTATTTGCTTTACATCTCCAAATGCTTTACGATTTTGAGCGTCTACAAGCTCGCCCATCTTTCCTCGTAGCTTTGCAGTATTAACTCCTTTAGCTTCTAACTCTCTCAACTTCAACTCTATACGCAATCTTTTGTCAGATTGCTTAGTACGGGTGTCGATACTCATTGCTGCCTGACCAGCACCTTTAGTTGGAGCTTGTTGAGGTCCAAACTGATCTGCTTTAAATCCCGTAGGTGCTCCTTTTAAAAATTTTGCTCTTTTTTCTACCTCGGTAGTTATCCTCTTTTCATCAATTAGCCTTTCTTCAGTCTGAATTAATATTTTTTTATTTTCTTCAATCTCTTTTCGTGTAGCATCTAAATCATCAAAATTTGACTTAGACCCAATACCTTCTAAATCCTTAATAGCTTGTTCAAGTTTTAAACCCTCTCCCTTTAATTTATTTTGTGCTCTTAACCCCCTATTAACTTGTGTTAACGCTGTATTTCGGAGTTTTAAAACCGCTAATTCTTCTTTATCTGGATTAGCTGAAGAACCACCTCCTCCACCGCCTCCTGAAGCACCGCCTCCTAATCGTTTTTTGTTTATTGCATTTACACTTTTACTTATGCTGCTTAACTTTTGCTCTAACTGATTTATAGAACCAAGATTCCGTACTTTTACATCTATCTCAGCACTATAAGCCACGATCCAAAAAGAAATATTTATTCTAGTTTACATTAAATACTTTGGTTAGCACTATCTTCTGCGTTTAATTTTATTAAATTCTTTTTCCTGTTCTTCGTTTATTACTTGAAAATAAGCACTCCAGCCGATTAGCTCTGTCTCGGTCATATTGCCTATTTCATGGAGCGTTTTGCCTAATTCTTTTGCTACCCCAAACTTAAGCATCATCCAGTTATCTTTTCTTAACTGGTTCGCTAGGATTTTGGGTCAATAGGCTCGTCCTCCTCTGCATTTATTACTGCGAGCATTAAGGCTTGAAGATCGCTGTCCTTTACTTCGTTTTTTAAAATATCCACTTCCCCTGCGTTGAACATCTTTACTCCATTTTCATCAAGAGCTTTATTAATAAGTAACTGCAAAGCAAAAGCATTTGTATCATCGCTTCTTGCTTGTTTTTGTGCTCTTTCACGTTCTGCCATTGTTAGTGGGGTAACATACATTTCAAAGATAGAATTGTCAGATAAAGTTACTTCTTTTCGGATTGGTTCTAAGTTTGCTGCTTTTTTTAGCCTCTCAAGAGCATTTAAAGTTGCCATAAATTTTTTATTATTTTTATTATTGTAGTTCATTATGTAATAAAAAACCTCGGATTAACCGAGGTTCATAATAATTAATAACTATTAGTATAGTATTATGTCTTGGATAGGTCAAACTCAGGTGCGGTGCTTGGTCTAAATGCAATCTCAACTAACTGTCCGTCATCTGGGTTTACGTTGAAACTTGCAGAAGTAAGAATAACATCAGCAGTAATTGATCTACTTGCAGTATCATCAACACTACCACCACTTAAAACACGGTCAATATAAAGCTTCATCTTTGCACCACTTTGAATACGAAGAAGAACATCTTTTACTAATCTTGTAGCTAAGTTTGTATCATCATCTGTTGAATAAACACTAGCGGAACCACTTCCATCAGCAAATCCAGAGATAAATGTTCTGAATGGAACAGTATTTGTTAATGTCTGACCAATTTCAGTAACATCAATTTCTGCTCTTGTTATTTCAAAACTCCATTCTCTTACATTACCTACAACTTGAGGTGCTGTAAAAACAATGCTTGCAAAGTTTGATCCAAAACCTGAAGGTGCTGCGGAAGCTGTTAAAGCTGCTCCACCGTTTGTTGCAGATAAAGTTAAAACACCTGTAGATGAATCATATGTCTTTACAAACTTTGCACCAGCAGTAATAGCATTTGTTGTTGTTGATCCAGATGGATAAGTAAGAGTTACTGCATCACCAACTTGAAAACCAAGATTTGCACCAACTGTAATATTTGCTCCAGAGGAAGGAAATGCGGAAGCTGCAAGAGTTGTTACGCTTGTACCAGCAGGAGAATAAAATAAAGCTCCTGAAGTACCCGATAGAACTGTAGCCATGTTTAATAATTCTAAGGTTTGAACATACGGGTACTACCCGATATGTCTATAGGATAGCGTGAATCATAGTAAAGATTCAATAAGTTAAATTAATTGTGCCTGAAAATTTGTTTCTAGTCTTGAAACGAAGAAAGGATACAAACCTTTTCTAGATTCCTGTCCACCTTCAACTGTTGTAAAACCTGGTCCGTCAATTTGACCTAAACGAATGTAAACTCCGCTACTTGTCTTAGCTGTCTCATTTATAGAATTTAAAGTTGTAAATGCTGTTCCTGCCAATGTCTGATTCCTAGCCGATCCCTTATTTTTCTCTGTGCAAATCCTCACAATTATCACTCCTCGAATATGGTCATGTGAGGTTGTTAATGCAGATTCAGTTGTAAATCCAAATTTCAAGTTTACATGAATGAACTCATCTACACTATCTGCTAATACGTTATAAAAATTATCAAAGAATATAGGTACAGCAGGACTTAACGCTCCATAATTAGTTTGGAACGGGGTTTCGATAGCTGATCTGATAGTTTGATAATTCATCTTAATTTATTAAAAATATTGGCAAAGGTAGTCTCTACTTCTTTTTGCATCTTACCTCCTTTTTGGGCATAATCTGTAAACCAATCTAAGGGAGCAGTTGCACTATTTGGTCCGCCAGTAAGACCCTCAAGATCAGTTTTTACAAGACCTCTGCGATCCTTTCTTTCACCAAATATTTGAGCTTTTAGTGGAAGATCGAGATCTTTATTACTTAAAGGTCTGAAAGGTTCTAGGTCTGTTGCTTGGTTTGCATAGGGAGCATCGTTACCAATTAAAAATACAGACTTTCCTGTGGCAAGTACCTTTTTTACTGAAGTTCTTGAAGGTCGTCCATTAAATACAATAGGACTTGGATTCCCTTGTTGTCCGCTTCCAACAGCTAACAAACCAAACTGTTTAGCATCTATAACATGAGAATTTGAGTAAAGTCCTGTCCATCTTGGTCCTATATCCTGAAGTGTTTTTACCACTTTTTCGGTAGCACGGGCAGGGGCGGTGTAACTGACTGTTTCTGATACAACTTTTATACGAGCTATTAGTTTTGGTATTTCGTTTCTAGCCATTATTGTGGTCGCCCCAAAACAGTGTGGAGGATAGGGGAGTCTCCTCGTTGTGTTTTTACATCTACTATTCTTGCCACTTTAGTTGTTCCTGATTCTGTGTATTGTATGCGATCTCTACTGTTGGGAAAATAATCACCTAGTTCTTTGTTACCGAATATTATCTGTACATCTGTGGTTTGGGAGTTTGATTGAAACTCTGTGGCTGTAACACTTGTGATAACAGCTTTCATTGATACATTTGTGTCCGATCCACTCACTTGACTTGTGGAGGCATTGTAAGTTTGGGTCGTTGCTGTCTTTATGTAAGTTACATCTATGCCGAATTGATTAAGTATCTGTTCGGGTAAGGTTTTAAAAGTGCTATCTATAAGTGACATATTATCCTCTCACCACTCTCATCTGAAAACTACCAGCACCGCCTAAAATGTAAGCACCAAGATAACTTTGTAGCCAGGGATAAACGTCTAAGATATTATTTACAGAACCAGTTCCCTGACTTTCGTTGTTGTATTTAACCTGTAGATCACCTAGTTTTGCTTCAGCAATATTTCCGCTAGTTCCTACATTTCCTGTCATCGCATCAGGATCATTTACTAATGCTCTTGCTAATTCAAACTGTGCATATTTAATATTCTGAGGAATTGTAGAACAAGCAAGTTCTACTCCATCAACCTGATAATTATTTCTTGGAAACTTTAATGCCTGTCCTGAATCACATCTATCTCCATAAAACACTAAAGTATCAATCCATCTTGTCGCTGATATTAATGATCTTTTCTTTTGATCGTCACTTTTGTTAGTCCAAGTAGAAGAATCGGGAGAAGTATCAAAATAGTCATTAGATTCAGAAAGAGTAACGTAACTATTAGCATTAGCTCCTTTTATTGTTGCGTCTATAGTGGCTGCCACGATCCAAAAAGTAATTTAGTTTTATTGTAGCGTAAAGAAAAAACCCCAC
>Ga0208159_1000593_pt1 | contig 14332 bp, 28 predicted proteins | sample 9_EtaG_FD_184082 | JGI IMG/M metagenome (GOLD analysis project Ga0208159, IMG submission 184082) | Marine viral communities from the Subarctic Pacific Ocean - 9_ETSP_OMZ_AT15188 metaG (SPAdes) (version 2) | ecosystem: Environmental > Aquatic > Marine > Oceanic | place: Pacific Ocean | collected... | reverse complement strand
ACTAATTTAGAATTAACATTTAGTGGTTTAGAAAATTACTTAGAAGGATTAAAACTAAATTATGACGATCAACTAATTCCTATTCAAGCTGTCAAAGACTACATTGACATGAACAAGGTAAGTATTGACGCTACAAAAGAAAATGAACTTAGCCTTAAAAATCCTATTATGGATCTAGGAAAGGTTAAGTTTAGAATGGATGATTCTATTGACGAGTCAGGACCTAGAACAATGGTTGTGGAGAACTTTGATGGAGTTGACTTTGGTAGTTTAGAAACTGTTTTCAAAAACATAATTAAGTATGCTGTAGACAGTGACGTGCCTAGAGTAGTTTTTAGTAGTGATGTAATAACTAATGAATCATCTGTTGATGTTTTGGAAGAGGCTACGCAATCTATAGACCCTAATTCTGACATTGGAGTAACAGAGCTGGATGGAGAGTCTGTACCTCAGGTTGTGGTATCTAATGGTATGATTGAAAACACTACTAAAATTAACAACCCTAAGTTTCAAGCTGCTGGTAGAGATATACTGGATAATCAAACTCAAAAAAGATTTTCTATAATAGGTAAAAAGTTTGGAATGAACTTAAATACTTTTTTAGACTGGGTTATTCCAGGTGGTATTGCCTCAGGGTCTGTACTAGAAGCTAGAGAGATAGCTAAAGGTAGAGCAAAATCATACATAGATAAAGGTGAATATTTAGTAAAAGAATTACAAAAAGTTTTAAAAAAATACCCTGAAATATCACAACAAATGATTAGTGATGCTTTAGTTGACCCTAATAATAGTAAAGCAGCAGAAAATATAGAAAGAGATATAAGATTAATAGAGGAAGAAATAAAATCTTTAGATAATTTTAAAGAAAAATCAAGAAGAAGGAAAGATTTAGAAAAGTTATTAAAGCAAAAAGAAGAACAATTAAGAAACTTAAATGAAAGTCATAAAAACAAAACTAAACTTGATTCTTTGCCTGATGATGTAAAAGAAAAAATAACAGAGGTTAGGGATTACATAGATGCTTTGAGTCAAATGTTAATAGATTCTGGTTTATTAAGTGATAAATTATCTATAACATATTCTGAAAACCAAGGTATATATTTAACTAGGTCTTATAAAGCTCATCAACAAACAAAACCTACAGGTTTTGCTGCAGGTCTTATAAAAGGTTTTTCAAAACTAATATTTGGAAAACAATTTCAAGATTTAGAGTCTATAAAAAGAAATCATAAATTATACAACAGGGCAAAAGATTTTTTTAGAAAACAAATATTTAACTCTATGTCTGAGTCTGAAAAGGCAAAAAGAAAAATTTCTAAACCTGAAGATGTGCCAGAATATGAGGTAGATGAAATAATAGGTGAAATATTAGACCCTGTTGGTAAAGACTCTCCTGCTATGATTCTTAGTAAAGTTGGTCCATCTTTAAGAAAATATTTAAAAGAAAGAAAAGGGGAAGAGCAGCTACCAAAAATAATAAGAGATATTTTAGGAGAGATTGATAATCCTTTTATTAACATTTTAACCACTGTAACAAAACAAATTAATCTATTAGAAGGATCTAGGTATCAAAAGTTTTTAGTTGACGAATATCAAGATAAACTTTTATTTGACCCATCTAAACCATTTCCTAAAGAATTAAGAGATATGGGGTTCACTAACAATGACTTAGTGGATATACAACTAATGGTAGATGGTAAAATGAAAACTTTTAGAACCTTAAAAGATGTTGCTAATTCTATGCTAGGTAAGTCAACTCCAGGTCAATTTAATACAGATACAGTTACAGGGCCCCAAAAAATGCTACTTTATCTTGGTAATGGTTATTTTTACACTTTAGGTTTGTTTAAATTGTTTAAAACAGTAGGTTCTGCTGCTACACAAATAACTAACTTTACTGCTAATATTATATATGCACTTCGTATGGGTCACATTAATGCTTTTAAACATGGCTTTGATGGATTTACCACTACTTTTAAAGCTATGGGTAAATGGAATGACGCAAAAAAACAAGAACTATATAGAGAGTTACTGGAGTATGGTGTTATTGATTCTGCAGGTGTATCAGAATTAAAAATGTTGTTAGATGAGGGTGGAGCTGACTTTTTACAAAATCCAAATGTAAATCCTATGTCAGAAATAATGGGTGTTCAGCCTGGATTCTTAGGTGCTAATTGGTTTAGAAGTGGTATGTCTAAAGCTAAAAAGGCTTCTTTATCTTTATATATGTTTGGTGACGTTTCTTGGAAAGCTAACGCTTGGTTGCATGAAGTTGACAGAATGAAAAAAGTAGGATACAGTGATTTTGACGCAAAAAGAATAGCTTCTCAAATAGTTAGAGAAACTTACCCTACTTATCAAAATGTACCAAAGGCAGTTAAGGCTGTTGGTTTACTACCATTTGGTGGGTTATTTGTTTCTTATCCCTTTGAAGTATATAGAACTACTTTTAATACAGCAGATAGATCTAGAAAAGAAATAATGGAAGGTATAAAAAGAAAGAATCCAGAATTATTAAAATTAGGATTTATGAGAATGGGTAGTTTTACTACATCTATGTTCTATTCTGGTTTTGTTGCTAAGGCACAGATATTAGGTTTTGCTTTCATGGTTAAGTCTTTAAAACAAATGCTTGGAGAGGAAGAAGAGGAAAAACTTGACAAGACAGGTAAGTACCCAATATCTAATTTAAACTCTGACTTTATGAATAATAAAGAAATGAGTGAAGACTTTAGAATTTTAATGCCTATATATTATGAAGATAATGATATTATGATAGTTAGTCATCCAGAGACTGGGGTTTGGAGGTATATAAATGCAACTAGACATGATGCTGTAGGTAATTTGAAATCTATAATGAGACATTTAACTAATCCTATTGAGAACCCCACTTATGATTATCTTTTAAATAGTAAAAACTTACACAGACTTTTAAGTGACTTTTTACCTGGTGATAAGCAAAAGATAGCTGAAATGATGGAGGAAATAAAAGAAAATGACAAAAACTTAAACAACAATTTTGCTAAAGATGTAATATGGAGAGATGGTGATGAATTATTAGTAAAAATTTCTAAGGGAACAAAACATTTATTAAAAGATATTTCCCCAACAGTTGCTAAACACTTAACAGATGTTATAAAAGCATCACTTCAAAAACCTCAAGATGGTGTTAAAGAAGGATGGAGAAGAGTAGAGGAAGGAGAATCGTTACCAAAGGGTGCTGTAACAGAAATAATGTTAGATGGTAGTGGTAAGATAGTAAAATTAGAAAGTATAAATGAAAGTAAAGATTTAGTTACTGAGGTAAGAAGATTAATGGGTCACAGTGAGGGTGAGATAAATTTAGCTAGACAATTTAGATATGTATTATCAGACGTTAAATTTAAAATAGATTTTAACATAAAAGAAAGTGGGAGGTCTTACGAGGAAATGGTTGAAAAAAATATAGATTATATACAGCATCTTAGAGATGTCTATAAAGTTTCTATGAAATATGGTCTTGGACATATGAGATATGTTCCTAGAAATAAAGATAGAGTTGGAACTATACAAGGCGTTGGAGGTCCTGGGGTAGCCAGAATTATAATGAAGGATTTAAACATACCATCAGACTTAATGAGCTTAATATTATCAGATAGAAATATTGAAGAGATGGGTGCCTTTAAAAACTTAATAAGAAAAGAGGATTACGAAGAAATATTAAAAGAACAAGAAATAAAAGATAAATAATTATGAGTTACACAAGAGAACAAATAGAAAAAGCAGTAAAATCAAAAGGTTATGTTTGGTTTGAAGACAAAAACAATAAAGGTTTTGACGTTAATATTGTAGGTATTAGAAACTCTGATACTGGAGATGAAGTTACAAACAAGTTTGATGATAAAATTACTATATCATACAAAGAGGATGGCGAATGGAAGTTTCATTGTTATGATTGTACTACAGACCCAGGAAGGTACTGGACCAAAAATATTATGAGAAAGGAAGGGGTGGCCATGATGAAGCCTGGACAGTTCAGGCGTTCCCACAAAATTAGATTACATGCTGGTAAATATCCAGCGTTAGGTCAATGTGGTCCTGTCACTGTTTATAGAGACGCAAACAAAGATGATAGATACGACTTAGATGACAACAATACCCAAACAGGATTGTATGGTATAAACATACACAGAGCAACAGGCAGAAAGGGTAAGACTTCTACGCAAGTTGACAAGTGGTCTGCTGGTTGTCAAGTGATTGCTAACAATGACGATTGGCATGAGTTCTTAGATATATGCTATGAAGCTAAGGCAATTTGGGGTAATAAATTTACTTACACCTTAATAGAAAGTAAAGATATAGAGTCTTAAACATATAAATGTTGGTAAGTTTTGTAATTAATTAATATTTATTACAGATAATTTTTACTATATTTATACGTTTTTCATGTTAGTTTTGATTTAGGGGGGAGCACTTCTTTTTTTAGTCCCCCCTTTTTTTTTAAAGTTATGAGAGATTATAAGAAAGAATATAAGAAGTTTCAAAGTTCAGAGAAATCTAAAAAGGACAGGGCTGCTAGAAATAGAGCAAGGAGAAGACTAGCTAGAAAAGGCATGGTAACAAAAGGTGATGGAATGGATGTTCATCATACTAAAGGTATCAATTCAAAAGAAGTTAAAGTAATAAGAAAATCTAAAAATAGAGGGATGCCAGGTGAAGGTGGCAGAAGAAGGGGCGTTAAAAAAAATAGATAATGTACCACAAAGAAAAAAAGAAAAAGCAACTAGGAATGAATCCTGGCACAGCTTCTAACAGGTTAAAAAAATCAATACTGTTTTCTTTCGCTAAAAAGCTAGGTTTCAACTGGTGTTATCAATGTGGTACAGAAATAACTAATATAGATAAGTTTACAGTGGAGCACAAAACTCCATGGTTAGACTCTGATGATCCTAAAGAATTATTTTTTGATTTAGATAACATAGCATTTTCCCATGCTAGTTGTAACTACGCTGCGTCTAGAGCTAGAAAAGCAAAACCATGTCCTTCTGTTACAGCTTATAGAAATGGTTGTAGATGCGAGGGTTGTTTAGAAGCTAAGCGTGAATACAGAAGAAAGAAAAGAGAATTTAAAAATCAGTTAAATGAAAAAAAATTGTGAAGGACTTCCTGGATGTGGGAAGAAAAAAGATAAGTTAAGCCTATTAAAAAGGGCTCAAAACTTTATAGCTACTTCAACTAAACATGTAGCTAATGGTCTTAAAAATGTTAGTGATACTGATTACATGATTAGAATAAGAACTTGCAATACCTGTGATAAATTAGCTGGTGGTAATACCTGTTCACTATGTGGCTGTTACATGCCTACTAAAGCCAGGTGGGAGGTTTCAGATTGTCCATTAAATAAATGGAAGAAATGAAAAAGATTGGTGTTGGCTTTCAGTTTTCTCATGGTATAGTGTTTGGAATCAGGCATTACGAACCAGATATGGAATATAATTATTATGAAGTACAACTATTTTTAGGAGTAGTAGTATTCACAATAACACTACATAGAGAATAACTATTTTTTATTTGGTATAAATACACCTTTGTCTAGGTCTACTACACCATCTCCATGTTTCTCTTTTAACTTCTCAGCTATTCTTTGTTCTCTAGTTATACTACCTTTATATTTACCAGCCATATCTGACTCTAGTTTATCAATATCAGATATTCTTTGCTCTAAATTTATTCTTTCTAATTTAAGGTTACCAAAGTCAAACATTATTTTACTAACGTCATTTCTTAATTTAGTTACATCTTTGATGATTGTTTCGTCAATTTTAATTTCTTTTGCCATTTTATTTACTTTTATTGTTTCTTAATTTTTCTATTGACCTTCCTCCAAAATAGCTACCCACGATTGTAATTAACACAATTTGTAACAGGTCAGCAAAGTGAGGTTTAACTTGAAAGTCTATATACCCTGCATCAATAAATATCAATAACATGGTACAAGCTAACATAAATATAAGGGTCAGTGGTCTTACATTTTTACTTAACCAGGAATCAGAGTTCATATCAGCCTTCCATCTATCTGTTATGTTAGATTCCATTTGAGCTTGATGAGATAAGATCATCTCTTTTAATTTTCTTTTTGCTTCTAATTTTTCTTCTTTAGTTGTAGTCAATGAGTCTAGCACACCACCCACTGAATCTACTAGTTCACTAGCCCCTCCACTAAATATTTTTTTTAGTATTCCCATTTTTTTCTTTAATTAATTTTATAGTTTCTAATATTTGTTTTTTGCTTCCAGGCATGTAAAGATCGTAATTTAACTTGTTTTTTGCAAGATATTGTTTAAAAAGTTTCCATTTGACGTTAAAAACATCAGACTTCAATCCTTTTACCTCTATTATCCAGCCTTGTTTAATATTAGTAAAATCAGGGACATAAGTTATTGACCTTATTGACTGTGGAGCTTCATCATAAACTAACTTACCTTTCTTTTTTCTTTTTTCTATAGAGCTTCCATTATATTTAAATTTATCCATTAAGACAAACTTTTCTTTTTCATAATGAAACTTTATCTTAGATTTTCTTAACTCTATAGATGTAAAAGCCTCTAACCTTGACCTATATTTTATACCATCAACATTAGTGGCCTTGACATTTTTTATTCTACCTCTTTTACTCATACAAATATTTTAACTTTCTATAATTAGTAGCTTTATCATAAAAACCTGTTTTTTTATTAAATTTATAATAAAATATAAAGTAACCTTTTTCTAAATTTATTTTACAAGCATCTTGTAAATAAATGGTATATAAGTTATCTCCTCTTTCATTATTTTCAACAAAAGACCATGGGTAAAAAGAACCATAGTCACCAATTTTATACATTAATCTAAATCCATGATTACTAACATGTATATAGGTTGTGTCTATATAGGCTTTTTCATTATCTATTTCACCATTAGAATTAAAATCTACATAACTAGAAATAGTTGACATGTAATGTCCTTCTTTGATCTGAGCTGAGCTTTGAAACGTCAAAGCCAACAGCAAAATAAAAATCGCTTCTTTCATATTTAATTATTTTGGTTATTAATCTTTATATACATCATTACTCATTCCCATGTCCTCTCTCCATTTCCAGCCTGTTATTTCAAGCTCTATCTGTGTTGATGATTTTATTTTTTGAGCTATAGAGTTTTTTAAATATCCATCTTTATTCAATTCTTCTACAGTGTCCCCAACAGCACAAGAAACAAAAGTTCCTTTTTTATATTCTTTAGCTGGCCTTTTGACTCCCTTTACTACTCTTACATTTTTCCATTTATACTCAACTTCTATGTGCCATATTCTTTTTCTCATGCTTTCTTTTTTATCTTACCTATATAGCACAGATCTATAGTTGGTATTTTAGTAAACAAATCTTTGGCACCAGGCCTGCTAGATAATTCATAAACATCCCATCCCATAACCTTGTCTACACACTTTTCATGTATCCAATCTTGTAACTTTTCTTTCTTTACTTCAACCCAGTAGTCTTTGGTTTCAAAAGCAAATCCATCTGCATCTCCATACAACCAACCTTTATTGCCTTGAACATTTTTAAATTCTACAAAATGAATGTTTTCATCATTTTTCTTTATAGCTTTAACATCTATCTTGTACCCTTCTACCTTAACATCCCAATGTTCTTTTATATCTTGCATTTCTGTTGGCCACTCTACATTAGTATAAAGTTTAGCATAATTTTTTTCTGCTTTCTTTCCTCTAGCTACATCTATGGCTTTTTTCTCTTTACTTTTGTATCTCATGAAACTTAGTTAATTCTTTTTGAAACCTTAATCCTAATACACCTGTTCCTACATTTCTACCCTTAGCAAATATAACCTCAGCTAAACCTTCTGTGCTGTTACCATTTTCATCTGTGTCTATACCATAATACTCAGGCCTATATATTAAAACAACCATATCTGCAGCTTGCTCTATTTCACCAGACTCCCTAAGATCAGCTATAGTAGGCCTGCTTTCAGCTCTTTGACCAACACCCCTATTTAGTTGTGAAAGAGCTATGATAGTTATCTTAAGCTCTTTTGCTACGTTCTTTAAGGTTCTTGCTACTTCAGACACCTCTTGTTCCCTACTCCTTCCTTTCTTGTTGTTTGTTACTAATTGTAAGTAATCTACCATCACTAACTTTACTTTTTTAGTTATAACATACTGCCTAATTTTATTTACTAAATATCTAAGTGATGAGTTATTGCAGTCATCTATATAAATAGGTGTTTGTTCTATCCTACCTGCAGATTCGTGTATTTTACCTAACTCTGTTTGATCTAAACTACCTTTTAATATCCACTTGTTGTCTATTCCTGAGTCAGATGATATTAGTCTGCTTAGCAGTTGTTGATTACTCATCTCATATGAGAACAATACTGTGGGCACTTGACCATAAAAGGATGCGTTAAAAGCAAAAGCCAAGGCTAATGATGTTTTACCCATGGATGATGCTCCACCCACTATAACTAAATCTGTTTCTTGCCATCCACCTGTAAACTTATCTATATTATTAAATCCTGTAGTAACACCATTCAAGCCTTTGTTGTTCATTTTGTATTCTATAGACTTAAGTAAATCACTAATCTGATCTTTTATTTCTACTACACCTTCACTGTCTACACTTGATATTTTTACAACCTCTTCATCTACATAATTCATAATCTCAAAAACATCCTCATCATCAGTAATCATTTTATTTACTTTAGAAGTAAAATCTTTTAGTTGTTCTTTCTTTTTATATTGATTCAAAACCAACACACAAGTTTGTGCTTGTGTTTCTAACATAGCGTCTTCCTTCATTATAACTGCCACGTCTTCTATATTATCTATACTATCTGCTAAATCAACTAAATCTATTTTATCTCCTTTGTCTAGCTTTTCAGACAAAACATTATACAAACGTCTATTAAATACATTAGAAAATAAATTAGGATCAATCAAAGAGTGATTGTTATAATAATCTTGTGGATTATTTATTATTTTTCCTAATAATGTTCTTTCTATTTGTTCTCTATTTATCAACATTTGTAAATTTTGGTTTTTGATATACTTGCTTTGTTTCTTTTGATATTATTTCGTTTCTCCATGCCTTTTGATATATCCATGTAGATGGATTCTTTCTGTATTGTTTTTCAGGAGTGGATTTAACATACATAGGTAAAACATTTAGTGCCTCACCCATATCTACCATAGACAGCTTCATCCACTTTTTAAGAGCATCATCTCTGTTTATCTTTTTATCATACATCTCCCAAAACTTAAAAAACATTTCTTGTTTTTCTGCTAGCTTTTGTTCTGTTGGTTTTATTACTGGCTCTGATGTTGCATCTCTAAATGAACTAGCCACCCTATTAAAAACATTACTTGCTGTTTCTTCAGAATCGTATATTTCTTCATGTTTCCTAGATGATATGTAAAATATGATCTTGACACCATCTAAATAATACTGTTCTATACTAGAGCTTTCTATAAAAGAGTCTCTGTTAATTTTTATTAGCATATTGTTAGTTTTTGTGCCTAAAGGGGGAATAAACCCCCTCCAAGCAAATTATGAAAAACAAAAATTAAAATGGTAGGTCTTTAGAATCTTTTTCTTTGTTTGAATCTGGTTCAAAATCATTGATTCTAATAGAGTGTGTTTTACCATATTCATTAGCACCACCTTTTAAGGCAGAGATTGTAAGGTTAACATATTTTTTACCCTCATAATCATAAACGTGTTCCTTAATTTTATCTAAGTGTATAGTAAAGTTTACAATAGAACCCCCATCTTGAAAGTTCACCTCTTTACCATTACCACAATAAATAGTTTCTTTAGTTTTTTGCATTTTTTTAAATTTTAAATTAAACAAATAAATAATTGAAGGCCCAGTTTGGGTCCACATTTAACATCTCAGAAATTAATCTAATCTCTTGAGCTGTAAACAACTCAGGTTTTAAAACCTTTTTTGTTGTTGTTGGTCTTGACCTAGAAATATAGGTCGATACTTCTTGTAAAGTAATTTTTCTGTTTTTTAATTCTATTCTTAGTTTACTCATAATATTGATTCTATATAATAATTATTAATATCGCTTTCTTGCCTTATAAAGTAATTATTATAAGTTTCTAGCAGTTTTTTATATTTTTTTCTTCCCTCTTCTACAAAATCGCTACTACACATATATACTCCTACATCATAAGGAGGTTGTTTTTCTATCACAATAAACCAAAATTCATCACCACCAAATCCATCTGTGTAAAAAGCTGCCTGCCTATCGTATCCATATTTATAACAAGATCTCCTGAAAGACTCTTCATTGTGTTCTTGCGTGGTCTTTAAGTCTATTAACATTTTAACTCCATTTACATTCTTTATCATATCTGATTTACCCTTACAATAAACTCCAGTTTCGCTATCTTGCCAACAATTTACAGCCTCAGGTATACCATCTGTAATAAGATCTTTTACCCTTGGTATACTCATTAACTTGTCAAACATCCTAAAAACAGCCTTGTATTCAGAAGAGGATATGATAGTTTTGTCTGCGTTGTCTTGTTTAAAACTTTCCCAATCCTTGCCCCTCCTAACTTTACCTTCATATCTTATAACTTCTTCTGAAAACTTATCAGGCTCAAAAACAGCCATATGCATAGCTCTACCAAATAATAAAGCATTAGTATCATCTTGACCATACTTTCTATAATGATCCAGTACCTTTGGAGATTTCGCTAGCTTGCCTAATTGTGAGTTGGTGATAAAATTTTTATCCCCATAATATTCAGCATCACTTTTACTGAATATTTCTATTTGTTTTTCAAAGTTCATGTTACATGTTTTGTTTTATAGCCTCATTTAATTGATCCATTTGTTCTTTATCTATATCATAGCTATCCATTCTTTGTTTAACTAATAAACCTTGCTTATCGCTTATAGCCATCATCATAGCATCAAATTGATCTGTTGTTAGTTTTTTTTTAGTTGTTTTATTTTTCGCTTTCATGCCCTTGTCGTTGATGATAGCATTTTGGACCTCATCTGCACTAGCTACTGAGCTATCTATACCAATACCAAAGTTTCCTAAAGCTCTACCCCATGCTGATGTTTCGCAAACTTCAACGTGTGATGTTTTATTAATATAGCTTGATCCTTTTGTTTCGTGTGCATGCCCTGTTGCTATTACAACCCCCTCTGAGTTAAATATACTAGCTTTCATTACGCAGTGTTCTTCTGTGCATTGTAAAACTTCTGTTGTTAATGCGTAGTCTTTGTAGTTTTTTCTGAAATATTTAAGTCTTTCATTGACTTCAACATATTCTTTACCTTTGATGTTAATTGTTTTTAGATTTTTCTTCATGTTTATTAAATTAAATTAAACTTATTTTACAAATATAGTAAAATTATTTTATTAAATAGTGGTTAAAGTAAATATTTTTTTCTTAGATCTGATAATTCTTTTTTTATTCTTTCGCAGTCTTTTTTTTCATTTTCGTATAACCTTTTGAGTACATTGTTTATTTTCTTTTGTTCTTTTAATTGTTTTTCAATATCAGTAGAGTAATCGTTCTGAATACCTAAGTCAATTAATGTTTTACCATAAGTTTTTCTGTACTTAAAATTATTTTTATTGTCTTGTTCGTGTTGTTTTCTTGCGTGTATTACAGATGCATGATTTTTATATCCTAATATATCTCTTATTGCATAATTAGTTAGTCCTTTTTCATTCCATAATATTGATACTAGCATTTGTCTTGCTCTAACAATATGATCTAGTTTTCTTGCGTGTTTATCTCTAAATAATAAATTTGATGTTACACTACAATTCGTGCATACAGAATTAACTATTTTTCTTAATTCTGGTGATTGATTTTTTTTCATGTTTTTTTAGTTTTATTTTTTTAATATTAGTTTTAGGTATTTATCTTTGTGTTTATCAAAATCTCTTTGAGCTACTTCAGTAAAAGAACAACCAATATATTCAACACAATTTTCTATGTAGGGACTAATATCTAAGTCTTGATATTTTTTTTCAACCTTGTCCATAGCCAATCTATGAGCCAAATGTTCAGGATTAATTTCTATTTTCATATTTTTTTAGATTTATTATACATAAGTTTGCAACATTTTTTAAAGTATTCTTTTTCATCTTTGGTCATAAATACCCATTCAAATTCTTTATTTTTGTTGCCTATGTTCCACGCTTTTTTTAAGTCTTGTAAGTTTTTTTCTGTTTCGTTCATATTAATTGTTTTAAAATTTTACATAAAGTTACTAAATGTTAATTAATTTTCCAAATATGTTTTAGTACATTATAATTTGTTCTTTTATAATTTTTTTCTGTTACTAAAGTTGTTTCTTTTTTACACATGGGGCAAATGTTATCTTTTGTTTCTGATCCACAACAATTTGATACTAGTTTATCCTTGTCCCATTTTTTAAAGTTTTTATAAAATTTATTATAATATTTTCCCATTTAATTTTCTTCAAAATAAATATCGCAGTGTTCACCACAATATGTACAAATTGGTACATCTGAATTTGTTGGTGCATTACAACAATCGCTTACACAATCTAAAAGTTCTCTGTATTTATCCATTATAAGTGTCCTCCATATTTTTCACCCTCTATATCGTACCTCGTTTCACTTTCTTCATCTTTCTCATCCATACCATTACCCAATCCAAACCCAAACTCATACTTTGATTCATGTAATCGTTGGTCTAAATCATCTGTATACAAATGTTCATTTTCAAATAACCAATCTGCTACATCCTCTTTTTTAATATGTTTTGGTATAGGTATAGTTACCTCTGCGTATTTATGATATACACTTCTATTTGATATTGTTACTAATCTTTCTTTTTTCATAATTTTATATTTAAGTTTATTTATTATGTATTTCTAATACTTCAATTATTTCATCTTTTTCTTTTCCCCCACTATCTATTACAAGATTAATCAGCCATTCTAATTCCTCAACTTGATTATCACAATCTTGTAAATACCATTCTATATAGTTTTTTATTTTAGTTCCTAAATCTTTTGTTATTTCTTTTTCCATAATTTTATTTATTTAATGTTATTTATTTAATTCATTTTTAATTAAGCATATTTTATTTTGCAGTTTTATTATCATATTTCTATACACTTCATCATCTTCTGTATATTCATCATTTAAATTCTGTTGTATTATCATTTGTAGATACAAAACTTCATCTATATTTAATTGATATTCTTCTTCCATAATTTTATTTGTTTTTGATGATAGTAATTTTTTAGTTTTTTCTAGTTCTTGCTCTAATGTTCTTGCTTTTTCTTGAACATTAATTAATAATTCTGTTAGTTCTTTGTTCATAATTTTTTAATCTAATAGTTCTACTTTGTTTAATAGATCTTTTGTTCTATTGTCTAAAATTTTGTCAAAATATCTTTGTCTAAACATGTTTAAAAATAATTGATTTAGCCATTTTCCATTTAGTGCAACTTTTTCATTGTTCATATAAGTAATATATGCAGGTTTATTGCGTTTTGCATTTGAAAATTCTGTTGTTAGCATTTTAAAAATTTCATTATCTATATGATAATATTCTGTTGTTCCACTTTTTTTTGTTTCCTCATCAAATTGTTTTAGTAAGTCCATTACTTTAGATACCATTTCTCTAATATCTTGATTTGTTTTATTTTCTAAGTGTTGATTTAATTTATTTGTATTCATAGTTTTAAATGTTTTTAGTTAGTTAATAAATGTTGATGTTTTAAAATAATCCTCTATCCAATCGTTGTATAGATATTGTCTATCTTCTTCATTACTCAATAAGCAATCTATCCAAAATTGCTCTTTATTTTCTTGATAATATTTTATAATCTTTTCCATAATTTTATTTAATTTAAAGGTTCTCCATTAATATCTAATTCAGTTATGTTGCTCATAAATAATGTCGCAGTTTCTTCGCCATCATTCCATACTTCTAAATTATTCATGTGCATATCAAAATCTGTATCTTCTCCATTAGTTTGGTTTGCTAATAATGTTAGATGTGTTTTACCAACTTTTAAACATTCTTGTAATTGTTTTATAAGTTTTTTTATTTCCATAATTTTATTGTTTAAATTTTTTTTATTAATACTATTGACTTTGTCATTTTTTTATTGTAACTTCTTTTAGAGAATAATAACTCTTTTAAAATTATCTCTCTCAAACCCTCTGATTTGTAATAGGGGTAAGTATGCCCTTTTATAATTCATTTATATAACTCCAATTAATATTACCATTTTTACATATATAATCGTTATTTATTAATGAATTTGCTGTTCTACCATAATG
>Ga0208159_1000591_pt1 | contig 14342 bp, 17 predicted proteins | sample 9_EtaG_FD_184082 | JGI IMG/M metagenome (GOLD analysis project Ga0208159, IMG submission 184082) | Marine viral communities from the Subarctic Pacific Ocean - 9_ETSP_OMZ_AT15188 metaG (SPAdes) (version 2) | ecosystem: Environmental > Aquatic > Marine > Oceanic | place: Pacific Ocean | collected... | reverse complement strand
TCTAATGATTTCATCCAAAACGAATTTATCTAAAACTCATAATCTAAAAATACAAATATAATTGAAAGTGTATTGGGAAGGTATTATTCGCCCACCTATAATAAATGTTATTTTAAATAATATTTGCTAGATATTTGGTTAGCAGTTTACTCGTTGTATGGAATAGTACTAGGGCGATTACGAAAACAACAAAGGATTTAGTACTGCCATTCACAAGGAGATTTAGGTTATCTGTTCCAACAATCATCCGTATTTATTAGGGTATTGAAGTGTGGCAACTTATGTAGATTTGCAACTACTTGTATAAAGATAACGATATTTTTAATTTTTGTTTTATACTTCCCTAAACAACTTATTAACAAGAAAACAGAAAGCATTGATTTTCGTTATCATAGTATGATAAAGGAATATAAGCTGTCTATACCTCAAGCATTGGCAGGAATAACCCTTAGACAGTATCAACAGTATCTAAAGATACTAGATAAATGGGATAAGGAAGATGAGGTATATATAAAGACAAAGATGCTGCAGATATTCTGTGGATTAGAGATTGAAGATACATTTAAGATTCCCTTAAACAACTTTGATTTCGCTATTGATGTAATAAATAAGTGTTTTAAGGAAGAGACACCTTTAGTACCTAGATTTAGTATGTCAGCCACAGATGAGTATGGAGAAGAGACTGTTGTTGAGTTTGGTTTTATACCAAAGCTAGACGAGATGACATTTGGTGAGTTCATTGATTTAGATGGGTATATCTCAGATTGGGATAAGATGCACAAAGCAATGGCTGTATTGTTTAGACCAGTAATCTTTAAGAAGAATGAGTTCTATAGGATTATGGATTATGAAGGCAGTCATAAGTATTCTGATGTAATGTTAGATATGCCAGTTAGTGTAGCGATAGGAGCAATGGTTTTTTTTTATCGTTTAGGGAGCAAATTACCAAGCTATACTCTGGATTATTTACAGAAGGAGCTGAAAGGGAAGGGGATTCCACCTCAGCTCAAGCAAACTTTGGAAAAAAGTGGGGTTGGTATCAATCAATATTTACAATCGCTCAAGAAGATGCAGCAAAGATTGACAAAGCTACAAAGCTTCCAGTACACACCTGTCTAATGTACTTAGAATATATAAAGGATAAGACAAGAATAGAGAATGCTTTAATAAAAAAGGCACATAGAAAATAAATATGACACAAGTATACGACTTATTAGACAAGATTAAAGATGAACTAAGAGCTAATCACCACATGAATAGTGTTAGCTTTGGTGATATAACAGAAGTTAATCTTAACAAGATGGATATATTTCCATTAGCACACCTAAACATCTCTAATGTAGTAATAGATTCACAGTTTATGACATTCACTTTGCAGATATTATGTGCAGATATAGTAGATTATACAAAGGAAGTAGTTACTCCAGACCAGTTTTATGGTGTAGACAACTTGCAAGATGTACTAAACACACAACTACAGGTAATCAACTTAATATATTCTAAGCTTAGAAGGGGTTCTTTAAGAATAAACAAGCTACAAGTAGATGAAACAATAAGCTGTCAGCCATTTAAAGAGAGATTTGAGAATGAGTTAGCTGGTTGGGAAGCTGAAATAGACATTAAGATGATTAATGATATAAGCATCTGCTAATGAAACAAGATTTGGTTAGAAGAGCATTAGAAAGATTAGGTTCAGAGGCTTTAGAAAGACTTAGGGCTAATTTATCTAAAGATAGAACAAGAGCTTCTAACAAATTACATGATACTATGTATTATAACATAGTAGGCACAAAAATAGACATATTTATGTCCTCCTATGCAATGACTGTAGATGAAGGGAGAAAGCCCTTTGCAAAAGTTCCTAAAGGATTTGCAAAAGACATAGAAAGATGGATGGGTTTTAAAGGAATTAATCCAGAAGGAGGAAAAACAACAATGCAATCAGCAAGAGCTATTGCTAACAGCATATATAGAAGAGGGGCTATTAAGAGATTTGGTTATTCTGGCAGCAACTTTATAGACAGAGCAGTAAACAACGTAATGAATGAGTTTGATGACGACTTACTATCAGCTTGGGTAAGTGGTTTAGACGAAGAATTAAATAAAATAAAATAAAAACAAATGGCTAAAATAAACGTAAGAAGCCCATACTTTGTAAATGTATCAGCTACAGGACTGACAAGTGCTAAATTAGAACTGGTTATTTATCATGGAGCTGCAAATACTTCATTTGGCACTCCTACTTACATACTAAGTTCTACAGCAGTAGATGCAAAGGTTAATTTTGAAATAAGTAGTTTAATAAAAGACTACATTAATGGACAATTTAACGGCAACTATCCAAATACAGGAGCAACAGAGGCAGAAGCAACAACAATATTTGTAGATTATAGAGTTACACAAGCAACAGCAAGTGGTTCTACGGTAGGAAGTCCTGTTTATGGAGTTAGGGCTTATGATGGGTTTGGATATTTCGAGGATGGTGCTAATCCACAATTTGAACAAGGGTACTTGCAATCAAACACAACGATATTAAAGCCAGATGACGCACCTTTAAGAATACCTATAGACCCTACAAACACAACAAGTGTGGCTTTCTTTAGCAATGGAGAAGAAATATATACTTTTAGTCCATCAGGAACATACACAATACAAAATCAAATACTTTACATAAGCAACGCTGCTTCAGGAGTAGATGGTTATGAAGACAGGGTGCTTTTAGCTGGAGGAACTTTTGAAGGCTCTAGTTGTTTAGATAAATTCTTAAGGCAAATAGGAGTCTATCCTGCAGATACGGTATATGTAAGCGAAACAAGTGGTGTAACTAAGATTGATGTGCAAAACATAGAAGAATGTAAGCATACTCCTTATAAACTGACATTTATAAATAAATTTGGTGCATATCAAGACTTATGGATGTTTAAACGTAGTGATTTGTCTATATCTAAGACAGAAGAAGAGTTTAGGTCTAATATTATAAGCAATGGCTCTTATAACACCTACAGCCATCAATACAAAACCTTTAATGTTAACGCAAAAGAATCTTTAACACTAAATACAGGTTTCTATCCTGAAGATTACAACGAAGTATTTAAGCAAATGATGCTAAGTGAAAGAATTTGGATAGAATATGACAATAAAACACTACCTGTTAAGGTTACATCTAATGATTTCTCATTTAGAACAAGATTAAACGACAAATTAATAAACTACACAATACAAATAGAGTTTGCATACGATAAAATCAATACTGTTAGATAATGCGTAGAGAAGTAGAGCTATATATAAATACAGCAGGTTATGGAGAAGCTATAACTTATCAAAGACTAGACTTGTTTGAAGAACAATCTATCAACATAACCAACTCTTTGCAAGATATAAAAGATATTGCAAAGGTATTTACTGATTTTACTCAGCAATTTAGTATTCCAGCTAGTAACCCCAATAGTAAGGTGTTTAAGCATTACTACAACTTTGATATAGATGGAGGATATGATGCTAGAGTAAAAAGAGAAGCTCTAATTAAGATAAACGGTCAAGACTATAGAGAAGGATTTATGAGTTTAAGTAGTGTAAGCATGAAGAAGCAACTTCCTTATGCTTATAAAGTTATTTTCTATGGCAAAACAGTAAACCTAAAGAGATTGTTTGGTGATGACGAACTAGACGACTTAGCAAGTTACCCAAATGCTTACTTATCTCAATTTAATCAGTCTTATAGTGCTGCAAATGCAGAAACAGGGTTTACAAAAGGATATAATTTATCAGGTGGTAGTTTAGTAAATAATACAGGTTCTACAGCAGGTGATTTATGCTATCCTTTTATTAGTGGTAAATCTCATTATTACTATGATTCTGGTAATAATGCACCAAACTTGAATGAAGACGTAGAGTCAAGAAACGTAGAAAATCATTCTAATTCAGGAGGACAGCAGAATGGCTTAAACTTAATAGATTTAAAACCAGCTATACGTTTATATCACATAATTTTAGGGATAGAAGACAAATACGGTCTTACTTTCACTAAAAATGGCACAAATGACTTTTTTAGCACCTCTAACAATCAATTTTATCAACTATATCTATGGTTACATAGAGAAAAAGGAGATTTGTCAAGTCAAATAGCAGAAAGTGTGTTTTCTATAGACTTAGATGACTATGCTTTTACAAATACTACGCCTACAGGTCAACCAGACCCTAGAAGCAACAGTAATCAGGATTTGGTTACATCTTTAACAGACCAAATAGTTGAAACTGTAGAAGTCTTTTATAATTATACTATTTCAGTAACTCCTGCAGGAGCAGGATTGTACTCTTTAGAGATGTTAGATACACAAACAGGTAATTTAATCACACCTACATCTAATGCTACTGATTTATCAGGAAGTAACGTACAAGTAACAAGGACCTTTGTGATAAGAAAAGAGAGTGCTGATTTTGGCACACAAACATTTACACCTGTATTTAAAGTAAAAACAAAAGGAGGAATAACTTCTTTCAAAGTAGATTCTTTAGCAATAACAAAAACAGTTAGAGAGGTTGACTTAGGTTCTGGTAGTGCTAGTGACGTTGGGTATGACGCAAATTATACTTTTAATAGTGGAGGTCCTAACACTATCTCTACAGGATTAGATGTAGTAGACAATATGCCTAAAATGAAAGTTATAGATTTCTTAACATCTATATTTAAGATGTTTAATTTAACAGCATTTTATGATGATAGAAGAATATTAGCAAACGGAACTACAAATGCTGATTTTGGTAAAATAAAAGTAATGACTGTAGATGCCTTTTATTCTGAAGGAGTTAGTTATTCTATCGACAAGTATTTATATACAGATAAACATACAGTTAGTAAAGCAAATATATATTCAGAAATAGACTTTCTTTATCAAGACCCTTCTACATTTGCTATTATAAACAGCAATGAAATAACAAATGATGAGTTTGGAAATGAGAAGCTAACAAACAGAAGTGCTGACATAAACAACCCTTTAGCATTTGATGGAGGTAAATATGATGTAAGGTTGGGTTTTGAACACATTATGTTTGAAAAAATGAGCGACCAAAGCAGCTCAACAGCTAATATAACAATTCAATGGGGCTGGATGGTTAATAAAGATGAGTTCCCAGTATTAGGTAAACCTCTGGTTTTTTATTGTCATAAGCACAGCTCAACAAACTTTTATTTGCAAGATGGTACAGACATAGATGAATACATAAGACCAGCAAATACTTTAACAGTAACAGCAGGAAGCAATCTACAAACTATACATTTTGGTGAAGAGGCAGACGAGTATTTTGCACAAGTTAATCCTGAGAGTTTGTTTAAGAACTACTATTTTAATTATATAGTTCCTATATACAATGAAAAGTCAAGATTAAGTAAGTTTCAGGCTATTCTGCCTATAGATATAGTTATTAAGATGAAATTAAACGACAGGTTTGTTTTATCAGGCAAAAGTTATAAGATTAACTCAATAAAGATGAATATTAATACAGGAAAAGCAGATTTAGAATTAATAAACGAAGTATAATGATAAGGGATATAATAGATTTATTAGGAGCAGCAGATTGGCATATAGATGACGAGGATATAAAAATAGCCAAAGGCAAATATTTAGCTCCTACTAATTGGAAAGAATTTAAAAACGCAATAAAACGAAATAGATAATGGCAACTAATACCACAACAAGAAAAGTAATTGTAATAGATGTTCAGGGCAAGAACGCATCTGTAACAATAGATGGTGTAAAATCTAGTTTTAAACAGTTAAATACTGAGATTACTAGAATGAAAACAGGTATGGATGACACAAATATAGCTACAGGTTCTGCATCTGCAACTGTTTTAGAACTTGGTAGAGCTGTATCTGACTCCAACTACGGTATTAGAGGTATGGCTAACAACCTTTCTCAATTAGCATCTAATTTTGTCTACACTACTAAACAAGCAGGTACTTTTTGGGGAGGTTTAATGGACATTAAAAACGCTATGCTAGGTCCTCTAGGTTTTATACTTCTTTTTCAAACAGGTATTGCTTTGTTAGAAAGATGGGCTATTAACTCAGAAAAAGCTACAGACGTAACTAAAGACTTAAATGATGCTTTTATTTCATCTGGAACAGACTTAAAAGTATTCCTAGACCAGATAGACAAAGGTAATTTAAGTCAAGAAAAATTAACGGAAACTGTTGAGGATTTAAACCTAAAGTATAAGGACTTAAATGTTTCTCTTGACGAAAATGGAGGGCTTACAGACAAATCAAGAGAGGCTATAGATAGAAAAATAAAGTCTTTAGAAAGACTAGCTAGAGCTAATGCTTTGCTTAATATTATAGAAGAAAAAAACACAGAGGTTCTTAAAGAAGAAATAGAAATTAACAAAGAGAGAGAGGAGTTAGTTGAGAAGTATGGTGAGACATTTGTATTAGGCGTTGAAAGGATGATTAAAGCAGATGAGGAGGCTTTAAAATCACATAAAGGAGCTATTGAATCATTCTTTGGAGAATTAGATGAATTTACTGAAGGAAGCAACGAGCAATTAGCAGCCACAACTTTATTAAGGATAAAAGACAGAACTGATGCTGTAAATGAAATGAAAGATGCTATTTCTGAAATTATGAACACCTTTGGAGAAGAAGGACTACCTATTTTTGGAGACCCTAAAGAGCCAATTAAAAAACTAACTAAAGAAGTTAAGGAAGTTTTAGAAAAAGAATTTGAGTTTGATTTGCAAGAATGGTACAGAGGAGAGTTGGCTAAGTTTGACATGGCAAGACAAATGGAGTTTGATTTACAAGAAGAGATTTTAGATAGAAGAAAAGCATTTACTTCAGAGTCTTTAGAGATGCAGTCAGAAGCAAATATGATTCTGTTAAACGACAGGATAAAACATGAAGAAGAGATGTTATCACATACTTTATTGACTGATGAAGAAAGAGTCGATAGAGAACAGAATTTATCTATGATGCGAATAGAATTGCAAGATAAAGAGCTTGAGCATGAGTTAATGATTATAGAAATGAAAATGCAAGCACAACTAGAATACGCAAACTTTGTATCAGGAATTGGAAATGTGTTTAAGACTCTAGGTAGAGAAAACGAAGATTTAGCAAAAGTTGCATTGGTTTTACAAAAAGGAGCTGCTATAGCTGGAGTTGTTGTAGAAGCTCAAGCAGCAAATCAGAAAATATTATCTGCAAGTCAAACAGAGGTTGGTTTTTACAAAGCTTCTGCTGCTGCAACTGCATTACTAAGCCCTGCAAAATCAGCAGCTTTTCAAGTTGCTGCAGAGGTTGCTCAAGCAGGCGCAGCCAAAAGAATAGCTAAAAACAATATTGGAGCAGGAATAGCAATAGCAAACATATTAGCAACTACTTTAACATCTAGGACAGCACCTTCTGGTGGTGGAAGAGCTGGAGGAGCGGCAGGTGGTGGTGGAGGCAGAACCTTTGATTTTAATTTAGTAGGAACTACAGGAACTAATCAACTAGCAGAAGCAGTAGGCGCACAATTCCAAGAACCAATACAAGCTTTTGTTGTAAGTAGTCAGATTACATCACAACAAGAATTAGATTTAGAAATATCAACAGGTGCATCACTTGGTGATTAATATAAAACAAATAATATAAAAATCGTTATCAAATTATGGAACAAGATATTATAGAACTATTTATAGACGAAGAAAATGATTTTTCTGGTATAGAAGCAATTTCTATAGTAGAATATCCAGCAATAGAAGAAGACTTTATTGCTCTGAAAGAACAAACAATACAGTTAGCAGAGGTAGATTCTGAGAAAAGAATCTTAATGGGTGCTGCATTAATACCTGACAAAAAGATATTTAGACAAAGTGGAGATAAAGAATACTTTATATACTTCTCTAAAGATACTGTTAGGAGAGCATCTGAGCTGTTTCTAACTAAGGGTAAACAAAACAACTCAACACTAGAACATGATGTAGAGTTAAAAGGATTAAGCGTAGTAGAAAGCTGGATTATAGAAGATGAGAAGAAAGACAAGTCTGCTAAGTACAATCTTAATTTACCTGTAGGAACTTGGATGGTGTCTGTCAAGGTAAACAACGACCAGATATGGCAAGAGTTTGTAAAAGAAGGCAAGGTAAAAGGTTTTAGTATTGAGGGGTTTTTTACAGACAAGCTTGATGAAAGACCAAGAGAAAGCGTAAAGGAAGAGATAGACTCTGAAGAGTTTGAAGCATTAGCTAAGATATTTCAACTAGAAGATATTGTGCTTTCACAACTAGATGTAGAACTAGAAAGCTATAACGACTATCCTAAAGCAGCTAGAAATAATGCAAAGAGAGCATTAAAGTATAAAGAAGAAAACGGTAGTAGTTGTGGAACACCAGTAGGATGGAGAAGAGCTTCACAATTAGCATCAGGTGCTAGTATCTCTCGTTCAACAATAGCTAGAATGGCAAGCTTTAAGAGACACCAACAAAACAAAGACGTACCGTATTCAGAAGGATGTGGTGGTATTATGTGGGATGCTTGGGGTGGTAGTGCTGGTGTTAACTGGGCTATTAGCAAACTAAAGCAAATAGATAAAAAGAAACTGGCTAAAGAATTTGTTCCTGTTAATGATGATTATATGATTATTGATAACAGATTGGCTTTTGCTACTAAAGAGATGGCTGAAGAGAAAGCAGCAGATTTAGGATGTGAAGGTTCTCATGAGCATGAGGTAGAAGGCAAGATATGGTTTATGCCTTGTCAAGAGCATTTATTACAAGAAGACCCTTGTCAAGAAGGATATACTCAGTATGGTATGAAGAAGAAGAATGGAAGATTAGTTCCTAACTGTATACCTGACAAGAACTAATGCCTAAAAAGATAGTAAGCACATATAGAAAGAACAAGAGAAAGTCTCATCCTCATAGCAAAAATGCAAGTGTAGGACAAAAGGGATATAAAAAGAAATATAAAGGACAAGGTAGATGAAAAAAACACCAAGTAGAACAAGTCCAACAGGCAAAAAGAGAGGCTGTTTATGCAAGAACGGAACGTACAGTAGTAAATGCTGTGATGGAAGTTTACAAGCACAAGGTATCGGAGCTTTAACAGGACAAGGCACAACTCCGTAATCTTGAAAATGAAACAGATATTATATTAATCGTTATCAAATTAAATAATTATTTATGAAAGCAACAGAAATTATTAAAAAGTTCAAAGAAGTATTACTTTCTGCTGAGACTGAAGAAGAGACTCCTGTAAAAGAGGAGCTTTCTGCTGAAGTTAAAGAGGAAGTTACTGAAGAGCAGGTAGAACTTGCTCAAGATGAAACAGTAGAAGAAGGTTCTACGGAAGAATTGGCTAAAGAAGAGTATGAAGAAGAAATAATTGAAGAAGCACCAGAAGAAATTTACGCTACTAAAGAAGAATTAAACAAAGTAGTAGCTGAATTTAAAGCTATGTATGAGCAAATGATGGATGGAATGGGTCAGGAGGAAGCTTCTGATGCACCTGAAGAATTAAGCTCAGACAAAGTTGAGCTTTCTGAGGAGACTGAAGCAATTTCTCATTCACCTGAAGCAGAAGTAGATTCTAAACCAATGAATTTATATTCTCAAAACCGTCCTATGACGACACAACAAAGAGTATTTAACAAATTATTTAACAATTAATTAATTAATTATGGCAACAACAACAAGTATTACAAGTACTTACGCAGGAGAATTTGCTGGCAAGTATATAGCTGCAGCTCTTCTTTCTTCTTCTACTATTGATAATGGTGGAATTGAAGTAAAACCAAACATTAAATTTAAGGAAGTCATTAAGAAATTAGCTACTGGAGACCTAGTTGCTAACGCTTCTTGTGATTTTGCTGCTACTTCTACTGTTACATTAACAGAAAGAATTATTCAGCCAGAAGAATTCCAAGTAAACTTACAGTTATGTAAGCAAGACTTCATCTCAGATTGGGAAGCTGTCTCTATGGGATATTCTGCATTTGACACATTACCTAAGAATTTCCAAGATTTCTTATTAGCTCATGTTATCGCTAAAGTAGCTGAGAAAACTGAAAACACTATCTGGGGAGGAGCTAACGCTACTGCTGGTGAGTTTGATGGTTTCGTTACTCTAGCTGCTGCAGATTCAGACGTTATTGACGTATCTGCTGCAACTGTAACTGCTGCTAATGTTATTGCACAAATGGGTGCTGTAGTAGATGCTATTCCTTCTACTATTTATGGAAAAGAAGACTTATTCCTTTATGTATCTTCTAATGTAGCTAGAGCTTATGTAAGAGCTTTAGGTGGATTCGGAGCTGCTGGATTAGGTGCTGCAGGTACAAACAATCAAGGTACACAATGGTGGAACAATGGAGCTTTAACTTTTGACGGAGTGAAAGTATTCGTTGCACAAGGATTAGCTAACAACAGAATGATGGCTGCTCAAAAATCTAACTTATATTTTGGTACTGGTTTATTATCAGACCACAATGAAGTTAAGGTTATTGACATGGCTGACATTGATGGTTCTCAAAACGTAAGAATCGTTATGAGATATACAGCTGGTGTACAATACGGATTAGGTTCGGAAATCGTTCTTTATTCATAATAAATAACTAAGTATTAACAATAAAACAGGGTGGGTGGAAATTCTACCTACCCTTTTTTAGTAAAAACAATTAAATTATGGCTTGTGATATATCAAAAGGGAGATTAGAGGCGTGTAAAGAATCCGTAGGTGGTATTAAAAACTTATACATTGCTAACTACAGCTCTGCTATGTATGCTGGTATGGATGATAGTGCTTCAAAACCTCCAACAGATGCAGCGTTTAATGGTCAAGTAGACACATTAGGTGCTAAAGTAGATGTTTACCAGTTTGAGGTAAGAGGAGATAATAATACGTTTGAAGAAACTAATGAAAACTCAAGAGATAACGGAACATCTTTCTGGACACAATCAGGAAGTTTTGTTATCAAGGCTCAGAATGCTGAGACTATGATGCAATTAAAGTTATTATCTTACGGTAGACCTCATATTATTATTGAAGACTACAATGGTAAATTCAGAATGGCAGGAGCGCAAAACGGAGTAGAGGTATCTGTAAATACATCTACTGGTGGTGCAATGGGAGATTTATATGGTTATACAATTTCTTTCGAGGGAAAAGAAGTTCTTCCATCTTTATTTATACTAAACACTTTAGTAGCAGTAGGTAGTTCGTCAGGATTTGACGTTGCAACCTCTAATATGAGTAACGAATAATACTTCCTTTATTATTATTCAATTAAAAGGGTAGATTTCGGTCTACCCTTTTTTATTATAAAACAAAAAATAGTTTTTACGTTATCATAGTATGATAGTTATTAATGCAGCAGAGACACAGACATTTAACATAATACCTAGAGATGGTGTTGTAGAATATACTACTCAAGAGGACGGAACTATTACTCTTGATGCTAATAAGCTTACTGTTAAGTTTGTGGAAGAAGAAACCAATAATGGTGCTAGTTTTTTAAATTTAGTAAGTACTAAATATCCTAACTATTTAGCTTTGCAAGTAACAGCAACAGTGAATACATTTAGGAAGAACTTTAATTACTTTATGGAGATAAAAAACAATACTAATGGAAAGCTTTTTTATAGAGATAGACTTTTAGTATTAGAAGACAATGATGTGCCTTATAACAATACGGCTATTCATTCTATTGATGCAGGTGAATACGAGCCTTTTACTGGTTCTTCTAGTGATAACGAATATATTATATTAAATGATTAATAAAGAAAAAAATAATTCAATAAGAGTAGTAAACTTATCTGGTTACGAGATACCAGAGGTAAAAGAGGTTTACAATAAGAAGTGGATTTCTTATGGAGAAAACAACGACTACTTCGACATACTTATTGAAAGGTATTTAGGCTCACCTACTAACAGTAGATGTATTAACGGTATTGTTGATATGGTATACGGTAGAGGACTAGAAGCTACAGATAGTGCAGAGTTTCCTGAAATGTACGCTAAGTTTAAAGTATTGATTAGACCAAAAGATGTAAAAAGAGTATCTAACGATTACAAGATGTTAGGTCAAGCTGCTATGCAAATAGTATACAACAAGTCTAAAACTAAAATAATAAAAGTACTACACTTTCCTATGGAGTGCTTACGAGCAGAGAAGTGTGATTCTAAAGGAATAATTAGAGCTTATTACTATCATCCTAAGTGGGCTGAGATAAAGCCAAGCGATACACCTAAGAGAATCCCTACATTTGGGAATGGTGCAAAGAGTGAAAAATCAGAGCTATATATATTCAAGCCTTACAGAAGTGGCTTTTATTATTATGCTCCTGTTGATTATCATGGATGTTTACAATACTGTTCTTTAGAAGAAGAAGTAAGTAACTATCACATTAGCAATATAAAGCAGGGATTACAACCTAGCTTACTAATAAACTTTAACAATGGGATTCCGAATGAGGAAACTCAAGAGATTATTGAAAGAAAGATATATGACAAATTTAGTGGCAGTTCTAATGCAGGTAAATTTATCTTAGCATTTAATGAATCTATAGAAACTAAAGCAGACCTAGAACCTATACACTTACCAGATGCTCATGCGCAGTATCAGTTCTTATCTGATGAGAGCAGAGAGAAGATTATGTTAGGTCATGGTATTGTATCTCCTATTCTTTTGGGGATAAAAGATAATACAGGGTTTGGGAATAACGCAGAAGAGTTAAGAACTGCTTCTATATTGATGGACAATATTGTTATTAGACCGTTCCAAGAAGGAATTATAGAAGGTATTAATGACATACTAAACTTTAACAAGATATACTTGAACTTATACTTTGTAACACTACAACCGATTGAGTTTACAGAGCTAGACAACATCTCTACAAGAGTTAAGAGAGAAGAAGAAACAGGAGAGAAATTAAGCTCAGATGAAGTAACAGATTTTAGTGACGAACAAGGAGATGACCTTTTGGAGCAATTAGAGGCTCTAGGAGAGCGCATCTCTGATGATTGGGAGCTTATACATTCCGAAAAGGTAAACGACTCGGAAAAGAGCTTTAATTTGGATAATTTGGCAGATATTAAGTCTGCTCCTAACAAGAAGTCTAAACAGGATAGAGGAATATATAAAGTAAGATATGCTTATATGCCTGTAAGAAAGTCTCCTAATAGTAGAGAGTTTTGTAAAAGAATGGAATTATATACTCAGGACAATATTGTATTTAGAAAAGAAGATATTGGACTAATGAGTTTTAGAGGAGTAAACAAGAAGCTAGGACACAAAGGCAGAAACTATTCTCTGTTTAAATACAAGGGTGGTAAAAACTGTAAGCATTACTGGGAGTTAAGAGTATATAAAAAGAAAGTATCTGATGATGCAAAGATTAGTGTTAATCAAGCAACAAAGGATGGATTTGTAGAACCTAATAATCCTTCAGAGGTATCTGTTAGACCAGCAGATATGCCGAACTCAGGAGCTTATCCAAATAGTTAAGATTATGGCAAAAGCATTATTTATAACAGTAATAGACTTAAAGAGAAAATCCATAATAGATGGGAACTTAGATGCTGATAAGGTAATTCAGTTTATTGAGGTAGCACAAGATACACACATACAAAACTATTTAGGAACAGATTTATATAATAAACTACAAACACTAATAACAACAGGTAACGATATAAATAATCCTGCTAATTCACATTACAAATCATTATTAACAACTTATATAAAGCCAATGTTAATATGGTTTACACAAAGTAATTATCTTCCGTTTGCTATGTACCAGATAGGTAATGGAGGAGTATTTAAGCATAGAAGTGAGAACTCTGATTCTGTAACACAAGAAGAGGTTGCAATGCTGATAAACAAGGTTTCAGAAACAGCAGAGTTTTATACTAGAAGGTTTATTGATTACATGACTTATAACTCGACATTATATCCAGAATATAATTCGAACTCTAATGAAGATATGTACCCTGACAAGGATGTTAATTTTCATAGCTGGGTTCTTTAATTATGAGTATGTACAAACCGAAAAAGATTAATGTTGAAAAACTAAAACAATATTTAAAACGACAAGAAAAAGATGGCGAATACAATAGATTGGGGAAAAGCATACAGCGAGAGTTATTGGGGGAACGCAACCTCAACGATTGATTGGGCAGACGTATATCAAATAGAGTACTACACTTCTGATTTGAATAGGAGAGTGCAAATATACGAGAACAACACAATGACTATACAACTATTAGAAAACTTAGAAGATTAAGATATGAGTTTACTTAAGAAAGCATCCATAATAACCACACCTACAGCTTATGCTGAGGACTACTTATATTCTATAAAACCTGC
>Ga0208159_1000590_pt1 | contig 14347 bp, 9 predicted proteins | sample 9_EtaG_FD_184082 | JGI IMG/M metagenome (GOLD analysis project Ga0208159, IMG submission 184082) | Marine viral communities from the Subarctic Pacific Ocean - 9_ETSP_OMZ_AT15188 metaG (SPAdes) (version 2) | ecosystem: Environmental > Aquatic > Marine > Oceanic | place: Pacific Ocean | collected... | reverse complement strand
TGTCTTTGTTCTCTAACACCAAATTTAAATGCGGCACCTTGTGCTCTAGCACCTTGTATTCTTTGTGCTTCTGCCATTCTTCTTGCTTGTGCTTGAGCCTCACCTTGAGCTCTTAATCTTGCGTTTTGCGCTTCTTGTTGCTCTATGTTTGCTGCAACACCCGCTTTAGCTCTTGTTGCTGCTTGTGCCAACGCTGTAGCTCCACCAGAACCAGCACCTGTTGCCCTTAATGTATCTAATGTTGTAGCTAATGCTAAATCAGATTCTTCCGATTGCATTTCAGACGCTTTTGTTGCAACTTGTAAATTAGCAAATGGATTAGTAATCATATTGCTTAAATCTTTAATATTAGCATAAGGATCTATAATTGTCTGTCTATTTTGTTCTAAAGCACTTAATTTTGCGGCAGATTTTCTTTGAGCATCTTCCATAGCCTCTGCTTGTTTTTTTGCTTTATTTGCACCAAATAAACCCCCTAGTATATTTATACCAGCACCTACAGCGGCAACTGCTAAAGGCCCAAAAGCGTATACTTGATGTGATATTTCTATTAATTGTTCCATTTACGATGATTTTACTATTTCTGCAGAAACTGCAAATAATTCGTTTTTTGAGGTTATGCCAGCTGTTGTGCTTAACTTTAGATTTAAATAAGCACCTCTTATGCCCGATAAAGAATCTCCAAATAATATTTCTTTTGATTTAGCTAAACTAGCATTTTTGCCGTCATTTGTATTTTTTAATATAGCGTAATATTTACCTTCTTTTTTATTAAATATTGTTGCACCGGGTAATTCATAATCAAATGTATCGCTATATTTATCAATATTTTTAGCTTGATCTGTAAAGTTTGCATCATCTAAATCAGTTTTTATATTTGAAGCATCCCAGCCGGTAGTTCCTTCATAATTTAAAGTATGAAAAGTTTTTATAAAAGATACGTCGGCATTTAATACTAATTCTACATGTGAAGTATCTGCGGTTTCTTCATAAAACTTATTATAATTAGTGCTAGAATGATGTTTCCATATATTAGTCTTTTTAAATGTATAAAATACATTATTTAAAGTACAACCAGCTTCAGGATAATATGTATAAAAACTTGGCCACCCTATTGAAGACTCATCAAAAGCTATTGTTTGATTTGTACCGCCTAGCTCATCATCTAAATGCAATACATATTGATCGTGCACGTTATCGTACATACCAATAGCTTTAAATCGTTCATTATTTTTTAAATTATCTTTAAAATAATCTCGCATACCATAAAAAGATATTTCTGTTAAACCATCTCTTGATAATCTTAAAACAGCATTTCTTTTATTATCTGCAAAATATTTTCTATTACCTTTTACGGCAAAACTTTCAGGAACTGTGCCTATTCCATATCTTCCAGAATAAGGTATAAAAGTTCCTATAAATGTTTTAGAAGTTGTAGATAATGGTACACCTTCGGCTGTAAAAATAAAGTCTTTATCAACAGGTGCTTGTAATATTTTATCTTCTTGAAATACTATTAAAGCGGTATCTTCTGCGTGTAGCTTTTGTATACTTCCGTTTGCATTATCTACAGCTCTTGTATTATTTGCTCCAATAGAGAACTGATTTAAATTATTAACACCTGTTTTTGAATTGTAAATACCAGAAAATATAATAGCATTTTTTCTTCGCTCATTTGCATGATTTTCATCTACTAAAAATGCACGTACTCCAAAATCCACGCTTGTATTATTAAATCCGCCTTTTATTCTCGATTCTTCTATATGCCATTGTTTATTGGAATCCTCGGATTTTAAATAAAACGCATTAAAATACGCTATTTCTTTAGTAATACCCATAATATATTTTATTACACATTTTTAACATTGTCTAAGGCCCTACACGCTACAGTCTCTAGAAACATTTATATCCATAACTTCACCGGCAGCACCTCCAACAACTCTAACATAAACGCCATCTCCAAATTCACCGCCACTAGTTGCTGTTATTATATATCCTCCAAATGTATTTGATAATGTACCACTATTAAATGTTGTATATACTATATCCCCCTCTTCAAAAGTATCTGACGTAGATTGTGCAGACTTAGTTACAAAAAATTGCGTTGTTGTTGTTGTTGTACATAATGCTCCAAAATTACTATTTAATAATGCCGCTGTTGATAAAGGAGATATAGTAATATCTACGTGACTTTCAGCTTTAAAAGCAGTATCATTTGAAGCGTCTAAAACTCTTACTTTTACTCTATATACAGTTCCTATTTTATTAACTGCAAAGAAAGCTGTATTGCTTATAACACCTGTAGTTGAATTTATAGTAAATAAATTACTTGAAGTTACATCTGTATTTGAGCCGCTTGGATTTTCTCTTACTTCATAAATAGAGAATGTTAAACCTAAAGTATCTTGGGGCGTTGTATCGTCATGACTTCCATTTTCAGCATTAACATCAAATATTTCACCTACCTTATAGTGTGCAGGTGTAGCGGTTCCGGGTAAATTAGTAAAAATACATGCGCTATTAGTTAAACTTATAGGAATCGTCTCCGTATGAGTGTTACTGCTGTTGTCTGTGGCCTTTATAGTAACATCTATAGTATCACCACTAGTATCAAAATAAAACTTCTCAGAAATCACCCTAAGGTTTGTACCATTTATATCAAATCTACTAGTTATAGGTGTATTTGAATCACTCTGAGCAAAAGCAGAAATTAATTCAAAAGTTATATTTGATAACTGACTTCCATTACTATCATGAGCGGTTAATGCGCCAATATTATGAGGTGTACTTACTCCTTCAGCAAATGAATCTGTTTCAGAACCATCTATTTTTAAATTTGCAGGACCTCCGCTGCCCGCGACTATTTCTGCATTAAGCTCTTCTATTTTACCTGAAGTTGAAGTTTCATAATATATATCTAAAGCGCTTTCAAAAGGTTGAGTTTCCCAAACACTTAATCCGTCTGTTCCTGAATTAAATGTTCCAGATCCACTAGCATCTATTGCTCCTAAGCCATCTTTTAATTCAGCACATAATAAATTTTTACTTGATAAATAAAAACCTTTGTATGGTTCTGTAAAAGCATTACCAGTTGCGCCACCTCCCGATGCGTTTGCAACAGACATCAAACCTTGTTGTCTATAAGTACCTATACTAATGACTTCCGTTAAAGGATCATTAGACATACCATTAGCCGCTCCTAACCCGGTTGTTGCCACGCTTTTTACTTTTGGAAATAAATCAGTTAATGATCTACTAATACCTTCTTCTTGCACATTTGTTTTTATATCTCGAGGTATTTTATTTATATTATCACCATGCAAAGAAATCCAAGTTCTTTTATCTTCATCAGAATAAGTAGCACTACCTATTTGACTTCCGTCTGGAGTACTAGCGTTTGGAAAGCCATCAACTGCTAGTGGAGCATATACTGTATGATATTCCTGTTCAATTTGTTTAATAACTACTTTATAAGAATACCAGCCAAACTTATTTGTAGAGGCATTGTAAACATTAGGTATTTGTTCATTAAATGTAATTGTTAATCCATCACCATTCCAGCTTTGCGTATTAAAATTATTATCTTTTGCAGAAACCTTTACTGCTGATTTATTTTTATCTACAGGTAGTATTACACTAGATTGCCTACCCCAGTAATCCGCAAGCACTAAACCAACTTGATATGTTCTTCTTTGTTTTATAGTATGATAAGGATATTGCAAATGATATTTTTGTACTGCATTTGTTCTTTGTTGTACACCCGCTTCAAAATCAATAGAAGGTATATCTTGATTTATTTCAAAATTACCATATATTAATCTATTGCCAGTTAGCTCTTGGGCTTTTGCTTTTAAAGGTATATTATCGTATGTTCTAGTAGTTTGATCTTCTGCTAATGTTTTAAAAGGTAAATTAGATTTATAAACAAAAGTATGATTAGAGCCTAATTCATTATCAGCTGTTAAAGCAACTTTACCAACAGATTTTATTGCAGGTGAATCAGATTCTTTAAATAATATTTCAATTTCTTCTATTTCAAAATCTGTAAAAGATGTAGCGGATGGTAAATGTAATTGTAATGTAACATTTACCGCATCGTTTATCATATCTTCATTTTCTGCAGACTTTTTTATTTTTTTTATTTGATTATCTGTTAAGCCATCATCATCATAATCTGTACCTAATGAACCATTATAAATTTTAGGAATAAAACAATGTTGTGTAAATGGGGATATAAGAGAATATTCATTATCTTTAAACTTATATCTATAAGCAAATCTTATAAATTTTTCTTCTAAAAAATCTTTAGTGGACTCAAAAGTTAAAGTAACGCCAGATAAAGAAGCCGCGGCAGACATAGTTAAAGTTTGCCCCGCTATTGCAGAAACAGTTGTTCCTGCTGTAATTCCCGAGCCCGTAATTGTTTGTCCTGGAAATATATTATTATTTGCCGCTGTTAATGTAACTGTAGTGCTGCTGCCGCTAGTGCTACCAACAGCTGTTGTTTTTGAAAGTTGTATTCCTGTAGTTACTTTAGCTTTTACAACTATACCTAATGTATTTTTGGGAGCACCACTAGACTCTAGTTGACTTGTATTACCTGTATTACCTGTAAAAGTAACAGTTGGACTAGAATAATTATAGTTGCTTGTATTAATAAGCTGTCCATTAACAAATACTTCAATTTGCGATTTAGCTGATGGTAATGTTGGAAAACCACCTGCTGTTGTTAAATCAAATGTTGTATCAGAACCATCACCCGTAAAAGCTTGATCATGTTCTGTTAAAACTTCCGGCGCTAAATATGGATAATATTTTGCAACTGCAATTTTTATTTCATCATTATAAAAACTAGGATCACTAATAGCTTTAGCAACATTTATTTTTCTAGGTTGATTATTATTATCTGTAAAAAATAATAAATCATCTATCATATTAACGCCTGTAATTAAATTGTTTGCGCTAAAATTTAAAAAAGCCCCACTAACAATAACTTTAGGATTAGTGCCTGTTGGATTACTTGTATCATAAAAATATATTGCATTATTAGCCGGAGCATCACCAGCTACAAAATAAAATATTCTATTTGAACCATCTGTTTGTGTTTCCTGTTCTGCAAAATATCCTATAACGGTTCCATTATCAGTAACGGAATCATCAGCTTTTATATTTCCTTTTAATGTTTGCAATACTCCTACATCAGAAGCGTCTGACTTACCTATAAGTACATTCTGCGCATCTCTATATTCACCTTTAGGTAATATTCGTGCGTCGACATCTTTGTTCATTTTACCTTTTAAAAAGGTATTTTTGACTTCTGCCATCTATTAATGTTTTATAAACTTAGATTTACCCCTCATTACTTGAGTAAGTTCACCTAATTTAATATTTGATAATCTTAATTTAGCGTTTCTCATAGCAGCTCTTCTTTCTTTTCTAAATCTATTTATAATAAATTCAGGAAAATTAGAACGGCTACTAGCTATTGCGTGAGTTATATATTTATATATTGCGTCTTCAGCTAATTTATGTATTTGCATTTCATCGTCAGTACCTAAACCATCTGATATGTATTTTAATGTAATAATAGTATTTAATAAATCATTACTAAATCCAAAAGAACCATTTAATTCATCAACTACAAATACACCATTTTTTTGCGCTATTTCAGGTTCTAATCCTTTTCTATTTCCATATTCAGAAACACGACCTAAATCAGCATGCACATCATAAGTTACTTGATCATTCATGTATTGACCAACTAAATTATTATGCTCAAACTTTTTAAATTGATCTGATGTATATGGTGTTGAAGTTAACAAATTCCCATCTCCATCAAATAAATAATCATGATTTTCATCTTGTAATACAGATTGTGAAGGTTGAGATGTATATTTAGCAGGATATAATATATGTTCTATTCCTGAATCGTCAACTCTAGATAATCTAACATAATTTACGTAATCTTGTGGAAATGGTAATGACAGAGTGCTGCCAATTTCAACTTCTTGTATTTTTTCAACGCGAGTAATATCATAGCTAAATTCTTGTATACCTCTTTTAGCATGGAATAAAACATCTGTTCTTTTACACGTAGGTATTAATTTACCATCGCCTACAAAAGCTATTATATAGTTATTTACAATATCGGTTAATGATATATATCTATATTGTCCGTGTCTTTCTGCTTTATCTGTTTGAGTTACAACTATACTTAATCCGTTTTTAGGTGCGCCATCTGACTCTAATACAGTAGTATTATTTATACTTCCTGAAAAAGTTACTGTTGGCGAACTATAAGAATAGTTACTATTATTTATAAGTTGACCGTTTACGGTTATTCTAAATTGACTTTTTGAAGTAGGTAAAGTAGTAAAAGAAGTTACTAATAAATCAAAAGTTTTATCTGAGCCATCGCCTGTAAAAGTTTGTGATCTATTATAATAAGATTCTTGCGTTTGTGTAATAAGTCCCATTTATTATTGTTTTAATTGTATAATTTTACTTTCTTCACCGCCCGCTGCTTGAATTACGGTTGGATCTTTTATTATTATACCTGTATATCCTAAAATTTTTACTATTAAATCAACTTCATCGGCAGGATGTAATTCAAAATTCTTTGAACCACTTTCGTCCCATGAATAAGAATTTGTAGTACCTCCAGAAAAATCCCATTTAGGATCAGCTGGTACTTTTATATATTCACACAATAGATTACCTAATGTCCAGCTTTGATCAGTAAAAGCAGGCTCGACTATAATATCTAATGTAGGATTTGAACCAGCACCTTCTGAATCAACAGCGCCATCTGATTTTGTTCTCTGATAGTAAACAGGAAATGATGTTGTAGGCTTTGTTAAAGGTGAGGATAATAAGTATGATAAATTTTTTTTATCAACTTTTTCTAATTGAATATTTTTATTAGTTATACTAATATTTATTATTTTATATATATCTGTAGGTAAACTGCCAACACCATTGGTTAATGTTATATCTGCAGCTTTATAAAATGGGTCTATTTTTTCTTGTATTTTTTCTGGTATATCTCCATAGTCATTTACAGCCCTACCAGCGGAATGGCTTATTACAGCTCTATTGTATTCAAAAAAAGCTCTATCTAAAAGATCTAATTGTACTTGTCTTCCAATTCTATTAAATTGATCTGGTGTTAAAAAACCTCTACCTTCTTTATTTATTATTGAAAGTACAGTTCTATATACTTTATTTACATTAATCGCCATAATTTATATATATAATGATTAAGCCGCTTATTGCGGCCTAACCACTATAAGCAACTATTTAAGTTTCTTTTCTATTGCCTGATACAGTTCAATACCGTCATCAGTTTTAAAATAAGAAGTTAAAGCAGAATATGGATTTTCATCAAAAGGTGTGGTAAATAGTTTTCTATTATTTGACCCTAAACTAAAAGTTCTTTGGTCACTATCAAGAATTAATATACCTGTTTCAACAGCTCTAATACCCATATTTCTAATACTAATGTTTTCATCATTAGCTAATTCTAAAAATAATTCTGGATTTTGTTTTGCCATAACGAATAAATCTCTTTTAACTTCTTGTGAAGTCATATTATTTATATCGCTACCTCTTTCCGTTCTTACTATAGCTTCAGCATGGTCTATGTCTAAATTCATAGCGGTACTCATTGCTTCAAATTCTAAATTTAAAACTTGCAAATCATCCATAGCCGCAGCTTTTTCATCAACTTCTTTATATACTCTATTTTTTGCAGGGTGATATATTGAAAGTATTTTTTGTAAAACAACTTTTTCTTTTGGTACATTTAAAACACCGTCTCTAAAAATAATGTGATCTAATCTAGCTTCTCCTTTAAATTCATCAACAAAAACAGTTTTTTGATTTAATGTATACCTTATTTCTCTTTCAAATCCTAATTTTTCATCAAACCACATAATGTTTTTTGATTTAAGCACATACGCTACAGGACTGTTATCACCTAATAAATAGTATTGTCTATCTTTATATTCCCAACTATTCTTGGGTTTTTCTTTTTTTAATGGAGCAACCATTACTGGTTCTTCAGCAGCCATCTCTGCTTTTTGTTTTTTTGCCATAATATAATATAATATAAATGTTAAATAAAAGGCTAGGCGCCGAAACGCCCAGCACTTTTAAAGTAATCTTACTTGAATAATACGAAGTTATTAGCAGCTTGAGTTACTAAACATCTTTCTGATAAATAATGAATTTCCATTTTATCATCACCTGATGTAGCAGCTCCACCTACTGAACCTGTAATCCACGACTTCATTCTTCTGTCATCAGACTCAGAAGCTCTATATCTTACGTGTAAGAAAGGTCTTCTAATGTTTGATCCAAGAATTTGGTCATATACTGATGAAGTTCCCGCTGGTACTAATACACCTTTAATGTCATTTATTAAACCTCTTGTAGATTTGTTGTTAAGATATTTCCAATCAGTTTTATAGAAGTCATAAGAACCTCTTCTAAATCCGTTGAAACCTAAATTTAACGCCATATCTTCTGAGTTTTCAAATACACCAAAAGATGACATACCTGGGTTAGGTGCATTTACAGCAGCTAACGCGTCATCAACATTTAAGTTAGAGTCTCTATCTAAGAATAACATGTTTTCTTCAATAGATCCTTGTTTGTCTAATTCTTTAAGAATTAAATCAAAATCAGAAATAGTGTCATTTACTGAGTCATAAGCACCAGTAGCAACAATACCTCTTGCCTCAAGAGCAGCAAACAATCCTTCAGAACCGATAGGATCATTATTACCACCTGAACCACCATATATAGCTGATGCTTCAATTCCACTTGCGTCTACGCCTTTTTCAGCTTCAACCATTGCTGTTTCTAAGTAATCTTCAAATCTTACTCTTGTGTCTCCAGCCGCTTTTAGATACCATAGATATCCACCTTGTCCAGATTCACCAGATACTTCAACCCAACCAATTTGTGCTGAGTCAGAACCAGATACTTCAAATTTATCTTTTAAAATAATTGGTTTGTTTGTGAAAGATTCAAATTTTGGTTTAACAGCGCCAGTCATAGCAGCAGTTCCTTTTGCAAATTCAGAACCATAAACAAAGAAAGAACATCTGTTAGCTGGTGCGTCGCTTGTAGTATTAAATCCTGCAATGTTACCTACTAAGTCTGCTTTATAAGGAAGTACAGTAAACTGAGTGTCAGATGCTACTTCACTAACAAAAGCTTTGATAACAGTTGGAGTTGCCGCACCATCAGAAAGAACGATTGTTTGACCAGCTCTAACTGAATGATTTTCTGCAGTTGTAATAACACCGTTGTCATTTACTTGTGCGTTTTCGTGTGCTAGGTGAAGTCTACCTTGCTCAGACCAAATAACTTGATCAGAAGCCATAGGCATTTCAGCACCTACCATTCTTAAGAAAGAAGATATAGATCTATTCCCATATCTTTCTACCTCTTGTGCATAGAGTTCTGGTAAATACTGTTGTGCCCAGTTGGTTATAGTACTTCCAGTAGCTCCATGAAAATTTAAATAATTCGAATAACTAGCAACTTTTTCCACATATGGATTAAGCTCGCTAGGTAACGAAAATGATACATTTGCCATTTTTTTAGTTTTTAATAGTTTTTAAGTTTTAATTTTAGCTTAGAACTATCAAGACCACCAACAACTCTAACTTGAGTTCCGCCTGTTTCGATTGTTTGTGAAGTTTTTCTAGGATCCATATTAATGTTCTTAGCACTTGCACTCATTTCTTTTATCGCTTCAGCTTTACCTTGTTCATAAAAATGATTAGCTAGAGCATCAGGGTTAGAAGCGGCAAATAAAGCTTTATGATAACCTGCAGCGTCACCTAAAAGATTAGTATCTTTGTTGACATATTTATTAAAAACATTAAATAAATCTGCTTGAGTTTCTTTTGTTTTATTTACATCACTGACATTAAATCTATATTTTTTGTCTCCTACTTTGAAGTTAAAACCTTTAAATTCACTATTAAAAACCTTTTTAGTTTCATTGTCAAAATGTGATGTTTGCTTCTGTAATAATTCTTCTGCTGTTTTTTGCTCTTCATTATAGCGGTTAAAAAATTCTATAGCTTTTTGTTGCTCAGGCAATAATTTGGAACCCAACTTGACTTCCTTATAATATTGATCCTTTTGCGATTTAAAAAAGTTTTTAGCATTTGCAACCTCCTCCTTTAGAGCGAGTTGTTTTCTTTTTACATCTTTGTCTGTGTCTAATGATTCATCAACGGAAAATTTATCATCCATTAAAAAAGCAATTTCGTCATAACTTAGATGTGGTTTGGTTTTTTTATAGTACTCAACCATAAGAGTATTATCGTCTACATTAGAAAAATCATTATTTAATTTTACATAATCCTCTAATGTTCCACCAGTATCTTTCATGAAATCTACAACATTTTGTATATTTTCAGGTAGATCTACTGGTTCTTGTGTTTCTGTTTTCTGTAATACTTCTTCTTGTTCCGGTATGGTGTCGGCAACTTCAGTGCTTCCATCCACTCCTGTTTCGTCAGTTGTATTTGTTTCAGTGGTTTCATCGGTTACTTCTTCTATTATCGGTGTTTCTTGCACATCTGCATTGCTCTCTCCGGCAGGTTCTTTTGTTTCTGCTTGTACTTCTTCGACCACTTCTTCGCTATTTGCGGGTGCATCTTGTACAGGAACCTCATCTGTGCTTTGCTCTTGAACGGCATCTTCTTGTTTATTTTCTTGGTTAAACTTATCGAGATCTAATTTATATACTCCATCTTTATCGATGGGCATACCGGCTTTCTCAGCTACCGCCTCTTCTTTTTCAGCTCTAGTTTTAGGTTCTTCAACCTCTACAGCTGTTACTTTTGTTTCTTCTGCCATAATAAAATATTATATAATTGTTTAAATTTATTTATTTTCTTGCATAGTATGCAATAATACTTCCACCTGCTACGTCTATTTCTGTATATTTACCATGAATAGTTACGCCTGCAGGAAATGTTGCGTTTGAATTTGTTAGTTGTACACCACCTGATCCTTCATTATTTGTTTCAGATCCTGCGGCTAAATCACCTGCTGCGTCTTCAGTGTTAGCAAATTGAGTTGCTGTTGCCGCTACTAAACCACCGCTAGCATCAAATGTTGCCGCTGCTAATACAGTAAATGCAACAAATACATGATTTTTTGGTGGAATTATAGCATCGCTACTTGCTGTTGTAAAAACAGATCCTACAACGTTTTTTGGAAAGTCTGTGCCTCTCATTCCCATAGTTATTATTTTTTAAAGGTTATCTTGGATCAAACTGTTCTAATCCAAACCCACCTAAGTTATCAAAGCCAGCCGATTCAAACTTTTTAGGTGGTGTATTATTTTTTCTTTGTTGTATTAATTCACTTTGCTGGCTAGCTTGTATTTTTGTTCTTTCGTCTTTTCTATCTTCCTTGTACTTCTCTTTATCATTAATCACATTTGATTCAGCTTTTTTAAGCTCTATATTTAATTCAAATTCAAATTGCATTAATTCTTTTTTAATTGCCGCTTCTCTTTCTAATTTTGCAATATCAAATTGATTTTGTGCTTGCGCTATTTGAACTTTACTTTCTGCAATTCCCTGTTGTTTTTGTATTTCAGCAGCGGCTGCAGCTTGAGAAGATTGAGCATTAGCTTGAGACTGCGCTTGAATATTTTGTAATTGCATTTGCCTATCTGCTGCTAATTTTTTCTTTCTTCTTAATTTTAGTAATTGATTTGCAAGTTTTAAATTTTTAAGCTCACGAACATCAATGGCATCTTCAAGTTCAATTTGTTTTTGAGTTATTGCCATTTGAATATTGTTTTCTAAAAGTTGTTTTTGTTCATCATCAGGAGATAATTCTAAAAATATTCCAAAATCATGCAAATGTAATTCTTTTAATTCTTCTAAAGTTGCTGTATTAAACTTACCTAATGTTTGTAAAAATGAAAATTTAGTATTAGAAAATTCTAAAACATCTGATACTCTAAGCGATATAGCTTCTGCTGTTTTTAATGTTAAGTATAAACCAGCTTGTAATATATGTCTTGTAGCGGTATTACTATTAGCTGCTGCTATTTTTTGTAAACCTACTAAAGCATTTTTGTCTGGCGTACTACCATCTCTTGCTTCATTTAATCCAGTTACATCTCTCATCATTTGAAGATAATAGTTATATGACTGTATTAAACTTGCTATTTTATTATTACCTCCTGAAGCACGTAGTTCTTGTATAGGTACTCTTCCTTGATTAAACTCTCCGTCTTGAGTCATAGATCTACCAATAACACTACCTGTTTGGAAATACATATTTAAAGCTTCTTGTGGATTATAATTAGTACCATTACCTAAATCCACTTCAGCAATGCCGTCCGCATCTAAAAATACCCCGTCAGGAACCATGCGAGATAGCACTTGTTGCAATTTAAGATGCGTTATTTGAATCATGTCTGCGAATGTTGTCATTCTTTCGACTAATGACTCAGGCTTTCCTCTATACATTCTAGGAGCTACAATATTATAGCTCATTTGTACTTTTGTAATATCCGACTTAGGTCTTGTCATATTTGTACATTTTTTCCATTCTAGCAAATATTCTTCTCCTACAATTTTTGCACCAGCATATAAAACCTCAATTGACCTATTAACTTTTTCAAATCTTGATCTAGCATCTTTAGGCGGATTAAATTCATCTGTTTTTTCTATTGCTTTTTGAGCACCAGATGCAGTTTGTTTTATTTTGTAAACTTGATTTTCAAAAGTTTTATATTCAAAATATAATACATATAAATAATTGTTATCTTCATTTGGTATATTATATGATTTATTATATAACTTTGAATTTGAACCAGATTGTTCTAATTTTTTTAAATCTTCATTTGTTAATTGTGGATATTGTTTTTTAATATCAACAATAGAAACTCTTCTTATTTCACCAACATAATATATATCATCAAAATAAGGTGACTCTGTATATGAATAAACTAAATCAGCCGGATCTATATATTCTAATTTAATTCCTTCAGCTGTGTTAAATGTATTTTTAACACAAGCCATACCTAAAACAGTAATATCATAATCTAATCTTTTCTTTAATAAATTATATTTATTTAAATCAAATACATTATTTATAGCTTCTTCTTCGGCTATTTCTATACTTTGTTTATAATCTAACTGCATATGTAAAGATAACTCTTCATCATTTTGAGGTAAATTTTCTACATTAGTATTATATAGATTTAAATTTAATTCACTTTGTACCGCATCAAGAAGTTCGGTATTTCGCATATCTCTTAATAAATCTTGAACATATTGAGTTCTTTTATTTAATGAAAACGGATCTTGAGAATATGCTTTTATATCATAAGTTCTTTCTTGTATTCCATTTACAACTATATCTACAAATTTTGGTATAATAGGTACTGGCTTCCAGTCTAGGTTAAGATAAGACATATCACCATTAATAGATAGCTCGTCTTTATATTTTTGTATACTCTGTTCTCCTCTAGCATATAATCTTAATTTATGAAAAGCATCCCTATTCGCAAAATAACGTGTAGTTCCAGAATCTTTTTTAAACCATTCAGACTCTATAGCTTTAGCTATTTTTATTCCATATTCGGAGCTTGCTTTATAAGCATCAGGCACTGCCTGTGATGGGAATATACCTTTTTGTTGTACGTCTGCCATTTTACTGTATTATTTGTGAAATATTTCCTTTATTGTTATATTTAGCAAAACTAAAATTAACTTTATCTTGTAGTTTTATTTGGGGCCTTGGAGTATATAAATTTTTATTACACGCCATTATAGCTAGCCCTGAGCTAATTGCTGCATCAAATTTTGTTCTTTTATTTATATCAAACTTAGCCCAATCTGTTAATGTTGTATTAAAATACATATCTCCAGGTTCACCTGTTGGTTTAATTCCAATATAGTTATTAATATAAGTTTCAATAGCAGCAGCATGCGCTTGCCTTATATCTTCACTTGAATTTGGTATGCCGCCTATTTCTTTTTCAGCAATAGATAATTTATTCCAAACTTTATCAGGTCTATTCATTGAATAGCCTCTATATCCTCTTCTTTTTAAATAATATAATAATCTCGGTTTATTATTTTCTGCAAGTATTGGCATACCATAAAATACCAACGCCATTAAAACATCTTCAAAAAACATTTCAGCAGTTGCTGGTCTTGCAATATATTCTAAGAAAAATTTATTAGCTGGTGCATTTTCCATACTAAATTTTGTAAGGCCGTGTAAAGATCCTTTAGATCCTTTACCATCTGTTGTGCCGGATATATCATAACTATCACAACCAAAAGCT
>Ga0208159_1000589_pt1 | contig 14354 bp, 15 predicted proteins | sample 9_EtaG_FD_184082 | JGI IMG/M metagenome (GOLD analysis project Ga0208159, IMG submission 184082) | Marine viral communities from the Subarctic Pacific Ocean - 9_ETSP_OMZ_AT15188 metaG (SPAdes) (version 2) | ecosystem: Environmental > Aquatic > Marine > Oceanic | place: Pacific Ocean | collected... | reverse complement strand
TTTAGCGGCATAGGTGGATTTAGTTTAGGATTAGAGAGTACAGGTGGATTTGAAACAGTTCAGTTTGTAGAATATGATAAATGGTGTCAGAAGATTTTAGCAAAAAATTTTCCGAATGTACCAATAACTGGAGATATTAGAAATTATGAAGGACAAAGAGCAGATGTCGTTACTGGAGGATTCCCATGCCAACCTTTCTCCGTTGCAGGTAAAAGAAAGGGTACAGATGACAATCGCCACCTCTGGCCAGAAATGTTACGAGTTATCAAAGCATCGAAACCAAGATGGGTTATTGGCGAAAATGTCAGGAATCTTACTTCAATCCAAGAAGGCATGGTATTCGAGCAAGTGTGTACTGACTTGGAAAACGAAGGTTACGAAGTCCAATCGTTCATTATTCCTGCTTCAGCAGTCGAAGCTCCCCACCAAAGATACAGAGTATGGATTGTGGGCTACTCCAAGCACAATGGATCACAGGACAGATGTGAGGAAACCAGAGGAGAGAAGCGAGAAAGCGAACAAGGGCGGATGCTCGAATCTGAGAGAACAAGTACACAACAGAATGTGGCCGACTCCGAGAGCAGCAAATCCAGGAAGCAGACCGAATGGGAAAGGGGGAAAGATACTGAACGAGGAAGTGATGATAGCAGAAGGGTTGAGAGAGAGGGGTCAGCAAATGTGGCAGACACCCAATGCGATGGACTCACTCCCACCGAGAAGCGAGGAAGCATTGAAGAAACAATACGACAAGAATCGCAAGGGAAGAACAGAACACTCGACTCTCAGGGAGCAAGTGGTTTATCCGAAACCACAAGAAATGTGGCCGACTCCGAGAGCAACAAACAGGATGGCATACCACGAGAAACCAAGTCCGAGCATGATAAAGGGAACTCATGGGTGGAGTCTAAATGCCGCAGTAACAGACAGTCGGTCGGAGACACCGAACAAGATGTGGCCAACTCCGACAGTAAACGACAGCAAGAACAATGGGGGGAAAGCTCAGTACAACAGAATGAGCAATGGGAAGCCCAGAGGTCTAGACTTGAATGCGAAAATTGGTGGAGCATTGAACCCAATGTGGGTAGAGTGGCTCATGGGATACCCAATAGGGTGGACAGACTTAAAGGACTAGGCAATGCTATTGTGCCGCAGATAGCCTATCAGATAGGTTTAGCGATATTGGAAGCCGAAAAAGAATCTAATTGACTGTAATTTTTTCTTCTTTTGGTTTTTCTGGTATTAAGTCTTCTGCCATATCTTTTTGAGATATAATCTTAGAAACTGAAGGCATATCTTTCATTAATGATTTTAACTCCAACATTAACTCCTCGTCTGTTTTTGAACCTATTTGGTCTACATTGAGATTGATAGTTTGTGGGTTGAAGTTGCCTAACTCTAATATGAGCTTGGCGGTGTTCAATCTTACTGAGTCTTGCTCAGAAGTTAGTAAGTCCTGGAGAACAGTTATTGCTCTACCAGTAGTTCCAGATATCCTGTCTTCTTGTCTTTCTCTTATTTCAGTACAAAGTTTTTTGCGTAAATAAGCTCCCATTTGTGCTGGGTTTGTATCTTTTTTCCATCCAGCTTTTATGCAGCTTTGCGTTGCATTCCCTTGTGTTGATCCATCTGTAAAGTATTCTATAAACTTAGCTTCCTTTTCTTTATCTGCTTTCTTTGCCATAATTATTGTCCTAGTGGGTTGTCTGATCTAGCTTTCATCTCATTAACTTTAGCGTTTAATACTGCTATTTCTGCTTTGTTAATGGCAATGTCTGCTGTCAATGGTTTAATGTCAGGAGCTGATTTTTTCTCAAGCACAGCTAAGCGATTAGAGATTTCTCCAAACTTGGAAAAACCACCACCAATAGCTGCTATAATTGAGAGCAATACTCCCCATGTTTTTATATCTTTAAAGTCCATAAATTTTCCTTTGTGTTTCTTCTTTAATTTCGTTTCCCCAAACATCCCACCCTTCTCTAGTATTCCTTGCAAAAATATCTATTCTTTCATTACCTAATGGCTCTATCATCTTATAAAATTTATCAGGTTTTTTGGAATGTTTTATGTTTTCTGCTTGAAAGCATAGTGGTATTAATGGTTTGCCCTTTATCCATAAACTAGGTTTTACTTTATTATATCCAATAAGAATAAACTCACAATTATATCTAAACCCAAATAAAGGCATACCATTTGATATTCCGTATGTTTTTTCCCAAACAGAAGTGTGAAGATATTTAAATCCCCAATGTTCTAAAACATCTTTTGTTTTAAATAAATACTTTTGTGTTGTCCAAAGAAATATCCAACACTCATCTTTTGCTAATGATTTAACATTAAGATTTTTTATTTCATCTAAACTCATGGTTGGATAGTCCATTTCAATTTGATTTGGACGAACTTTTCTTTTTATTTTTTTTACATTCCATGGGGGGTCTATAACTATTAAATTATATTTTTTATTAATATCCACGAATCTTCCTTAGGTGTTCTTCTGCCCTTATGCGATTGTCTATAGATTCCTGAAGAATCCTTTGACTCTTTGCCACAGGGTCATTATATGCAATTTGATTCTCAGCATATATATCTCGCAAATCAAGGTATTCTCTTTGGTCATCATAGCTACCTCCATCAATAACTAATTGATTATTAAATATATTATTGTTGGTTTGTCCGTAATTGTCCATAGAAAGTGGGCTTTCCATAGCCCTAGCCACAATAAGGGAAGTGGCAATTAGTCTTTGATCTACTCGCTTGAGGGTTTCATTGACCTTTTTTTCTATAGATTCTATTGAAATAGTTTGAGTATCTGCTCTAGTGTTTGCTTGATCCCTGCCTTCTCCCACCTCAGTATCTCGGCTTTCGAGGGTTTCTTCTCCTTGAGCAACTGTTTCAGTTCGTTCACTTCCTCGTTCACTATCTGTTGTTTCTCCTTCTCCGTTAACCTCATTTACTTCTTCAGAAGCAACTGTAGTTTCTCCTTCAGGTTCAGGAGTATTGCTCTCAGTCTGTTCCACAGCTTCAGGGGTAGACTCTGCAACTGTGCTTTCTTCTCTAGGCTCTGTAGAAACTCTTTCTTTGTTTTCTCTTGGTGCAGATTCATTTCCTCCTCTTGCTGTTTCTTCAACGCTTGTTCTTTCTTCAGCTCCTCCTCGAACTTCTTCAAGTGGAGTTTCTCGCTGAGAGATTCTGCTAGAGTTTGGGGTTTGTTCTTCTGCAAAGATTTCTTGTATGATTTCGCCTGTTGGCGTGTTGTTGAAACTTTCTGTTGTTTCAATTCTTTCTTCAAAGCTTTCGACTTCTGTTGTGAACGCTTCGATGGTCTTTGGCTCTTCATATGCTACCTCCATAGGTATTTCTTCAAAACTCTCAATAGGTGGGAGTTCGGTTAATTCTATTGTTTCGACAGTCTCAAAGAATATATCTACAATACCTGTGTTAATTTCTTCTCTAGCTATAGGTTCAATGTATATTTCCTCGAACACCTCAACAACCATTTCAGGTTCTTCAAATACTTCAAAGGTATATTCTTCTATAGGTAAAAACTCTATAGTTTCTACCTGTTGCTGTATAGTTTCATCTACTGTTTCATTTATTTCTGATATAGTGCTTTGTTGCGTAGCCGACAAAAGACTATGTTCGATTGTAAGCGTAGGATTTTTTAAGTCTATGGCTCTATGCGAGGTAGACTGTGATGACTCGCTAAAGTCAAACCTAGCTTTAATTGTGTAATTACTTTGATTGTTTAAACCTTGTGTATAACTATCTGTATAAGTTGCGTAAGAACCACAGTTATATCCACTACAACCAGGAATAGCTACATCTCTTACCTGTGTAGTAACTGTGCCGTTTGCATCAGTTATGGTCTGAGTCATTTTAATCTCTTGATCGTAAGTGTTCCAACCCCACATGTCAGCACCAAAGGTAGATGTCCAACCACCATTGATTTGTGACTGACTGAGTGTATCTCCAAGAGATATAGTGTTTTCTATAAAATCTCCATGAACAGCAGCTACAATGCTATTGCCATGATTATGTGATGGATCAGTACAATTCCAACCATTATGTCCTTGATTGTTATTAAAAAACTGTTGAGGTAATAAATTACCAGTAGTTTCTGCTAACAAACTTATAGGAAATAATAAGGGTATTAAGTATTTCATTGTCTTTCAGGCAAGTATATTTCTTGCTCATTGCTCCCATAAACTGTCATTGGGCCTAAAGTAACCGAGTGTGTAGCACAACCAGTTATTATTAAAGATAGTAGTATTGCTCTAATCATTCCAGGTCATACTCGGTTTAGTGTTGTATGTTTTTTGTTTTGTTCTGTGGAATCCACCAACTTCTTCCCACCTTTTCTTTGCAGCTTCACCAATTAATCCATCAATCGGACAGTATGTGGCACTTGAAGCCATTGCTAACCATACATTCTCATCTTGACACATTAAAGATATTGCCGCCACCTTCATGCCCAGTTTAGCTAATACAGCTACTGATTTTCTCATTTCGCACATTGGGTCAACATAGTAGCTACCAAAAGAGCCTGAGAAGCCTATTACAGTTATTCCTGCTGCTAATGGTATAACACAGGAGTCTTGCCCATAAACACTCATGCTGGGTGCATTAGAGGGGTTTACAGCAGTTTTAGTGTTTGTGCTGTTATTTGTGCTATTAGTAGTATTGGTTGTATTTGAGCTACCTGACTGGTATGTCGTGGAACTTTCATACCCACCAGTTATAGCCGTATTTGAGCCTGAAGTTCCAGTAGCTGATTGAGTATTAGTTGTAGATCCTGAACTTGTTACATCACCAATAGCATCAGTTATTCCATAGACCAATATTAAAAGAAACATTACCCATAAGCATTGCTTAGTTATGATTTGCGACATTTCCATTTCCTAAGTGCTAGGGCTTTCCTTGTTGGCTTTCCGTTTTTAACCATAGGGCCTTTAACACCACCCATTCTTGCACAAAAACTCTTTCTTCTTGCTGCTGCTTTAGAGCCTTTAGGGGCTTTACCTGTTACTGGTCTTTTAAGATTAGCTCCTGTAGTTCTTTTAAAATGTTTTCTCCCAGCTTCGTTTAATCCACCAGTTTTGCTTTGATATTTCTTAGCTACCATATTAAATTAATCCTGTAAGTTGTTGATTTATAACTACTTTCTTGTTAAAGATCCTCCAAAATAAAGCCCTATAATTGAAAATATTGTGTGTGATTGTAGGTTTGTAATAAAGACTGTATTGCCTTGCTCAAAGTATGATGTTTCATAAGTTTCACCAAATATCCACCAACCACTAGATGCTTCTGTTACGATCTGATATGCAACATTAACATCAGTAAAGATAGGAGCAATAATAGGTACTACAATAATAGAAAATACACACATTAAAGCTATCCATCTACGAGTATGCTTAGTGTGAGCATCTTTAACATCACGAGCTTTATCAGTTTGTTTAGCTGCAAATCCTGCCCTAGCCATCAACATCTTTTGTCTTTCAGCTTCTGCTTGTCCTTTCTGTGCCATAATAGACATAATTCCACCTAATACAGTAGAGCCGAGCATTGAGATTAGTTCCATTGGTATCATCTTTACCTCCCTACCTTCCTGTAGTATTCGTAATTGTTTTGATTCGGAGCATCCATAACTGGGTTTTCTTGACCTGCCCCTACTAAACTAGCTTGTCTAGTTGCTCTTGCTACATAATTAGATGCAGATATTGCTGTTTTTGCTGTTGGGCTACTAAACATTTCTGTAAAAAATTTGGCTACATTGCTGGGCGAGTTATTCTTTGCCATCTGCTCGAAGTAACTTGTTCCTACCTTGCTTCTCATAAAGTTATTAAAAATATTCAATAAACCTATTGTAAACAAAGCAGAAGGCAGTCCAAACATAGTTGCTGCTGCTCCAGCTCCTGCGGTTGCCCCAGCTATAGGAATAAGCTTGGATAGAGTTGCTCCGTTTGAGTTTCTTAATATTGTTCCTCTTAACAAGAACTTAGCAACATCTGGTAAAGGCTTAAATCCGTTGATAGCTTTAGCAAAAGTTACAAGTCTTTCGTATGTCATATCTTGCATTTGAGGTACGAGCTTATCATCTGCAACCCCTGAAGCTTTTAAAGTTTTATTAAGTTCTTTAATTCCTTTTAAACTTTTGGTCTCATTAATAATAGCTCGGAATCTTGCTTGATCAGAAGCTTTTGCTCCAGGACCTGTTCCGATTTCTTTTAAAAGTTTTAGCGTGTTAAATTCTCCATTTGATCTTAAAGACTCTATTAATGTTCTATCAAAAACATCTTCTATTTGGGAATACATTATGTTTGCGTATTCTTGCTCACCTCTTAACTTTTGGGCTTTGTCTAAATTTGGATTATTTACCATAATTTGTTTAAGTTTTTGTATGCCAGATGCGTCTTTTAAATAATAATTAAAAACTTCTGGTGTCTCTGGAGCTGTTTTACCCATACCAAATCCAGAAAAAGTTGGAATTTTAGAAGTTTCTTTACCTGTTACTCTTGTCATTCCCTCCAAAGCATCGTTGTAAACTTGCTGATTATAGCCTGTGTTGTCAATACCTCTGGCGTAAGCGGTAAGTTTTTCGTTATCATTCAAAAGTTTTATATTGTTTTTGTAGACCTCATCTGCTTCTCTTAACATAGTGCTTATTTGAGAATCTCCCTCTCGAATTGAAAAGTTTAACTGTTTTTGTATCGATGGTAAAAATCCTTTGTTTAAGTTTTCTGCTCCGCTCATAGACTCTTTAGTCCTTCCAAAATAATTTTTTGCTTGAATTTCATTTCTAAGTTGCTGTTGTAGTTCAAAAACTTGCTTACCTGTAAGTTGTTCTGGAATAGCTTGTGTGGTTTCTTTTTGCACAGACATTCCTGTTAATTTAAAAGGAACAGGTTTGGGTTGTATAAACTTTTTTAAAAAACCTGGTAGTTCAGTAGCAACTCTTTGAACTCCTGTTTTACCTTCGTTATTCAAAAGTTGCTCGTTTAACTCTCTGACTGTTGCCGATATACCTGGATTTGTTAAGACTTCTCCTGTTTCACTAACATACTTTGTTTCTCCTAGACTAAACTTAGCGCTAACAGGAGTTACTTTTCTTTTTATTGCGTCCTGTCCTCCTTTGAGCATTGCATTAGCGTCTCCATAAAGCTGATTTGCTTTTGTAGTATTTGTTTTAACTATTTTGCTAAGGTTGTTTACTAAATAAAGAGGAATATCTGTTTGTCTAGTTACATCTGCTGCAATTTGCCCATCTGGAGTATAAGTTTTAAATCTAAAATCTCCTTTTTCTAACTGATTTAAAAAGTTTCTGCCAAAAACTCCTTGTCTAATAATTGGGTCACGAGCTTCAAGTTTTCCTGTAAAGCCAGGAGCTATCTTGGTTGGGTCTAGCCTTGATGTTAAAGATTTGAGAAGTTCGGATTCTTGATTTCTAAACGCTGTTGTACCCCCAATATCAGCGGCAGGAACATAACCAGTAGCATCTGCTGCGCCTGTTAAAATGCCACCGCCCATTGGATCGTTTTTCATCATCTGATATCGATCAGCGGTCATGCCCTCTCTTTGTAAGTTAGCTTGATTAGTCTGCCTAACAATGTCTGATTCTTTTTTTGCTTTTCCGTATTTTTCAACAAAAGCATTTTTCCATTCTTTTGATTTACCGCTTAATTTTCCAAAAACTTTATTGACTCTTTCTTTACCTGGCGCTTTCAATCCTTTGGCATATGCCCAACTACCTTTAACTGCTGGTACAACCGCTTTGTCTATGCCATAGGAAAGTGTTGCATCTACTCCAAATTGTTTTGCAGCATCAATAGCTATTTGACTTCCAGGTTTAGTTATTTCATCTTCATCTGCAAAAAGTTTGTTTGCTGTGTCAAAAAGAACTTGTCCAGTAGCCGACCCAGTACCAAAACCTACCGCTCCTCCTCCAGGTCCTCCAGAAGCAAAACCTGCCATATATCCAGGTATGCCTAAAGCAAGTTCTGCAACAGTCTCTAATGCGTCTGGCAAAACACCAGGATACTCGTCAGGTTCAATAATTCCTGTGTCTATACCTACTTTTCTAATTCTTGTGTAATAATCTTTTTTGGACAGCTCACCCCTTCTAACCAAACTAATGCCTTGTTTTTTCTTAAAATTAAAGTATTTTTCTGCTTTTATTCTTGCGTCAATAACATCTGCGTTTGTATAATCTGCCATATTAATAATCTTCCTTCATAAAATCGTCTATAGTAGCGGTATCAACGCTATCTGTAGTCATGTCAAAATCTGATCGATACTCAGTACCCTGTCCTGTTTCATCTTGTAATGTGCCTACAATATTTCTTAATCTTGCAATAATGTATTCTTGGTCAGCTATAGCCCTTGAAACTTTGCTTATTCTTGCTTTATCACCTTGTGATTTTGCAACATCTAACAACCCTCTGTTTTTAGTAATTTGCCCTTCAAATCTTCCAAGCAATGCTTCATATTTTCTCATTTCTGTTATATCTGATGTAAAGGTTTCAGGTGAAGGTATTTCTTCAGCAGAAAGTTGTAAGTAGTAAACTGATGGTCTACCAGATACTTCACTCGCTGCTGTTCTTAATATTTCTTTGTTAAAAGCAGATAAATTAGCACGAGCTTTGCTTTGGTTTGAAAAAAGGTCAATGTCAAACATTCTGCCTATACCGCCAACTCCATACCCAAGCGCATCTACAGGGCCAAAACCATATTCTGCTAACTTGTCTTTTTCTATAAGCTCATCGGTATATTCTCTTTTTGGTATTGGTACATTTCCTTGAGGGTCTAATTCGTTTTTTAGTTTTTGTAATCTTAAAGCTTTCAATTGTTGATCTAGATCAGGACCAAAAGTTTGTCCAGCGTCTAAAGCTTTTAAGTATTGAGTAGCAGGGGCTACACCTGGATTTCTGTTTTCATTCAATATTAAAGCCATTTTGATGAGTCTTAGGTTCTTACTAGTGTTGTCACCTCCAGGTACAAAAGTGTCTAAAATACCTTTTCCTAGCTTATCAGTAAAATCTAATCCTTTATCTAAAAGAGATTCTTCTTTTTTTTCTGCCATTTTACCCTCCTAAAATACCGAATGTTCTATTTGCGTTGCCAGTATTACCGCCAATAGTTCTCATATCAGTAGCTGTTAACTGTATTGGTTGCGCTCCTCTTCCTGCTGATGCAGACGGAGGGTTTATACTTGGTTGATTTGTTTGTTCGTTTTTAGCTGATTGTTGCAAAATATCCATTAAAGCTTTGTTACGAGCTTCTCTTTCTTTTTTCTCTTCTTCAGTTTCTTCGGTCTCTCCAGCTTCTTCTTTGCCAGTTGCTTTTAGTGTAGTCGAGTCGAAAAGAGGATCACTAGGTAGTATTTCTGGATAAATGTCTCCTAGTAAACCAGCTTGTGCGCTAGGTAAAGGAGTGTTGGGTGCAAAAATTCCTTGATTTAAAGCAGGTTTTACTCCTCCAAGAGCCATTTCTGGTGTAATACGATTAGGTATAAATGCTTTTGTTGGTCCTCCAGCTTGATAAGTTCCATCAAATTGACCCACCAATGGTGCGTTTCTTGCGTAGTCAGGAATGACTGTACCAAATCTTGTTGTTTTTGGTAAAGGAAGCCCAGAAGCTTGTTTTGCCATTTGCTCTCTTACATAATCGCTTACTTTAGGCGCAAGACTTGCTCCTTCTTCTAACAAACTTTTACCTGCGTTAAAAGGATTTAACTCGTCTGGTATTAAGTTCATTGGGTTTAAATTGTCTGGGAGCATGTCCATTAGACTACCCCAAGATGATGATAAAAAATCAAACATATATTTCTCCTATACTAATAATCCTATTCCTGCACCTATTGCAGCCCCATAACCTGGAAGTATCATATTGCCCATTGCTGCTCCTGTAGCAGCATTAGCCAACGAACCTCCGCCTTGTTGCATGTTAGAGCCAGTAGTGGTTGCGCTTGTTGGTAATCTTCCTGTGTTAACAAGGTTTGATAAATTAACCAAGTTATTATAAGGAGCGTCTTGTGCAAACTGATACCTTGCAATATTTTCGTTAATTCTATCTTGCTCTCTTTGCTGTTGTATACCGCCTATTTGTGATCTCAAGCTATCTCCGTAGCCTAAACCTGCTTGTATAGTGCCTAGATTAGCAAGATTAATGCCTTGTGTTTTTAAAGCATCTCCATAAGCTCCGCCATATAATTTATTGAAAGCATCTGTTGCTGAGTCTCTAGCTTGATTGAAAGCTAACGATTCTAAAACGCCTTGCCTTGCTCCACCTTTGTTGCCTGTTTTTAAAGATGCGCTGTTAATATTAAACAGATTTTTTTGTAGCATTTCATCAATTGGTCTAACTGCTGTATCAAAACTTCGTTGTAGACCTGGATCGTTAAATACCTCATAAGGACTCCTTAGACCTCTTTTAAGAGCATCTCCACCTACAGTCATAATGTCTGTGCCTAATCCACTCGCATACCTCAAAGCGTCTGCTTCTGCGTTTATCTGGGTATCTGTTGGAGGGGCAACTGTGATATTAGGGTAATATTCACTAGGGCCTTGCTCATACAGATTTACAGCTTCGCCATAAAGCTGTCTAATCGGCTCTCTTTCGATAGCATTTAGTTCTTGTATTGTGGTTTGAGAACCACCTCCGCTTCCACCACTCATAATTGACCTCTCAATGATACGATGTTAATTTTTTTCCCAAGACTGTGTATATCTCTTTATATTCATAGTCTTCCAATTCTTTTTTAAATCCTTTTCTGCAAAACATTTCTAATGCTTCACAATTCATTTGTCTTGCCCACTCCTCGATTGTAGATAAAGTGTGCTTCCATTTCTTAAATTCTACTCCTCCTAGAGTAACTATTCTACAAACAGTTTTGTTTGGATAATCAATAACTTGTGTCGTTCCTGCTCCGTATATTTTTTCATTATCATCAAAAATAACCCAAAGTTGCATTTCTTCTTTTTCACACAATTCTCTAATATCTTCTAAGCTCAGTTCTTCTTGGCTCTTATCGTTGCCTAATTGTATGTATTTTGAGCATTTATCCCAAATTTTAGCTACATTACTAGAGTCTACTCCTGAGATATGCATCATCCCAGTTTTATCCAACTTCCAGCAGCGTTTCTAAAATAAATTCCTTCTCCGCTACCTGGATTAAAATTAGACCCATCTGCATATACTATATCTCCTTGTTTAATTCTTTCAGGAGCTACATTTGTAGTTTCTATAAAATTAACAGGTGTTTCTTCTAACGCACCTTGTATCTTTTGAAATTCTTGCAACAAATACTGGGGTAAATCTTGCGGATCATCTGGCACAGGGTTTGGCGTATATTTAGGCGCTTGTGACATTTTTACTCCTAATCAAAGATTGTTTTTTTAATGTTTCCAATAATATCTAGTAAACCACCACGCTTTTTATTATAGTAAACAGAAGGTCTCCCACCTACCGCTAAACCTAACTCATTAAAAGAAGGTCTTCCATAAATATCAGGTCTTCCTGAAACATTAGGTCTTTCACTTCCATCATAATAAACATTAGGTCTTCCTCTTATTTCAGAAGGATATGGTTGTTGAGGAGGTACAGGAGCAATAGGTTGACCCATAACTCTTCTCATATCCATGTTTGCTTCTGGCGGAGCATATAAAGTCATATTTGGTGTTATACCAGGTTGATCTAAACCAGCTTGTTGTCTAAAAAAAGCATCAATTTGTCTCGGATCATCTGCACCAGAATATCTTACTTGATTACTAACACCTGGAGGTATTGGATATCCGTCTGGTAATACTCCTTGTGTATAGCCTTCAGGTATATAAGAACCTCTAAGATAATTGTTGTAATAAAACTGATTACCATCATCAACTGTGTTAATGGTTGACCTTCTTGTTACTTCTTCTCCTGTTTGTGGGTCTACTGCTGTTTTTCCTGTTCTTGGGTCTATAAATGTGCGATACGGAGAGTATTGAACATTGTTATACATTTGATTTTGTTTTAACAAAGGAGCAACAAAATCTATTTTTTCTTCATCGCTCATGTCAACAAATCGCTTTGGCGTATTCAAAATTTCTTCTTCTGGAAGGTCTTCGTAGACGCTGTCGTCTATTATGTTTCCTAGCGAATCTATTCCATACATATCTGCCATTATCTTTCTCCTAATACCTCGTATTCTATATCATATCCGTTTAATTCAAATGTAGTTGCTGTTGTGTTTTGAAACTTAATAGCCATGTATTTGCCTGTGGCTCTAGCATCTACTTTATTCTGTGTGTCAGGGTTTATCGTTTGCTGTGTTTTGTAGGTATATGTACCATCAGGGGTCATAGAACTTCCTACAAATACTTCAGCAGTTCCTGTGCTAGAAAACCTTGGGGTAATCTTTCTTATTTGTTTAACAGTATTAGTATTGCCATCAAGGGTTAAACCTTTTCTCTCTAAGATCATGGTAAAATCAGAACCAGCAAAATCAAATCCGTTGTCTGCTCTAAATAATTTTGTTTTACCTGTGCTAGACATTAAGATGCTAGTTTCTGTCGGATTAAACTCTCTTTGCCCCCAGTTTTCTGAAGTGCTATAAGTAATCCATGTTTGACTCTGTCCAGACCAAACAACAGAGGATGTACCTGGATTTACAATGCCTGTTGCAATGTGCAATATTTCTGGTAATTCTCTAAAGCTAAATGAGTTTGTATTGTAGTTCCATATTAAAGCTTTATTGCAATAAGTTGACCCTACTGTTGGATAAGACACCCATATTTCATTCTTTTGTTTGTTATGAGTTACAAAAGTGTTTGCATAATTGGTACTGTCAATTTCTTCAAAAAAAGTTCTTTTAACAACATTTGTTGCTATAGATTGTTTTTTTACACCATTATGAATAATAATGTCGCCATTAGTTACCACAAAATGGTTTCCATTATATTCTGCAACACAGTTTCTCGACAAAACACCTGAGTCATCAAACAGTTTTTGAAAACTAAAAACTAAGTTTCCGCCAATAAAGTTCATTAAATATGTGGTGTTTTCTTTATAAATTACGAAAGATTGTTTTAAAGGGAATCCATCTATTATAAAATCACCAGCATCTCCTAATGTTACAGAACCAGCATCGTTATCTGCTGCTGCTGTCCAAGTGCTAGGCAATGATAAGTTTTCTGCTGAATTTCCCCATCTAACTTTGTTTGGTAAACTAGACGATGATTCTGTTAAATTCAAAGCTATTAAGTAACTTTTGTAAGGTCTTATAACTTTGCAAGTCGTATTCGATGGCCAGTTGGTCAAATCACTAAAAGCATTTGCTCCTGTGTTTGCTAAACATTGTGGATCGTCTACTCCGTTACAAAGTATTGGAAGCCCATTGAATATAGAGCCAACCCAGTTCCCTACTCCTGTAAGATTAGTTGAGTAATCTCCACCTGACGCTCTTGTAAAATCAGTATGGTTAGAGCCATCGTATCTGTATATTTTGGCAGAACCAGCGTAGAACCAATAACTGTTAGCCCCAGTAGTCCAATTTAAAGAAAAATAAGGAGCTACTGTAGGTGTGCCAAATACTTGATCTTCACCTAAAACTTTTTTAGCTGCTCCATCCTCAAACCTAGCGTTTTGAGTGTGAGAAAAATAATCATTAGGCAAGACTGTGTTGTTTGTATCTTTAATCATTCCTTTCGGATTTAATACTTGAAAGGTTGCCATTACGCAGTTCTTCTCCACATGTATGCAACAATATAGGGTTGGACATTGTTATGCGCTCCATTACCACCTACAGAACTCGTTGTATAGTTTGAAGTTCCAGAAGAAGCTCCTTGTGATAGATTTCCTTCATCTGAATCTGATGTACTCATTACTACTGTATGAGCATGAGAAGGAGTTTCTGAAAGAGATAGGGTGTGCGTTTTAGCACCACCAGTTTCTTGTGCTGTATCAAAATCACTATCTGTTCCATCTAAACCAACAATTACTCTACCAGCTCCGAAAGCTGTCCAAGTTCCAAAGCCTAATAGCGTACCTGGATTAGTTGCTACTGCTGCGTTAATGTAAATAGAACCCACAGGATATACAGCTTGTAAAGTTGTTGCTGTGTTAGAGCCTATAGTTATTGTGCCTGTAACTGTTAAATTTCTGACACCTGTAATATCTTTACTAGCATCTGCTGTTACGGCTTTAGATGCTTCTACTGTTCCAAGAGTCGACACTCCAATATAATTAAGCTGTGTTGTGTTTGCTGTAACGCCATCTAGTAAATTTAATTCTGTGTGTGTTGAAGTAACTGCCCCTGTTATCGAAGGGAATGTAGCTTTGACTGTAGATTTTACCAGTCTTATATGGTCATCACCCTCGTTAACTGG
>Ga0208159_1000587_pt1 | contig 14380 bp, 3 predicted proteins | sample 9_EtaG_FD_184082 | JGI IMG/M metagenome (GOLD analysis project Ga0208159, IMG submission 184082) | Marine viral communities from the Subarctic Pacific Ocean - 9_ETSP_OMZ_AT15188 metaG (SPAdes) (version 2) | ecosystem: Environmental > Aquatic > Marine > Oceanic | place: Pacific Ocean | collected... | reverse complement strand
AATAAAAAAAGAAATCTTCAGGAATAAGGTATAAATAAAATTACGAAAACTCTTTAACAATGGCAATTCAGAGGATATCAAGATCGTTCAAAGACATTAGTTTGTCTTTTGAACCTCATCCTGTGACAAAAGACCTTCCTGTCCTAAAAAATGAGAACGCAATTCGTCGTTCTGTGAGAAATATTGTAGAAACAATTCCAACAGAGAGATTTTTCAACTCTTTGTTAGGTTCTGATGTAAGAAGAAGTTTATTTGAGTTTGTTGATTTTGGTACTGCATCAGTAATTCAAGATCAAGTTCAAATTGCTATTGAAAATTTTGAAGAAAGGGTAGAAAATCTGCAGGTCATCGTAGATCCTATAGCTGATGAAAATACTTTTAATGTAACAGTTATATTTGATATTATTGGTCAAGAGTTTCCAACACAAGAATATTCATTCCTCTTAGAGGCAACAAGATAAAATGCCTTTTACAAAGTACGCAAATCTAGACTTTGATCAGATAAAAACATCCATCAAAGATTACTTACGTTCAAATTCCAATTTCACGGATTTTGACTTTGAAGGATCTAACTTTTCCGTTCTGATAGACACGTTAGCATATAACAGTTATATTACAGCATTCAATTCAAATATGATTGTGAATGAATCCTTTTTGGATTCAGCAACTTTAAGAGAAAATGTTATCTCTCTTGCCGGAAATATTGGTTATACACCACGTTCTAGAACTGCTGCAACGGCACAAATATCCTTTGACATAACAACTACCGTAGATACTCCTACACTCACTCTAAAGGCAGGTATAGTGTGTACAGGGAGTTCTAATGACACCACATTTACTTTCTCTGTAATAGAGGATATAACGGCAAATACAATTCGTAAATTTGATAGTGGTGGAAATTTTGTAAGTGGAACCGCTTCATTCAATAATATTGACGTATGTCAGGGAATATACTTAACTAAACAGTTTTTATATGATGGTTCTTTAGATCAAAGATTTATTTTAAATAATTCTTTTATTGATACCTCTAAGTTAAAAGTTTATATTGGTAAGGATCAGAACACCAGAGGCATAGAATATACTCTCAGTAAAAATATTTTTAATATTGATAAAAATTCTAGGGTGTTTTTTGTTAGTGAGATTCAAGATGAAAAATATGAATTGAGATTTGGTGATGGTCTTATTGGAAAAAAATTAGGTGAGGATAATGATGGAACATATATTACCGCAAATTACATTATAACCGATGGAAGAGATGGTAATGGTGCTTCTAGTTTTTCCTTTTCAGGAACTGTAGAAAAATCTGACGGCACTATCATTGATCCAGGAACGGTTACAGTTACTACAAATCAAACTTCTTCCAATGGTGGAGATATTGAACCTGTAGATTCTGTTAAATATTTTGCCCCTAAACTATATTCTTCACAATATAGAGCAGTCACATCAAGAGACTATGAAGCAATTATTAAAGAAATTTATCCAAACACAGAATCTGTTTCTGTTGTCGGAGGTGAGCAACTAGATCCTCCACAATTTGGTACTGTACAAATCAGCATCAAACCAAAGAATGGTAGTTTTGTTTCTGATTTTGATAAAACCAGAATCGCATCGGATCTAAAACAATATACAGTTTCTGGAATAAATCAAAAAATAACAGATCTTAAAATTCTTTATGTTGAACTGGATAGTTCTGTTTATTATAATTATTCCCAATCATCATCAGAAGAAAATTTAAAAACATCTGTTTTAAATTCTCTTACAAAATATTCAGAATCCTTAGATCTTAATAAGTTTGGAGGAAGATTAAAGTATAGTAAAGTACAACAAGTTATCGATAGTACTGATTCTGCCATCACATCAAATATAACAAAGGTTATTATTCGTAGAGATTTAAAAGTAGCATTAAATGCTCTTGCTCAATATGAATTATGTTACGGGAACCGTTTCCATGTGAAATCTCAGGGTGCCAACATAAAATCTACAGGATTTAAAGTTGTTGGAGAAAGTTCTACAGTATATCTAACAGATACTCCAAATCTGTTAACTAATTTGCCAAGTAGAGAAATTGCAAAAGATGGTTTTATTTCTTTAATTAAATTTGACTCCGAAAATAATATTGTTGTAATAAGACAGGCAGGAACAGTTGATTATGAAAAGGGGGAAATTATTCTTTTCCCTATAAACATTACAGAAACCACATCTCCAAATGGTATTGTAGAGATTCAAGCATTCCCAGAATCTAATGATGTTGTTGGATTGAGAGACTTGTATATCTCACTGAACATTTCAAAAAGTGCAATAAATATGGTAAGGGACGTGATTGCTTCTGGAGATGAAATATCTGGGACCAGATTTATTAACGATTTCTACAATTCAAGTTATTCAAACGGAAATTTAATAAGAAAGTAGCATGATACAAACAGGAATTGAATCAAAAGTTAAGATTCAGGATATAATTTCCAGTCAATTACCAGAATTTATTTTGGATGAGAGTCCAAAAGCAGTTGATTTTTTGAAGCAATATTATATTTCACAAGAATATCAAGGTGGTCCCATTGATCTTAGTGATAATTTAGATGAATATTTAAAAGTTGATAATTTAACACCAGAAGTCATTGTTGATAGTACTACATTAAGTAATAATATAACATCTAGTGACACTATAATTAGTGTTTCTAGCACTAAAGGATTTCCGAATCAATATGGTCTGCTAAAAATTGATAATGAAATCATTACATATACCGGAATAACCACAAATAGTTTCACTGGTTGTGTACGCGGTTTTAGTGGAATTACTGATTATAAGCAAGATTTAAACAATGGAGAGTTAGTATTTTCTACATCAACTGCAGTAGATCATAGTAGTGATGTAACTATACAGAATTTAAGTTCATTATTCTTAAAAGAATTCTACAAAAAAATAAAATCTACTTTCACTCCTGGACTAGAAAATATTAGTTTTGCAAAAAATATTGATGCGGGCAATTTTATAAAAAGAGCAAAAGATTTTTATTCTTCTAAAGGAACGGATGAATCTATAAAAATCTTATTTAAAGTTATTTTTGCCGAAACTCCTTCTGTTATAAACTTGGAAGATTATTTAATCAAACCATCGTTTGCAAATTATGTAAGGAGAGAGGTTGTAGTTGCAGAAGTAATTTCTGGAGATATTTCAAAAATTGTAGGACAGACTCTTACAAAAAGTAATGATGAAAATACGTTTGCTTCCATTTCTGCATTAGAACCTTTTACAAGAAAAGGAGAAACTTTTTACAAAATTCAATTTTACATAGGCAATGACGGAAATTCTTCTGTTGAAGGTAATTTTATAATCACACCAAATACGAAATTAATTGAGAGTGTATCGGCAGGAGATTCTATTTTAACTGTAGATTCTACTGTTAGTTTTCCAGAGTCAGGAACTTTGATCTCTGGATCTAATACTATCACTTATACTGGAAAAAGCATTAATCAATTTTTTGAATGTACTGGTATTAGTGCTGATATATCTAAAACATCAAATATTAGATCGAACGATACATACTTCTCTTATGAAAACGGAGATACCTCTAAAAAGGTTGAATTAATACTCTTGGGAGTAATTGATACTATAAAGGAACAAAGTGAAAATTTCAAATCCTCTGAGGGAGATATAATTCAAATTAAAAACCTTGGAGATAAGGTAAAGAATAATAATTCAAATTGGAAAGAAATTTTTGCAAATTCTTTTATATACAATACAAGCACCAGACATAAAATTACAAATAACAGCACTATTAAACTAGGATCTTCAATTGATAGGTCTAGTTTAAAAATAGGAGATGAGGTTGAAATATTAGAAAGAGGTAGTGAAGTTGTAGTACCTGGATCAGGTTTAATTAGTATTAGAAATGTTGATACTTCACAAAATACTTTACAATTGGAAAATAATCCAATTTTGGAAGCAGGTAAAGAATATGATGTAAGAAGAAAGGTAAATACGATTAATCAATCCGGAGCAGGATTCACAAACAATACCGTATTATCGGATGTTTCGAATGTTTATTTTGAAGAAGATGAGTTTGGATATGTAGCTTCAAACTCACTGCCATCAAGCACAAAAAGTGGGATTACTAGTTTTCAATATAATTTTGACATCGATTCTAATATTAAGTCTGTCAGTATTGCTAGCACCACCAATCTTAAAGATAAAGTAAATGATAGATTTAATATTGTTTCTTTGGGTGGAACTCAAGTTCCATTTGTAACAGGTGATCAAATATTCTATTCTTCACAAGGAGAAACTTTAACTGGTCTGACAACAGGAACATATTTTGTAAAGAAAGTATCAAGTAATGAATTTAAATTATATGGTTCAATATCATTAGTAGAATCTGAAAATAATCTAACATTTGGAATACCAAGCACATCTAATGGTGATAATATAGGATCTCATAAATTTGTTTTAAATTCTCAAAAAGATGCCGAACTTGGAATACAAAAACTTTTTAGAAAATTTCCATTAGAAAAAAACATTGAACAAGGTTCTGGAGAACTGACTGTTCCCGGAACTACAGGGATGTTGATAAATGGTGTAGAAATCAGCAATTATAAGTCTAGGGATAATATTTACTTTGGACCAATTGAAGATACAGATATCTTATTTGGTGGAACAAATTATGATGTAATTAATTTACCAATTATCAGAGTTTCCACTGGTGCTGGTACTACTGCAAAAATTCAACCAGTTATTAGTGGAAAATTTGAAAAAGTATATGTGGATTCTCAAGATTATAATATTGATAAAATTGCCTCTATTGATATCTCTGGTGGAAATGGAAGTGGTGCTGTTCTTGAACCAGTATTAGTTTCCAGATCCAGAGAAGTTTTATTTGATGCAAAAGTATCTTCTGTTGGTGGTGGAGTCAATAAAACTACCAATCAAATTGCATTTTTAACAGATCACAATTTTGTGAATGGTGAACAGATAACTTATAATTCTCTAGGAAATACTGCCATAGCTATTGGCACGGCAGGAAATAATTCTCTAATGCCAGATAACTCCTCATACTTTGTTGAAGTTAGCAATAACAAAGTAGTAAAATTATATTTCAATTTAAGTGATTTTGAATCGAGAAGTAATCCTGTTGGAATTTTTACGGGATCTGCAGGTAGTCATAAATTTTCAACTCTTTCCACCAAAAAACAAGTTGATAGTATCAAAATTATTAACAGTGGAGAAGGATACACAAACAGAAAATTAATTGTCAATCCTACTGGAATATCTACAACAGAACACACAGTCAATTTTAATAATCATGGATTTAATAGTGGTGAAATTGTAGAGTATGATTTTGAAACTACTCAAATTTCTGGTATTTCAACAGCAAATCAATTTTATGTTTTAAAGATTAACGATAATGCATTCAGATTATGCAATGCTGGTGTCGGGGGTACTATAATTTCAAATTATCAGCAAGAAAATTATGAAAAATTCAATAGTACAGGATCTGGAGAACAATATTTTAAATATCCCGATATTTCTGTTTCAATTAAATATGTTAATGCTGGGATTGGATCAACCACACAAATACTTCAAAATTTAGTAACAACTCCTGTTGTAAAAGGTGAAATTATAGATGCATATGTTTATCAACCAGGAACAGGATATGGATCAACGGTTTTAAATTATGAAAACAAACCAAAAGTAACTATAGAAAATGGTAAACTCGCTAAATTGAGTCCAGTTGTTGTTGCAGGCACAATTAATAGTGTTACCATCAGTTATGAAGGATTGGAGTATTATTCTGTTCCGGATTTAGTTGTTACTGGTTCTGGAACAGGGGCAGAATTGAGAGCAATAGTCAATGCTTCAGGACAAATATCAGAAGTTAAAATTATTAATGCTGGTATTGGATATTCTTCTACAGATACGAAGATTGAAGTTATTTCTTCAGGAAAAGATGCTATTTTTGATCCACAAATAAGAAAACTGACGGTTGATAATAATCAAAGATATTCCACAGGAGAACTTTTATCGACTGGTGAGAATAAGATTCAATACACAGTATTAAAATATTTCTCAGTATTAAGGAGTGCTTTCTTAGAAGATGGAACCCTATCAGGAATTATAGGGTGGGCATATGACGGAAATCCAATTTATGGTCCGACCGGATATTCAGATCCGGAAGATATATTCTCAGGAGTAAAAACATTACAATCTGGATATACTCTTGATATTTCAAATGTTCCAAATAGACCTTCGGGATTTAGTAATGGATTCTTTGTCGAAGATTATAAATTTGATGGAAGTGGAGATTTAGATGAATATAATGGAAGGTATGAAAGAAACGATGAGTATCCAAATGGTGTATATGCTTATCACGCAACAATAGATGAATTTCCATATTTCATAGGTAATAAGTACAGATCAAAGTTAATTTCTGATTCCAACTTAGATCAATCCTTTGATTTCAATAATTCCAATTTATTGAGAAATACCTTACCATACAAAGTATCAGAAAAAGATGCAGATTATGATTTTATCAACGAAACCAGTGATGTTTTGGATCAAAAGATAGAAATTTTATCTGTAAATTCTGGTGCGGTGGAATCTGTAGAGATTCAGAATGGAGGTAATGATTTTAAAGTTGGAGATAAACTGATATTTGATGAAACTGGCACTTCTGGTAGTGGATTAAATGTTGAGGTAAAATCTATAAAGGGTAGAGATATTGCAAATATTGTTACAAATACTACCACTAATTTAAATTCTTTATTTTCATGGGAATCTCCTCAAAAAGTAAAAATTTCAATATTACCAAAGCATGATTTCTCAAATCTAGATTTTGTTACAATATCAGGATTTTCAACTAATTTAACATCCTTAAATGGATCGCATCAAATTAATGTTCCATCTTATGCGAATGGAAGATGCCTTTCAACAATAACAAGTGCAGCAACTGCTGGATTTACGACAGAAATATATGTTGCACCAGTTCCAGATGAGGTTTCAATTGGTAGTAGTATTGGAATTGGAACTGAAACATTAAAAATTCTTGACATATACAGAAATGAGAATATTATAAGAATTAAAAGAGGACTGCCAGGAGTATCTCATAGTGAGGGAACTTCAGTATCCTTCTTACCGGATTCATTTACTATTTCTAAATCTGTAGATAAGTTTGAATCTGCAGTGAACAACACTGTTTTCTTCAATCCTCATGAATCTGTTGGAGTAGGAACATCAAGTGGTGTTGGATATTCAACGTCCTTTGTCTTTGGAGATATTTCTGTAATCAGAGATATTCCAACCAAGGGTCTTCATCTTGAAAACCACCCATTCAAAACAAATCAATCAGTCATTTATACTGCTAACGGAACAACACTGTCAATATCTACTGATGGTCAAACTCAAAGTAATATTCCATCGAATCTTTTTGTTGTTAATAAAAATCCAAATCTTATTGGATTAAAGACTGCAGTTAACGGTAAAGAGTTGTTTTTCCACACTAATGGTGCAGATAATGATGAATATTCACTGAGATCCAACTTTACGCAGATAACTGGTGATATTGAAAAAAATGTAATAACCGTTTCTGTTTCCACATCACATGGACTTCAAAATGGTGATAGTATTACTTTGGATGTAGAACCAAATCTTTCCGTTGGTATTGGAACTTCTACTGCGGTTAGTGTAATTTATAATTCCGAAATTAACAATATTATCATAAATCCAATAGGATTTAATTCTACAGGAATTAATTCAACAACCAATGAAATCACTATTAATGATCATGAATTAAAGACTGGAGATAAAGTTTTTTATGAAAACGGTCCTTTAAGTGAAGTTGAATACTTTGTATATAAAGTCAATAAAAATAAAATTAAATTATGTGAAACTTACTTTGATTCTCAACAAATTCCCCCATCTGTTGTAAGTTTTGCTTCGACAGGGGGTTCCAATCAAAATCTAGCATTGATTAATCCAAGATTGAACGTCATAAAAAATAATAACTTGGTATTTGATCTTTCTGATACAAGTTTGGTTAATTATAATTTAAAACTCTATACAGATTCTCAATTTAAAAATGAATTTGTATCTACAGGATCTACAACTTCATTTAGTTTGTCTGGAGTAGGTACTGTGGGACTTGGAACCACTGCAACACTGACTTTAGAGTATAGTTCTGCAATTCCAAAAGAACTGTATTACAATCTGGAAAAAGATGGAGTAGTAGTAAATTCAGACACTGATGTTCAGAAAAATTCTAGTATTCGATATAATGCTAGTGTTTATAATAATACTTATAGTATAAGTGGTGTAGGAACAACAACTTTTAATTTAAATATTGATAAAGAACCTGAGAGATCTTCGTATATCTCTACTGAGTGTGATACTCTGGAATATTCTACAACATCGATTTCTACAACTGGATCTGTTAAATCATTAAATGTTTTATCTTTTGGATCTGGATATAAAGAATTTCCAATTTTAAAATCCACAAATTCTGCTTCTGGTTCTGATTTAATCGTAAATATAAAATCAAATGCAATTGGTTCAATAAATCAAAAAAGAATTTTAAATAATAGATTTGCATATTCTTCAGATAAAACATTAAGACCCGAATCTAGTGTATCTCCAAGCATAGTATTAAAAAATTCTAATACCATAGATACTCTGACAATTTTGAATGGTGGAAGTGGATATGTCGATACTCCAATATTAACCATTGTTGATTCCACTACAAGAAATATTGTCAGTTCTGGTTTGTTAAGACCAATTTTGTCTGGATCTTCAATTTCATCTGTAGATATTGAAGTTTCTCCAAAGGGACTATCTGATGGTGGAGTAGAAATCTTTACTACTAATAATACAAACGGTGTTGCTGTTATTAACGTAGAATCTTCGAATACTGGTATATTCACATGTTCTATACCAACACCAAGCACTGGATCATTTTCAGTTCTACCATTTGCAGAAAATGATCTTGTGTATGTTGAAGGAATTCAAAAACTTAGTGGTAGTACCGGTGATGGATTCAACTCCGAAGATTATGGATTTAAATTGTTTAGAGTAAGTAATGTTAATACTTCTGGTCTTAATGTTAAAGTAACCTTAAATATATCCGGATTAACTACAAACACTGGTATTGCAAAAACTGTTCAGGATTTTAGTGGAGTTTTAATTAACGAAAATGATTATCCATCTTTTAAATTAACTCAGAAACAATCTACATTCTCAGTTGGAGAAACTTTATCTGCAAATAATCAAAATATAGATTTAACAGTTGTAGAAAGTAACGGAAATCGATTAAAAGTTTCTGGACTATATGAATTGTCTGTTGGAGAAATTATTACCGGAACTGAATCTGGTAATATTGCTACAATAGAAACATTAACTGATAATAAAGCAATCTTTAATGTAAATTATTCCAATTTACAAGATATTGGATGGGATACTGAAATTGGAAAATTAAGTGAAGACTATCAAGTTACTGCAAATAATGATTACTATCAGAATTTATCATATTCTATAAAAAGTTCAGTAACGTACAAAGATCAACAATCTCCTGTAGAAAACTTAGTTCATACTAGTGGATTAAAGAACTTTGCAGATACTCAAGTATCCAAATCCGTTAATGCAGGATTAGCAAAGTCTAGCGATGGATTTACTATTGTTTATGATTTAATTGATCAAAAGAGAGTGGATACTATTAATAATTTTGACAATGTTATTGATAGTGAAGTTGTTAATGAGAAATCAAAGTTCTTGAGATTCCAAAATAAGAGATTGACCAATTATACTGATTTGAAAAATCTCAATGTATTGAGTATTGATGACATAAGCAATAATTTCTCAAATTTTGAAGATGAAAATACTGAATTTTTATCAATACAAGAAGTCGATGATGAATCATATCATAATTATTTGTTTAGAGTTGTCAGCGCAGATGGTAGTGAGATTCAATTAACTGACATAACTGTATTGAGTGATGGAAAAGAAACTGTTATTGTTGAAAATGAGTCTTTGCAAAATTCAGATTCTGCATACGGAACATTTGATTTAGCAGAGAACGAATTTGACGAAACTTTCTTGAGATTTAATCCAGTTGACGCATTTGATACAGATTATGATATTAAACTAATTAAACAAATTTTCAATTCAAATGCTGCTGGAGTAGGAACAACTGCTGTTGGATTTGTGGATTTGACTGGATCTGTAAATATAGAAAATACTTCTGTTGGTGTAGGAACAACTACAATTATTTCACTAAATTCTAGTAATTTTGAATCTCTTTATGTTAACGCACAGGTAAGAAATACTAGTAATGATGATATGAATTATGTGAGATTGTATATCACACATGATGGTACAAATACATATATGTCCGAATATTATATTGATAATGATTTAAGTTCTTCAACAGGAGATCAGATAGGTTTATTCACTTGCACTGATCTAGGTAGTGGAGTTTTATCATTAGTACATGAAAATACTTCTTCCAATTCACTTAATATAAGAACTAATATTGTTGGATTTGGAACAACAACATCAGGAATAGGTACATTTAGATTTAAATCTCCCGAACAATCGGATGGACAGGAAAGAAGTGCTATTTATGAATCTAACTTCCAATCTATGGTGGGTATAGCATCTACGACTATTCATACTTTAGATAAAGCATTGTTTAATGCCTCTAAATCTGTTGTACAAGTAAGTGCAGGTTCTACTAAGGCACTTCACCAAGTCATGTTGTTATCTGATGGAACTGATGTTTACACTCAACAGTTACCTTTCCTTTCTGTAGGCACTACTAGCACTTCTGACACTGCATCTGGTATTGGAACATTTGATGGAGAAATTTCTGGTAGTAATTTAATATTAAAGTTCTATCCAGATGATCAGACTCAACAAACTGATATTGAAATCTTCAGTAAGTCATTATACACCGGAACAGATGTTCTTAATGATTATCAGGATTTAACATATGGATCTGTTACTGAAAGTATTGATGAAAAATTCTATAATTCAATTAACGGTGAAAGAATTAATAGAACAAACTTCAAACTTACTACAAATAATACACCAATCTTCTCAAAACAATTTAATCCAAATTCAGTATCTTTAGCTGCAACCACTGGAATATTTACCATTAAAGATCACTTCTTCTACACTGGTGAAGAGTTGATTTATACTCCAAACTCCACAATCGTTGGTGTTGGAACCAGTGCCATGATGACAAGTGCTACTGATCTTTTACCAAGTTCAGTGTATGCTATTAAACTCACCGAAGATACTTTTAAAGTCGCAATATCAACTTCAAATGCTATAAGTGGAATTGGAACAACATTTACTTCCTTGGGAGAAGGAAATGCTCATAGATTCACTATGAAGAAGAAAAATTCCAAGTGTATTATTACCGTTGATGAATTGGTTCAATACCCAGTTGCATATACTGGAATAGCACACAGTTTATCAGGAAATATTGGAGGTATATTGGGAGTTAGCACCACCTTTGTTTCCTTAAGTGGAATTTCAACAATTAACATAAAAGATATATTATATGTTGATGAGGAGTTCATGGGCATAGTTAATGTTGGACTTGGAACTACAAATATTGGTCCAATTACTAACAGTGGAAGTATTAATCTTGTTGAAGTTGATAGGGGATTTGTTGGATCTTCTGCAACATCTCATTTAGATAATACTGAAGCAAGAATTTACAAAGGAGCATTTAATATTGTAGATGATGAAATTCATTTTGCAGAAGCACCTAGAGGAAATCCTCAAATCGATAAAACTAAATCTAATTTAGATTTTGAAACATCTTCATTTACCGGAAGAACATTCTTAAAATCTATTGTTGATAATGGTGGTAATTTACGAGACACTAATAAAGTTTATGATAATATATCCGATCAATTTACAGGAATAGGAAGAACATTTACATTAACTGTTGGTGGAGCAAATACTACTGGTATTGGAACTACAGGTGGAAGTGGTCTTGTCTTTGTTAATAGTATCTATCAATCACCAAAAACTGCAAACAATCCTACTGTATTCAATTATGAAATTAATGAAAATTCTTCTGCAGGAATAACAACTGTAGAGTTTTCTGGAATAACAAAACCAGGTATAGATCCCGTAGAATTTGTAACCTCAGATACTGATGTTAATCAAAATGAGACTCCTAGAGGTGGAATTATAGTTTCACTTGGATCTACTCCTGGACTTGGATTTGCACCACTTGTAGGTGCTTCCGTAACTGCTGTAGTAAGTGGTGGATCTATTATATCTGTTGGATTAGGAACCACCGATAATCTTGGATCTGGATATAATGGATTAGTTTCTATTGGAGTAACTGTTTTTGAGGAAGGTCACTCAGGAACGGCAGCAGTAATAACAGCAACTTCAAATGTTGGTGCAGGTGGAACATTATCCTTTAATGTTGTTGGTGGTGGTACTGGATACACAAACCCACAAATATTTGTAGACGATCCGGCATATAAAAATCTCTCTGTTACTGGAGTTTCTAGACTTGGAGTTGGAGCAACAACAGATACTGGAATTGGATTATTAGTGGATGTCAAAGTTGGTGGATCTTCTACAACTGTAGGAATAGGATCCACTCATTTTGAAGTAGCAGAGTTTAAAATTTCAAGGTCAGGATACGCATTCCAAAAAGGTGATGTACTTAAACCGGTTGGTTTAGTTACGGATTCTAGGTTGTCTTCTCCAATATCCAATTTTGAACTTACTGTACTCGAAACATATTCTGATAACTTTGCTGCTTGGGAATTCGGAGAACTTGATTATATTGATAGTATCAAAGAACTTCAAGATGGAACTAGAGTCAGATTCCCACTCAATTATAATAGCGAACTTCTAAGTTTTGAATCTGATGAGGATGAACCAGTCAGAGATAACATGAATAATGTATTGGTAATCTTTATAAATGGTATTCTTCAAGAACCTCTAATTAATTACGTATTTGAAGGTGGAACATCCTTCATATTTACAAAAGCACCTTTACCTCAAGATGAAGTTGAAATTTATTTCTATAAGGGTCTTAAAGGCAAAGATTCCGTGCTAAATGATAATGTCAAACCAACCATAGAACCTGGTGATATTGTTCAAGTCATAAGTAATAATATTATTTCAAACACAGTAACACAGAAAAATAGGACAGTTTATAATTTAACAGAATCTGATAGAATTGAAACTAACCGATATTCTGGCATTGGAGTTGATGATCAAAATCAAAAACCAGTTTCATGGACTAAACAAAAAGTAGGTAAAAAAATTAATGGTGAGTTTATATCTAAAACTAGAGATTCAATAGAACCTTTAATTTTCCCAACCGCAAGAATTATTAAGGATGTATCAACAACCGATACTGAAGTGTTTATTGAAAATTCAAAACTATTCAGTTTTGAAACTCGTGAAGGTTATACCGATTTATCAGCACCATGTGATGGATTGATTGTAAATGGAATTTCGACAACAGGGTTTACAACTGGATTGGTTGAAAAAATTACATCATTTAGTACTATAAACGGTTCTTCTGGAATTATTACTGGAATTACAACATCTGCAGGAACTGCATCAAATCCATTAGCTATTGTATTCACAATTATTGATGAAGGAAGTACTGCTTCAACACTCAGTGGATTATCTACTGGATATCCCATTTATATTAATGAAACTAATGTTGGTAACGGTGTGACCTCAATTGACACTACCGGTTTAAATTCTAATACGGTTGGTATTGGAACTACGTGCTTAGATAACATTTATTATGTTGGTGACTGGTCATCCAAACAGTTATCAGGAAGCACATATGTGGGACTTATAACCTGCAATGTGGACTCCAATACAAACATTGTTGGAATTACTACTACTGGAAGTAATCCAAATAATATTGTTGGAAGATATTCATGGGGAAGACTATCTAGTGGAACAAGATCTTCAAATCCAGTATCAGTTGCCGTAACCGGAAATGTTATTTCAGGTTTAGCAACATATCCCACTATTCAAAGAAGAGGTGTTGGAATTAGAAAAACTGGTGCTCTTCCTAAAATTGAAACTTAATTATATCGTATAAATATCTAAAAAACTATCAATATGGCTGCATTCGTAACAGATCAATTTAGAATATTGAATGCTGGTTCCTTTGTAGAGTCTATCAGTAATAATTCTTATTATGCTTTTTTAGGATTATCAAATCCAACAGATGTTGGTTTTGGCAGAACTTCTAATTGGGATACCAGTACAACCAATAATCCTATAGATAATTTGCAATATTTATCTCATTATAGAGATACTAGTTTATTTGGTAAAAAAATTACCACGGAAAACGCTAGAAGAGTTGTAACAAGAATTGATTGGATTCAAAAT
>Ga0208159_1000586_pt1 | contig 14387 bp, 29 predicted proteins | sample 9_EtaG_FD_184082 | JGI IMG/M metagenome (GOLD analysis project Ga0208159, IMG submission 184082) | Marine viral communities from the Subarctic Pacific Ocean - 9_ETSP_OMZ_AT15188 metaG (SPAdes) (version 2) | ecosystem: Environmental > Aquatic > Marine > Oceanic | place: Pacific Ocean | collected... | reverse complement strand
AGCATCTCTTCTTTTACTCCATGTTGGATTAGATCCTACATTGGGAGTATTGAAAGAATTTAATGGACCTATGTAATAAAAAGATTCATATATCAAAGTCATTAAAACTAAATCACCTTTAGTAATAGAATCACTTATACCTCTGATGAGAGGAACTGCTGAAACTATCTGGCTCATTGTTGGTAGTGAAGAGTCTAATGGCTTTACTTTAATTGCTTGAGAAGATACAGAACTCTCTCCACCTCTAGGACTATCGGATTCGTTTAAATGAACTTGAACCACATGACCTAAAAAAAAATCTATATCTTTTTCAACTAGATTTTCATATACCCTACCTAAACCCATTATGTTTTCCCATACTTACTTCTTATACCTTCCATATCAACAATCTCATCTTTCTTCTTTTGTAAATCAGTTGTTACATCTTCGAGAGTTGCCATTAGTTGTTCTTTCTCTTCTTCGGAAAGTAAAGCAGCACTACCATCATCGATAGTTTGCTTGGACATAATTCGTTGGTAGATAGTAGCTAGTTTAACTAAGTTGTCATCGTTACGAATACCCACATCCATTAACTCTTTGATTATAGGACCTACGATAGCTATATCCTCTATACCTTGAATATAGCCATGAACTTCCTGAATCAATAAGTCAATCTGAGTTTTCTTTAACTTAGTGTTCTCGTATATCTCCTCAGATAAATCTGAAAAGTTTTTATCACCGAATATTTTATAATCGTTTTCCATACATATAAATATAGTACGGGTTTAGAATTACACTAAAGAACCTGTATATCTTAGGTTGTCTATATGACCACGGCTAAGAACTTCTTCTTGGATTCTAGGATAAATCTTACGGAATGTATTGGTGACTTGAGTAATCTTAGATGTTTTAACATCTGTCATTTCTCTAATCATAATGTATATTGCTTTCTTATTAAAGTTATCAATGTTATCTTTATTCCTACAAAGATATAAAATAGATTCAGCAATATCCCTATCCGCTGTTTTAGGAAAAAGCCTTTCTATATTTTCTTCAAAGTAATCAATAGTCTTCTTGAATATATCAGAAGATGGGCTTTTTTCAATTACTTCATCATCAACACCTTGGTCGTAAAGGGTATCAACATTATCATGTATCTTCATCTTCTTGTAGTTAGCATTATTGTTTAAGATAAGATAATTCTTTGCTACTACGGAAAAGTAACTAAAGGCTTTACTACCTTTGGTTTCATCAAACTTGTGCATATTAATTACAAGATTGGATACAACCTCTTCTTGTAAATCCCTAAACCCATAACTAAAATAACTAAACTTAAAAGTGTTAATTATGTTTTCAGCAAGTTTAAGGAATGCTGGGTGAATAGTTTCTGTATAAATTTCATGTCTGAATCTAGTATCATCAGAATGATTATATTCTACAATGGCATCATGAACTGGTGTACCAAAATATATTTTACTTTTTTTCTTTCTTTTTTTCTTTAATGGTGGCATCTTCAACCTCGGTTTCAAATAGACTATTTAATTCATTTCCAAGTTGTTTTATCTCCGAAAAGAAAAAACCAACTTCATCATCGGACTCAAAGGTCCCTTTATCATCTATGGTTTTAAGTTGAAGTTTTATTGATTCTACTGTATTATTTATATTTAGTATTATGTTTTCGTAATCGTTGATACGGCGTAATGCATAGAAAGCTACCAATCCCAAAAAGGTAGCTATTATTCCAAGTGTAACGGTTATTATATAATGTAACAATTAAGACTCTAATTCTATTATTTTTTCATCTATCAAATCTATGGCTTCTACAAGAACTTCTTCCTGTTCTTCATTTAAATCTACTTCCAATAACAAACTTTTTAAATCCTCTAAGAAAAGGATAATTTCGTTGCTAATTCCCATTAAGCATCTCCTACGATGTTAGTTAATAGTGCTAAGAGTTGTTCATTATCAAACTCATCCAACTCATCTATATGGCTATCTAATGTTGTAATTAAATCCTTCATATAACTACCTTTAAACTGTTTAACAGTTTTTTCAAATAACTGTGGATTTTCTACTTCCAACACATCTAGTATCTGATTTATTAAATCATTAGCATCTGTTAGATTCTGTCTAACTTTATAAAACATTTCTTTGTGTCTTGATTGTTCTACTTCTAAGGTATCTAATCTGCTAAGTATAAAAGATATGACTTTAATGATTTGTTCGTTTGTGTGTTGTGATTTTTCCATATATCCATAAATATTTACTTACTATTGAAATCACTTATATTTTAGTCATTATTATTTAAAGTTTAGGGGCATAGAAGAAAGGAAGAAAGAACTATGCCCCAAGAGAACCTCTTAAATGAGATTCAATTCTTTGAGAACGATATATAACCTATTTTATATTCCTCTGTAATATACACAATTAAAACCATTAAGTCAAGCATTATTTTTGAGAACTTGAAACTAAGTTATTAGAAACTTGTTCACTTAATAGCGATTGTATGGTGAAATATAACGATGGGTTTCGTTTTAATAAATCTTTAAAATCTTGTTGAGGCCAGACCAAACATTCAGCGTTATGTTCAACCTTACAAGTTGCTGTTGCTGGTTTCTCTGTAAGGAAAGACATCTCTCCTACAAACTGACCATCTTTTAATTCTGCTACTTTGTTATCATTAACAAGAACATCCACAGTTCCGTTGTAGATAAGGATTAAATCTTTTACTGGCTTACCTTGGGTTATGATAGGTAATGGTGTATTAAACTTTTTCCATTCGGCTACTTTGGTTATCTTTAAGAACTCAACAGGTGTCAAACCCTTAAACATAGTTTCATATAATTCCTTTTCTTTATCTGTCATATCAACTGGTCGTTTTTCATATATGATAACTGCCACATGATATAAGTTAAGTAGTATGAAGATAATGTTCCAACCGATAGCAATCCACATAGGTTCGGCTGGAATATAAAAGTTATATAATACAGAGAATAAACTAGCAACTACAGATACGAGTCGTAGATATAAAATGTCCTTTACCAAAAAGGAAAAGGCAATAAGACCAAATGCTAAATGTCCAGCTATAGTTGCTATATTCATATTACATATTGCCGTATACTCGTTTTACATAAAAGTTTGTTCTAATGTAATTATCAGAATACTTTCTTGTCACGGTAGGACCATGACTATAAGCAGTAAGTGTAGCATCCAAATCATCAAATTGTTTATTGAGTTTAGACAAATACTTTATTCCAACTGTAACATTTACATAAGGATCAAACAAGTCTTCTTTGGGTGTTTGGAACTCAGACATAGCTGTCTTAGGTAGTATCTGCATTAAACCTATAGCACCACTAGTTGATACAGCTTTATGATTCCAATCTGATTCAGTTTGTATAACGGCTTTAACCATTTCATACTCCACACCATATTCCCAACAAAGAGCTTCTGTGTAAATAAGTATGTGTTTAAGCTTAGATTTATTCAAAGAAGATTTAATTTTTTCTGCTTGAGATTCATAGTCACTTGGAGCAAATGGCACATCAACCATACGGATGATGGTTTCGGTTTTTGTTTTTATCACAGTAGGTTGCTCGCTAATGTTAACATACACTACAACAGATAGTGAAGTTATTGCAGCACCTAATAGAAAATACAATCTATTGATATTCATATTATTACCCTTTCTTTATTAATAAGTATATTAAGAATTGTCTTCAAGTTTTCTAAAAACCTTTTTTTCTTTTGAGTTCATCATTTGTAGCTTAGATAAGTTGTCCATCATCTTACCTTTTTGTACAAGTGATATTTTATCTTCAGAGTAAAATTTATTAACTTTATCTACTGCTTGTTGATAACCCCATTCAATAAATTCTTTTACTATAGTTTGGTATAATGTTTCTGTTTTCATATGAGAGAGTTTAGGACTATTGGTTAGAGAGATTTTTTTCGGTTGTTTTGGGTTATATATATTGTGGTAGTATTTTTCTAACCACCTATCCCAACTATTATCAGAGAAGATACCTTTGGCAGCTCGTCCACCATTAGCAGACCTACGGTCTAATCTCTGAATGTTTCTTTTAGTTTCCTCTTGGACAGGTTGAACAATCGCACCTGTCTTGTGAGGATATACAATGTGAGCTGAATACTTCTGTGTATCGGAACAATTGATACAGGTATATAAACCGAGTTGGACTCGTGATGAATCCAACTCTGTTGTACAAGCTTTACAATACACTATAACAAACTTACAGGTGGGTGATTCATAACTTCTTCTAGTTCTTCTCCGGATATAACTTTCTCCCCATCTAGTATAGCTTTTTCTAATTCATCTTGAAGACCATACATCAGTTCCTTAGCAATATCAATAGATATTCTAGTATCCGTATTAGCAGAGTAATCCGGTAAGGTGTTATCTGCTTCTTCTATGAAACCTTGTATCTCGATAAGTTGTTCTAGTATTTCTTTATATTCCATTAGTTTAAATCTCCATACATTAAAAGGCTATTAACCAAAGTTTCATCATTTGCTGTCCATTCGGTTTTATCGTTCCAATAAACCTCACCTGTCTCGTGATTGTAAATCTCTACGATATGTATCTCGTCATCTATCGTATTGGTTACAACAGCAAAATTATCACAAGTCATATCAGGAGTTATCGGTTGGTAACCATAAGAATAGTCAATCATAAACTCACTAAAGTTAAGTTCTACGATATGAGCACCTAAATCGTGAATAGCAATCTTATGGTCTTTGTAAAATATTGTTTCGTCTAAGTTCATTATTTATTTCCTTTATTTAACACTTAAAGCTACTGTAAATATTTGGTAATGTCAAGCACTTTTACCAAAAAGTTTCTTTTTCTTTTATAGATGGTGAATCATCAGAAAATGAATTAGCCCACTCTGGTGTCCAATGTTCAGTTTCACCTAATATTTTTATATCAATCATTTTCTGAACAGACAGCACCTTATTTAAATTTAATTTGCTGTCTGCCCAAATAGAAAAGTTAATGACCTTATTCATACTTTGGTCTTTAGCTTTTATCTTATACCACATTTATTAAGCGTGACCTAAACCTTCGTAGTAAAGTTCAGCATCTGCTTCTAGTTGTTCCACCTCACTTACTTCATCCAGGTGGTCTGTTATGACATCCACTTCATCCGGATCAAATGGTATGTCCCTATCCAAATCAACCTCAGTTTCATAAGATGATACCGATGGTAAACCTGAATAGTTACAGGTCATATTATCGGTTTCATAAGATTTCATAGTTACCTCATCTACAAAATTCATCTTATTTGCCGCTTCCATTTTTGCTTCATGTTCTTCGTAAGCGTTTCTAATACTTTCTTTTAACTCTTCAAAGTATGTTGTTTCAGTAATGTTACCCATATTAGTTTTCTCCATTTATAGCGTTATTAAAATCAGGATTTTCTTCACAGTAGTTATCAAAACTATACTCGCCAGTTTTACAAGCTCTATTCGTTAGGTCTTCGTCCAACTCCATAAACAACCTATCACGACCTTCTTCACTAAACCAAGCGATATCATGTTTTTGTTCACCGAACACACCAAACGCATCTTCACCATGCCTAGTCATCTCAACTATTTTAATCTCGTTACTTACAGAAGATAGAACATACTCAACAACTAGCTTGTTCTTCTTCATGAAGTCTGAAGAGTCTGTTTTTCCAAAATAAAAATCATAAGTGTAAGTCATTCGTTTTTTCCTCTTTTGTTATATGTAAAGCTACTACAAATATTTGACAATGTCAAGCACTTTCTGGAATTAATCCATAAAATCAATTTCAAAGTCATCCCATTCTGCCACATCATTCATCGGGCTAGAATCTATAAAGTTGTCATCTCTGAAATACGTTGAAACAAACTCATCATCCATATCTTCGTTTGAACCAGCAGTTACCCAATTTTCTTTGATATCTTTACCAGCAGCTTTCTTTGCTTTCTTATCAATTATTAGGTCGTCTTCGCCGACTTCAAAGTCGAATGGTAGGTCATTTAGGTTTATACTCATATGTTTATTGTCCTTGTGTTATTAGTTATTTAAAATGTAAGGTTTATCCCACTTACCAAGATTAACTGATACATACCAACCCACATCAAAGTAATCTGTCATGATATCAGAGTTGTCATGGTTTCCATTGTTCATGGCTGGGATGACTTCACTCAAGAAGGCAAGAGCCTTAGAATTATCTTTGAAGTGGTCTTTGTACCAAAACTCATTTATGTTTCTGATAGTCCTACCATCTTGACCAATGTACTTGAAGTCAATAGCACCAGATTGAAGAGTTAACCTCAAAGTAGAATAGTTATCAACAGAAAGAGTTCCTTTCATGTTATGTTTTTTTAATATTTCTTTAATTTTGGGAGCGAGAGTTTTTTTCTTTTCTTGATTCATGTAAGCCATGTTTTTTTCCTTTTTTTAACTATTAAAAATACTACAAATATTTGACAAAGTCAAGCACTTTCTACAAATAATTAGGACCTGTCCATTGGTAGAACTTACCACCATCAAAGATATTTCCTCTAGCCCACTTAGCAGGAGCAGCCCAACCAGCAGCTTTAAAAACATCACCAGTCTTGTAAGGTATTCCCTTTAAGACACCATCACCATTAGCGATGAATCCCCATACAGAACTGCCTTGTATCACCTTAGTATATTTTTTACCGGTTTTAATATTAATACCTTTGTTAAACTTTTCAATCATATCTTCGCTAGTCATCCAATCAGCGTAATCTTTTTTAATACCTATGACTAAATTGTCTAAGGCAGTAACAAAGTCTATCTTTGAATTTCTATCTAATGTGTTATCTGTTTTCATTATCTTTTCCTCTTTTGTTATATGTAAAGCTACGAATAATATTTGATAAAGTCAAGCATTATTTTTAGAAATCTCCTGGTGCTACTTGGAAAGTATTAAGTCCCAAATCTCTCCACATCTTGACAACCTTATCTCTATCATCAACAACCAAGAATACATCGTCAATATCTACGAAAGTATCTAACATAGCTTTCTTTAAGATTTCATCAGGCATAAATCTCATATCGGGTGTTGCTTTGTTTCCTTTAGCAATTGGCCATGAGTTAGCTTTGAACTTATCAGGTCTTAATACTAAAAGGTCATGTGGCACACTATTAACCGTTAACCAATGTTTAGTAGCAACAAAACCTCTATCGTTCCTACCACTAAAAATAACAATCTTAAATCCATCGTTATGAAACATTTGAGCCATCTTAATAACTGGATGATTAGGTTGATCCCAATCTAAAATAGATTGTGGAGCAGCAAAGATTTCCCAATCTAACTTACCGTTTGCTTTTAGAGCCTTATCCCTTCTAATATCAATATTAGCAAGAGTTCCATCCAAATCAAAAATTACTGTCTTCTTCATTATTTCCCCTTTTGTTAGATATGAAAATACAAAAAATAAATGAGAAAGTCAAGCATTATTTTACCATTGAACACCTGTATATGGAATCCGTAATAAGAAATAATAGTTGTCATCAACCATAAATATCTCACCTTGATTAAATGGATTGGTTGTCTCAAATACTATTCGGTCTATGATAATCTCTTCTACCTCGTATGAGTATATTCGGTTCATATTATCAAATGTAACAGGCTTAACTATCTCTATCTCAATAGGACAATATATGTCGCTGGTTGGAATAAGTCTGTATGGAATAACTTCTGGTCTAACTTGACCTTTAAGTGAGCAGAATAATAATGTACCTGCTGTTAATAGAATGTGAACTATTGAAAATAACCGTTTCATTTACTACTCCTTTATTTGAATTTCATTTTTGTTTTAAATGCTGTAAATCCACTTGTACATTCATGACATAAACAATTATTAGAAGTTGTTACTTCATATACTTTTTCATCTACTTTACATACGTCAGCTGATTTTACTTTGTAAACTTTTGGTTTAGAGCAATCTGCAACACCTTGCCAAAACCATTCTTCAAATTTATATGTAGCCCACGATACCAATGAGATGTACCAATCTCTTATCATCTTTCTATATAACCTAAAACCATTCTCGGCCACTTGTCTGTACAAATTAAGAACCCATTACCAAATCTAATTAACCCTTCCCAATTATGTTGATCTTCTAGGTTATCCAAAGTGATGTAATCAGAACTAGATTGCTCGATGCCATTGTATCCTAACTTAAACTCTACAAGTCTTTCTATACCTACATCATTAGGAACACCTAAAGTTTCTTTATCACCCGTCCAATAATAGTTAATCATCCAAAACCTATTATCTATTACAGAAGTAGCGTCTGTTAGTCTAAAATCTATGTTAGGAAACGGCGTCTTGTTAATATCCATATCACCTAAGTTAACCACATACTGAAATGGTCTGGCGATAGTTTTAGATCCATTAGCTTCATATATCATAATGAGCTGGTTATCTACTATAGTCAAACTCTCAAAGCTAAAATTATCTATCTGAGCTGGTGGTTTGATTAACATAATGTTTTCTTCAGGTATATCTATCTCCATAGTTAGCGAAGTTATAGTTCCCCATATTAATAAACCAGCCATCTTATCATCTATCCTAACCTCTATCATAATATAAACATCATCACCGTTAAATGCTATTGCTTCAAATCCATCAAGACCTGGATATCTTTCTTTTAACTTTCGTGTGGTTAGGGTTTTCTGAACAGGTAGAATTGTATCGCCGGTATTAAGAGTATTGGTTATCTCAAGGAATGGTATATAAAAATAATAACCATTAAGATTCTCCGGTAAAAGGATTACATTATCCCTATATGTAGCCATACCAGATATCTCTTGTTTCCTATCGGTTATTAGTCCATCTAAGGGTATTTCCTTATACGATTGACCATCGGTTATAGATAGAAAAAGTAATAGTATAATGTATCTAAGTATCCTCATCTATTTACCTGTGCTTCCAAAAGCACCATCACCTCGTTCTGAATCTGATAAATAATCTACTATCTCAACTTCAAACTCTTCTAATCCTGGTAGGATAATCTGAAACAATCTTTCACCAGGTGTTATCATGTAATCATCATCAGTTGGGTTATCTACCGGCACCATAAGTTCACCTCGGTATCCACTATCTATAACTCCGATAGAGTTAGCCATTCTAAGTGGTGTTTTGTAAATGCTGCTTCGTGGAACTATAAAGAAACTTCTAGCTCTATTTACTTTCAACATAACATATTGTCTCATCTCAGCGGATATACCTAATGGTATTAATGCTGTTTCTTGTGCTTGAACAATTTGTTGTGTAGGAAAATATAAATCCAACCCAGCATCACCTTCTAGGTTTGGAGGCGTATCCTTATAGTATTTATGTGTATTAGCTAACTCATCATCAAATATCTTAATACTTAATTTATATGTCAATTTAATCTCCTAATCATCTAATATAAAGAAAATAATAGGTATTAGTATAACATGTATAAATACCCATAATAGTAAAGCACCACCCATCTGTATCTCCTGTTTAACCTATTCTATATATACCAATAAATATCACAAACCATAGATACAAGTGTAAGGTAAATAAAATGATTTGTGCTATCTTGGATGATTCGTTTTCCATTATGCCATCTTGTATTTTAAGTAGTTTGGTAAAGTCTTTGTTGTTAAATGTAAGAACTCATCCGGTGTAATATCCATATGGTTCATAATATAAATAACTAATAGTAAAATAAAAATAATAAAGTTTTTCATTATCCTAGTTCTCCATTTACTTGAATTAAATCTTGTGTTAACTCAGTAGGTTTTCTATTAAATAAAAAATCTAAAATATTATCAGCAGTTCTATTCTCTTCAACTATCTCATTAAGATTGTCAAATAGATTTAATTGATTTTTGTGATTACCATAATCAGTTCTTTCAACTAAATCACCAAAAGCATTTATCATTAAGTTCTTCATTGTTTTTTCCCTTTTTGTCATATGTAAAGATACAAAAAATAATTGATAAAGTCAAGCATTACTTTTAGTTACTTTGAAAAACTTTGCCAAAGAACTCATCTTTTGTAATACCAAGCCTACCTTTGGTTTTCAAACCCCAATATAAGTCACTCTTTAATTTCTGGTTAGCTAATACATTAACCCAAAACTCATCAGTTGGTTTCTCACAAACAAAATCATAGTTCTTTAAGAACTTATCAACAGCATCACCGCTGAAAAAATAATTTCTTTCATATCGTAGATTAAGAGTAGAATTAAAAAGTTTTGGTTTACCCTTATAATCTACATCGGCAGAGACATGATGGATAGTGCCACTCTTCTTATTTACCCAAATACTATAAGCACCTTTCTTCAGATGTTTTTTTAAATTCATTGTTTTTTCCCTTTTTGTCATACATGAATATACAAAGAATAAATGATTGTGTCAAGCACTTTTAGCAGATATTTTTGTTATTTATTATAGATAGGGGAAAGTCCTCTATCATTTTCCTTAACTAACGGAGAGTAAACATGAAGGAAGTAATAACAATGGTAAAGGGCTATGTAGATGACATAACTCATTTACTTATGTCCTTTGTAGCCATCGGTGCTATATCTGAAGTAATCTTTGGAGCTAGTGCTTTTGGTGTCAATGTTATTGGAAACCTAACATCAATTATCGGTACATTCGGCCAGTCCGGATTTGCTGGACTTGTCGCTTTATTGGTGTTGGTGGGTTTATTTCGTAAGTAGGTAAAGAGAAAAAAGGGATGGCATACCTACTTGTGCCATCCCTTCGGTTATATACTAAATTCTACCTAAATGCTATCGGTAACTTATATCTTACTTCTACTGGTTCTCCATTCTGTAATGGGGGTGTAAACTTCATTTGTCTTACCTTATCTAATATAACATCGTTAAATACTATATTAAACGAATCAACTATTTCAGGTTTAATCACCTCACCTCTCTTATCAATGATAAATTGAACTATCACTTTTCCTACTAAATCTGTATCTTCTTCTATCTCGGAACGTAAATCAGAATAACTTAAATTAAAAGGTTTGATTGGCTGTGGTAACTTTGCTTCTACTAACGGTGACTCTGCTAACAATACATTCATGCTGAATAATATTGTCAATAACTGTTTCATGGGTATTTCTCCTCGGTTTAATTAAAAGATTAACTTGTCATAGTTAAATATAAAATAATTAAAATTGTGGAGTGATATGTTGGATATATTTAATGAGAGATTACGATTATTTTAAATAACTTAAATGAGAGAAAGAAAATTAAAAAACAAACTCCCTTCCCCACATAAACACCCTATGTACAGCATTAGCCAGAAAGATACCCATAAGGTTATACACCATATCCTCCTTGCTGAAACCCCAATGAACCTTATGATTAAATCCTTGATACACCTCGTAACCCAACCCAACACCAGAGGCTAACAACATAGCAACGCCATCGGAACAATTGAATAAGGTATATGAGGTATAGTACAATCCAAAGCTAACCCCAAGATGAGCTCGTTTGTCCATCTGAAATTCCATGTTATCCTTTACAACCTTAAAGTTCATAGCGCTTCCCCATGATATAAGCAACGATAGTATTAAAGCCCTTATCATTTAACCTCAAACTTGGATAGGTCTAGGTTAGGTAACGGCTTCTCTATCTTTAAATCCTTCAGCTTGCTGTTAGCAACAACCAACTTAGCGCCACCCACTATCTGCCCACCCTTCACATAGTATATAAAGAATACCGTCTTCCATATGCCTACTCGGATGATACGACCAGGTTCTCCATCCACCATCACAACATCATCCTCATTGTAATCGTTACCCATGAATATCATGATGCCATCAACCATCTCCGTGATGGTGTTCTGAAAAAGTAGCAGCGCTACACCGGTGATTAGTAACCAACTATATTCATTTATCAGTTCTCTTAGCTCTTCCATTGTCTTTCTCCCACCTATAAATATAAAGTCTATCCAGATTATACCATCAGGTCAACCCGAAAGTAAGCAATAATTTATAAAGCCTCCTCTGCTATATGTCGCTAGACATAGCAGTAAAAAGCTATGGGTGAAAAATTGGGTTCGGGATCTTTACCGACTTGGCGACCTTAAAGTATTACTTTAAGCATTTGGAAAACCGAATGAAGTTGTCGGTATGGGGGGTATATAGCAAAAGAGCCGGAAAAGGAATAAACCGGCTCTTTTTAGCGATACCGCTGGAAAAGGAAATAAACCAGCGATACCTAATTGTGAGGCTCCCACCTCGATGGACTAGCTGATGAGTATATTAGATATTAATCCAATAGGAGTCAGCTACCACGGAGGTAGGGAGCATGTCTGTTAGCTCTTAATGTCGTGGTCTGTGAATAGTTCCTCCTCACTACCGTCACTAACGAACTTCTGTACTATCTGTCTTACGAATGTTCTTTCACTATCCACACCGCCGGTAGCGTCATACTGAGGATATATCGTTATGTCAGCCGCTTCCAATAGTGAGAACCCATCAAAGAGTAGTCCAGCGATTTCTACTGAGGTTCTTGTTGATACTCCGCTTGTTATACGAGGGTTATCGGTTTGAGCTTCTACTCTAGTTAGGTGAGTTATGTTAGCAATATTATTTAGTTCATCCTTACTAACCGTTGGAAACATGTACTCTAGTAATCCAAGCTCTTCTACATCCGTTAGTATATCCATCTCTATGACCGTGAATCTATCCATAAGAGCTTTATCCAACTGTCTTGTCGCTGTGTATTCATTACCGATGTTAGCAGTAGCAATAAATGTAACACCATCAGCAACCGAAATGGTTTCCTGTCCATCAGCCTCATCTAAACGGAGATAACGCTGTCCTTGATCCAGTACGGGCATCAGAATATTCCAAGCATCTGGATGAGCCCGTGTCAGTTCGTCTAACAAGATAACAGCGTTTTCCGTTTGTATAGCCTTAACAAATAGGGATTGGGAAAAGAATGTCCCTTTATCCTTGTCGAAATGAACATTACCAATCAAGGTAGCTCTCGGATCCTGAGTAGCTCCAAGATTAAAATAGAAGTCAGGTCTATCCAAGGCATTAACCAAGGATTTAGCAGCCATCGTTTTACCACATCCGGCTTGACCAGTCATCATGATGTTCTTACCTCTAACAGCAGACCTAATAAGGTACTTCCATTTGAGCTCTTTCATAACCAAACCTTTCGGTTTGAGACTATACGAGTCCTTAATAAAACCTACAACCTCTTCATGACCATCAGGTATCTCTATCTCTGTTGGCTTAGCAGGTACTTCAGCGTTAGGAGTTGCTGACTTAAATTTTGACATTGGAACTTTCCACCAGTATGTCTTGCCTGTCTTACCCATACGAAGCTCAAGAGCCTCACCCGAAGCATACGCTCTCTTCCTAGTTCCTGTTCTTATAACGGATGTGTATTTCTTACCATCCTTATCGATAGCGTTGAACCTAGTTCCGCTCTTGACTATCTTTACTACCGTTCCTACCTTAGTATTATGTTTCATGTTTTATCCCTTTAATTAACACCTTAACTTACGACAAAACGCTGACAATGTCAAGCATTATTCAGCGTTTTCTTTATGTATTTCACCGGATTCTTCTTGAATTCCTTGAACTCGGCTACTTCCTTTTTTAACTCCGATTGACTAGCATACGGAACTTTAAGTTCCCTATTGCCTATCTTTATTATCTTATACTTCATATACTTCCTTTTACTTTTTAGGGACGCCAGAGGGAAAACCCAGCAGTGACTCTTAATCCTAGTCCCAAATCAAATTTTCAAAAAAACAAATCCATCGTTTAACCACCTCAATCAACACCTTAATATACAGAGAATAAATGAGAAAGTCAAGCGTTATTCCAGTTTTTTTCCATTTTTTTAACAAATTTTCAAGAAACCAATCCGACACCTAAGACACCCAGCGAACATATAAAGCTACGAAGAAACTAGCAAAGATACAAGCGTTATCTGGAACTTTCTGGAATCCGTTGAGCGTCAAGTCCTAGCCCGTAACTCCTGTTAGGCGTCACAAATATAACACATAATAGGGATAATAGCAAGCATAACATGCATAACTTTACGGCTAGGAATTTTTTTCCGGAGTGCATGTACGCTATGTATTTTTTGTCATACCATATATTGTATTTTCTGTCATATATACAGACAGATAATATTATATAAAGTGGGGAATTGTGGGTAGAGGTGGTAGGTTAGGATTAACCTGATGTATTATATGTGATAAAGTTATGTATTTTATTCTACGGGCTACCAGACAACCCAAAACGTATTATATTTCCTTACAACATGCTCCATAATATGCTGATAAAAACGATGTAAAATATAGCTTCATACCATCCAAACAGCGTAATGCTGTATTTTCTTTCCAGTAGCTTACCCCAAAGTTTTCC